>WLWD01003505.1_pt1 | contig 20473 bp, 12 predicted proteins | sample 6712731 | NCBI WGS metagenome assembly WLWD01 (sample SAMN12718690, study PRJNA576275) | sponge metagenome | isolation source: marine sponge | host: Mycale hentscheli | place: New Zealand: South Island, Marlborough, Capsize Point | collected 2014-11-01
ATGAAGTGGACACATGGTGACCTAATGAAGTGGACACATGGTGACATAATGAAGTGGACACATGGTGGCCTAGTGAAGTGGACACATGGTGACCTAGTGAAGTGGACACATGGTGACCTAGTGAAGTGGACACATGGTGGCCTAGTGAAGTGGACACATGGTGACCTAGTGAAGTGGACACATGATGACCTAATGAAGTGGACACCATGGTGACCTAATGAAGTGGACACATGGTGACCTAGTGAAGTGGACACATGGTGACCTAATGAAGTGGACACATGGTGACCTAATGAAGTGGACACATGGTGACCTAGTGAAGTGGACACGTGGTGACCTAATGAAGTGGACACATGGTGACCTAATGAAGTGGACACATGGTGACCTAATGAAGTGGACACCATGGTGACCTAATGAAGTGGACACATGGTGGCCTAATGAAGTGGACACATGGTGACCGTATGAAGTGGATACATGGTGACCGTATGAAGTGGTGTCTCCCACCCCCAGTGAAAATCACGCATGAAACCCTGCTAACGGTCTTTTATATTAGGCCATCAAATGGACAATACAATGTCCATTTCATTAATAAAGTAAGGAAAAAACAAACAAAATAAAACAACAACAACAACAAAACAAAACATAAATCAACCACTAAATGTAGGTACAATTCAAGGAATTGAACTATCATGCATTGAGTTTAGGTCACTCACTAGATGGAAAGGACTCTGTGGAGTAAGCAGACAACCCGCCCACAGTCAAGCAATGGAGACTTTAAAGAGAGCTGATCTGCATGTTAGGCCCTGTAGAAATTGTATGGCTCCCTGTACTACAGCTCCATCCCTGTAAGACATATATGCAAGTATATGTGACAGTCTATGGGAAAAGGGGGCACTTCACTCAAACAAACAAAATTGAGTTTTTTATGCTAATAAAAAGCTAAAATTTATCTCAACTTAGTGCTAAAATACTGGAGGGTAAAACCTTCCCAGTGCAGAGAAACTGGCAGTTGAACTGGGCTGTATTCAGCAAAGCAATTAAACTAGAAATCGAGAAAACATAAATTGAATTTCCACTTCCGGTATAATTAATGTTTCCGTATACTTAACGGCGTACTCCGCATACGCAATTAAATCGTACAGCCGCTTTTTAACGGCGACTAACGAAGTTTGCGTAGAGTTCTTTTTAGCTTTCAGAGCGTCTCACAGCCTGTCTTGTCGGAATCCTTGGCTACTCTACTCCATGTAGTGGTAAACTTTCAACCAGAGGTAAGCTGTAGATTGCTTGCACTATTCTCAAAGCTATGCAGTTTTTTTAGCTGCTTGTTTGAAACTCCGCCCATTCCCCGTTTATTGTACTTCGAGAACGAGAGAGAATAAAAAGTAGCTTGTCTTTCCACGGCACGCTTGGGGTCTTTTAAGTTGTTTCGGCATTTGAAATTTGGCGTAGACTTAGAGTAAGGGTCACTCAGACTAATTCTACAAAAAACAAAAATAGGAGAAAGAAAGAATTTTTCCTATGACTTACTTTTGGAGCCTATATCTCAATTTCAATTTTTAAGTGAAGTGCCCCCTTTCCCCATAGACTGTCACATATGTTGGTAGCAGAGCCAATCACAGGGCAAACGTCACAGCACATCACACAATTAAATAAGGCAATTAATAGGGCATGTGCAGTCCTAATTAATGCCCATCTATATGTGGTACATAGTGGGTTGAGTGTAGCTAGCTATGTATATGCTAAGAAAGGTCACTTTCAATGTAATGGCCAATACATCAAATCATTGCATTTCTGCTAGCCCTGTATGTGATGGTTACTTATATTTAATGTGGAAAAGACACCAGAGTTGGGGTCAAAATACTTTAGAAGTATTTAATTGCAATTGCAAATATAGCTCCTTAGCAAATACAAATACTTCATAGTAAGTTATACTTGTACAACTGAAGAAGACACTATGTATGTATCTGTAGTATGAAATCAAGTTAACAGAATGATAGAAGAGACTATTAGTTCATCCCAGGTGAGACTTGTAAATTATACTACCTATGTGCGTGCACAGTAATAGTACTACGTGCATGCACAGTCCTAGCACTATGTGCGTGCACAGTAATAGTACTATATGCGTGCACAGTAATAGTACTACGTGCATGCACAGTGCTAGCACTATGTGCGTGCACAGTGTTAGTACTACGTGCGTGCACAGTAATAGTACTACGTGTATGCACAGTGCTAGCACTATGTGCGTGCAGTGCTAGTACTATGTGCGTGCACAGTAATAGTACTACGTGCATGCACAGTGCTAGTACTATGTGCATGCACAGTGTTAGTACTATGTGCGTGCAGTGTTAGCACTATGTGTGTGCACAGTGCTAGCATAGTGTTAGCACTATGTGTGTGCACAGTGTTAACACTATGTGTGTGCACAGTGCTAGCACAGTGTTAGTACTATATGCGTGCACAGTGTTAGTACTATGTGTGTGCACAGTGCTAGCACTATGTGTGTGCACAGTGCAAGCACTATGTGTGTGCACAGTGCTAGTACTATGTGCGTGCACAGTAATAGTACTACGTGCGTGCACAGTGCTAGCACTATGTGTGTGCACAGTAATAGTACTACGTGTGTGCACAGTGTTAGCACTATGTGTGTGCACAGTACTAGCACTATGTGCATGCACAGTGTTAGTACTATGTGCGTGCACAGTAATAGTACTACGTGCGTGCATAGTGCTAGCACTATGTGTGTGCACAGTGTTAGCACTATGTGTGTGCACAGTGCTAGCACTATGTGTGTGCACAGTAATAGTACTACATGCGTGGAGTGTTAGCACTATGTGCGTGCACAGTAATAGTACTACGTGCATGCACAGTGCTAGCACTATGTGTGTGCACAGTGTTAGTATTATGTGTGTGCTAAGTGTTAGTACTATGTGCGTGCACAGTGTTAGTACTACATGCATGCACAGTGTTAGCACTATGTGTGTGCACAGTGCAAGTACTATGTGTGTGCACAGTGCAAGCACTATGTGTGTGCACAGTGTTAGTACTATGTGCGTGCACAGTGTTAGTACTATGTGCGTGCACAGTGCAAGCACTATGTGTGTGCACAGTGTTAGTACTACGTGCGTGCACAGTGTTAGCACTACGTGCGTGCAGTGTTAGCACTATGTGTGTGCACAGTGCTAGCACAGTGTTAGTACTATGTGCGTGCACAGTGCTAGCACTATGTGTGTGCACAGTGCAAGCACTATGTGTGTGCACAGTGTTAGTACTATGTGCGTGCACAGTGCAAGCACTATGTGTGTGCACAGTGTTAGTACTACGTGCGTGCAGTGTTAGCACTACGTGCGTGCAGTGTTAGCACTATGTGTGTGCACAGTGCTAGCACAGTGTTAGTACTATGTGCGTGCACAGTGCTAGCACTGTGTGTGCACAGTGCAAGCACTATGTGTGTGCACAGTGTTAGTACTACGTGCGTGCACAGTGTTAGCACTACGTGCGTGCAGTGTTAGCACTATGTGTGTGCGCAGTGTTAGCACAGTGTTAGTACTATGTGTGTGCACAGTGCTAGCACTATGTGTGTGCACAGTGCAAGCACTATGTGTGTGCACAGTGTTAGTACTATGTGCGTGCACAGTAATAGTACTACGTGCGTGCACAGTGCTAGCACTATGTGTGTGCACAGTAATAGTACTACGTGTGTGCACAGTGTTAGCACTATGTGTGTGCACAGTGCTAGCACTATGTTAGTACTATGTGCGTGCACGGTGTTAGTACTATGTGCGTGCACAGTAATAGTACTACGTGCATGCACAGTGCTAGCACTATGTGTGTGCACAGTGTTAGTACTATGTGTGTGCACAGTGTTAGTACTATGTGCGTGCACAGTGTTAGTACTACATGCATGCACAGTGTTAGCACTATGTGTGTGCACAGTGCAAGTACTATGTGTGTGCACAGTGTTAGTACTATGTGTGTGCACAGTGCTAGCACGGTGCTAGCACTATGTGCGTGCACAGTAATAGTACTACGTGCGTGCATAGTGCTAGCACTATGTGTGTGCACAGTAATAGTACTACGTGTGTGCACAGTGTTAGCACTATGTGTGTGCACAGTGCTAGTACTACGTGCGTACACAGTGTTAGTACTACGTGCATGCACAGTGTTAGCACTATGTGCGTGCACAGTAATAGTACTACGTGCATGCACAGTGTTAGCACTGTGTGTGCAAAGTGTTAGTACTATGTGTGTGCACAGTGTTAGTACTACGTGTGTGCACAGTGTTAGTACTATGTGTGCGCACAGTGTTAGTACTATGTGTGTGCACAGTGTTAGTACTACGTGTGTGCACAGTGCTAGCACTATGTGTGTGCCCAGTGTTAGCACTATGTGTGTGCACAGTGTTAGCACTATGTGTGCACAGTGTTAGCACTATGTGTGTGCCCAGTGTTAGCACTATGTGTGTGCACAGTAATAGTACTACGTGCATGCACAGTGCTAGCACTGTGTGTGCAAAGTGTTAGTACTATGTGCGTGCATGCACAGTGCTAGCACTATGTGTGCAGTACTACTTCGTGAATGCAGTGTTAGTATTAGTATGTGTATGTACAATGATAACAGTAGTGCATGCCTAGAGACTTACCATTATTCTCTTCATCACCAGAACCTCAGTAAAGATAGCAACAGCCCAAGCACCATGAAATCTAGGAAATGAAAAAAAAAGAAGGTTATGACAATATTAATTCTAATGTAAAAGAAAATTAGTTGTCAAGCCAAGCAAATGAAGCACCAAAGGTGTGAACCCTCAGCGCTACTATACACTAGCTAGCTATAACAAAATCATTTCTCAGACCGAAAAAATAATATATTTGGCTATTCCTAATCAGGTATCAATACAGCTCAAGCAATGAAAACATAGATGTAGCTAATTGCTGTCTAAAGAAGTAGCTAAACATGCAGGAGACCTCACCGGTATATAGTTTCAACGTAAAACACCTGAATTCCAGCTCTCATTAACTTTTCAGTATGAAGCAAAAACTAACGTGGGAAGAAAAGAAATTATTTGCCCATGTGATTGCGACATGACGATAGGGGACATTACCTACAAAAATTTGAACCTACACGGGAGCAGACAGCTTGTTAAATCATCATCCTGAGCAAGATCATACTTAAATCAACAGTTAATTATTGTCAGTAATTTCCAAAATCAGCTGACAGACAGACAAACAGATGGGACGACTACTATAACCCACTTGCGCAATGAAGTTTAATGGTACATTAAACTAGGTTAACTGAATACCAGAAAGCCCACCGCATCAGTTGGTAAAGGGTGATCAGCCCCGCGCATGTGCAGGAGGAGCTAGACCGCGTGTCAGTCACTCAGCTGACACTTTTAGCGAGGACAGCCATTGGGACATCTCTCCACAAAAAAGAAAAGTTGTCGCGCGAACGATGGCCGAGAGTTTGACGCCCGAAAATCTGAGCGCCATTGTAGAGGGCGTCGTCGCCAAGCTTCGCGAGGCACCTCCAGAGTCACTGGCACGCAGCGGTGAAGGCACGGAGGGGACAGCCCCGGAAGGTTCCGACGGACCCAGCGACTCCGAACGTAAGTTTCTTTTGTGTTAGTATCTCCTCCTCCACCCAGCGCGGTGTGAATTTTACGGGGAGATAACAATGGTACTGTCGGGCAGGCCAAAACAAGCCTCTTGGGAGGGAGCTGAGACAAGCTCAGTTCAGTATTAAGAGCTGAAACAAGCTCAAGCCAAACTCAGTAGCAGGATCAGGCGGAGGTAGACCAAATATGCTGTACCAGATTCCAGTAGAGTAGTGAGCTGAAACAGGCTCCAGTAGAGTAGAGAGCTGAAACAGGCTCCAGTAGAGTAGAGAGCTGAAACAGGCTCCAGTAGAGCAGAGAGCCGAAGCAGGCCCCAGTAGAGCAGAGAGCTGAAACAGGCTCCAGTAGAGTAGTGAGCTGAAACAGGCTCCAGTAGAGTAGAGAGCTGAAACAGGCTCCAGTAGAGTAGAGAGCTGAAGCAGGCCCCAGTAGAGTAGAGAGCTGAAACAGGCTCCAGTAGAGTAGAGAGCTGAAACAGGCTCCAGTAGAGTAGAGAGCTGAAACAGGCTCCAGTAGAGTAGAGAGCTGAAACAGGCTCCAGTAGAGTAGAGAGCTGAAACAGGCTCCAGTAGAGTAGTGAGCTGAAACAGGCCCCAGTAGAGTAGGGAGCTGAAGCAGGCCCCAGTAGAGTAGAGAGCTGAAACAGGCTCCAGTAGAGTAGAGAGCTGAAACAGGCTCCAGTAGAGTAGAGAGCTGAAACAGGCTCCAGTAGAGTAGAGAGCTAAAACAGGCCCCAGTAGAGTAGAGAGCTGAAACAGGCTCTAGCAGAATAGAGTGCTGAAAACAGGCCCCAGTAGAGTAGAGAGCTGAATCAGGCTCCAGTAGAGCAGAGAGCAGAGAGCTGAAACAGGCTCTCTCAATATTAGGAGCTAAGAGTGACCAATAAGAACCATAACCACGCTCAAGCCAGTGTCAGGAGCTGGATCAGCCTCGAGTTGAGTGATAAGCCGACACGGGCTCGAGTTAAACTGAAAGCTGAATCAGACTCAAGCAGAGCGAGGAACAGATTAATACTGTATGCGAGCATGGGCTATAATGCAATTAGGGAGTGATGCATGCTTGAAACCTCAGGTGGGTAGCGATGGAATCCGAGTAAAAGAGAGGGATTACAGGAATAGCCGTAATACATAATGAGCATATAGTGCAGGCTATGAAAGGTATGGGAGCCTGTTGCTATTCACATTGTTGTCTGTACACTGCAGGGCGCGAGGGCAGACGATACACCCCTGAGGAGTTGGCAGCAGTTGGGCTAATGGAGTTCGCGGGAAGCACGCACAACGAGAACAATGGGACAAGGGCAGTCGAGCATAAGAGCAGCAGCACTCCCGAGACAACTGCCAAACCACTTGTCTCAGTCGGACCAGGCCTTCCAGCCATCTCACGCCGAATATGGGAGCGGATCAGAGCCAACGAATTCGTGGATTTTATGGAACTGCCACCAGCCCGAGGGAAGGCGAAGCCACTGAGCCAGGATCTGGAAGGCCACATACTAGTGGTACAAGCGGCAGATTTGGCTCATACGAGGAAGGTCATCCCGGACCTGTCGACCTGGCTTCAATGTTTTGCCCTATACACGGCAGTAATATTAAAACTTCAGCCAGAGCGAGCAGTCGAGCTCATGGCTTATCAATCTATTATTGCCAAGGCAAGTGTGCGATACAAATGGCCATCGTGGGTGATGTATGACGCTAGTTTCAGGCAGGAGGTGGCGGGAGTGTCGGGCACATCGTGGGCAAAAGTAGATCCCAGCATCTACTCCCTGTGCTTCACGGGTCAGACGCTGAACACAGAGAACTGGTGTCAGAACTGCCAGACCATAGACCACACCCCTAACACCTGCCCACTCAGGCCTAGGAAGCGACCATGGGGACCAGCGACAGGACAGGCTGTTCAACCTGGCAACAAGACCAGAGAGGTGTGCCACAGGTATAACCGCTATGCTGGGGACTGCAAATTTGGCAGGGAGTGCCGTTACAGGCATATCTGCAGCTCATGCGGTGACCCGCACCCAGCCAGCCGTTGCAAGCAGTCTCGTGGCGAGAAGATCACTGGCAACAGCCAACAATGAGGGAACATAGAACTAAAGTCAAAACAGTGTTACATATATAGAACTTTTCTTTCTTTTCCTATTATTACTACGTTGAAGGATTCAGTACATACAGATTGTTGTGGGGGCGCGAGGGCAACCTGGTCATATTTACAACCTTTCCTCCCCCCCCCCTTTTTTCCCTTCCTTTTGTTTTATTTCCTTTGTTCCTCCATCCCTCTGTTATTCCCACGTCCAGGTTGTACACATGTGAGCCGGTTGCTCAGAATAGAGGCATGCAGTAGTGAATTGGAGGGGGGAAATGTACCAACAGTGCTCAGGAACATAGTGACACCGCTTGAAGCTACGAAGTGGGCATCACTCCTGGCTGGCCATCCTGACAGAGCGCTGGTCGATTTCATCCTAAGAGGCTTGCAGCGGGGCTTCCGGATTGGCTACAATAGAGGTACTGCTAACGGCCTGAAATCCAGCAGAAATAATCACGCATCTGCTTCGGACAAGCCTGATATAGTCTCCAGGTACATTGATGATGAATTGGTAAAGGGACGTTTGTCAGTAGTCGACGAAGGTGTACTGGAGGTCCACTGCAGCCCGTTTGGGGTGATCCCAAAAAAGTCCAACCCAAACAAATGGAGGTTAATCCTAGACCTTTCCTGCCCACACGGAAACAGTGTAAACGACGGAATCTCGAAGGAACTGGCCTCGCTCAGTTACGTAAGCATTGACGAGATTGTCACTCGCCTCGTCATGTTGGGACGCGGAGCAGTAATGGCAAAGATGGATATAAAGCAAGCCTATCGCAACATCCCAGTCCACCCTGGTGACAGTCTACTGCTTGGCATGCGCTGGCAGGGCAAGACGTTCGTAGACCGCGCCTTGCCCTTCGGACTGAGGTCTGCCCCCCTGATTTTCGCGGCAGTAGCGGATGCCTTACAATGGATCATGGAGCAAGTTGGAGCAACCTGGGTGAGGCATTATGTCGATGACTACATCACAATCGGCGCACCAGGGACACAAGAATGCACAGGGAATATCTCAGCAATGCTGGCCGCCTGTGCCGAGGCCAATATGCCTATTGAACCAGAAAAGAACGAGGGGCCAGCCACAACTATTTCATTCCTGGGGCTGGAATTGGACTCCATCAGAATGGAAGTGAGACTGCCACTAGACAAGCTAGAACGCCTAAAAGCACTGCTGGAAACATGGAAGGGTAGAAAGGCTGGGAAGAAGAGGGAAGTGCTGTCACTAATTGGCTTATTATCGCATGCCAGCAAGGCAGTTAGGCCAGGGAGGGCATACCTAAGACGCCTGATAGACTTATCCACAGTGGCCAAGCACTTGGACCACTATGTTCGCATAAACAAGGAGGCTCGTGCAGACATAGAGTGGTGGCGCTCCTTTCTCTCCATCTGGAATGGCACATCCCTGATGTTCTCGTGCACCCAGGCAGCACCCGACATCACGTTGACATCCGATGCCTCTGGCAACTGGGGCTGTGGGGCATACTTGGGTAGGGAGTGGTTTATGCTACAGTGGTCTGAGTCATTCAAGGGCCTACATATCACAGTAAAAGAGCTGGCTCCTATCGTACTGGCAGCCATGATCTGGGGTCAGTATTGGAAGGGGAAAACAGTACGAGCAAGGTGTGATAATGCAGCTGTGGTGGCCATTGTCAATGCTGGCACCTCAAAGAGCCCACATGCCATGAATCTTGTTAGATGCCTGTCATTCCTAGCAGCTACATTTGATTTTCGAGTGTCAGCGGTGCATCTGAGTGGGATAGACAATGTACTAGCAGATGCCCTGTCCAGGAATAATCTTCCCCTATTCCTCTCCCTCCATCCGCAGGCAGATCAGGAAGCAGCTCCAATCCCCTCGGCTGCACTGGATCTCATCTTGCTCCGAGAACCAGACTGGACCACCAGAGGTTGGACGGACACGTGGACTTCTACTTGGAGCAGGCCCTAGCACAGTCGACAAGGAGGACATACAAATCCGCAGAAAAACGATACCTGTCATTTTGCACCACACACCACATTCCACCCTTACCAGTGTATGAACAAACATTATGTCGCTACGTAGCATCACTTGCCAATGAGGGTCTACGCCATATTTCAATCAAGGCCTACTTGGCAGCGATTAGACAGCTAAGCATCCAGCAAGACGAGGGTGACCCACACATTAGTGGTATGGCCAAGCTCGAACTGGTACTCCGTGGAATCAAAAGGGTCCAAGCTTCACATCAGGCTGCCCCCACACGCCAGCCTATAACCATCGAGCTGCTGGAAAAAATAAGGGACACCTGGCTGACTGGCACACCTACTTGGAATGAGCGGATGCTCTGGGCAGCAGCATCACTCTGCTTTTTTGGCTTTTTCAGGTCAGGGGAAATAACTATCCCGAACGATCACAGTTTTGACACGTCCTGCCATCTATCAGCTACAGACATTAGGGTGGATAACCATTGCAACCCTACTATGTTACGAGTCAGACTAAAGGCCTCAAAGACAGACCCTTTTAGAGTTGGTGTGGATGTATTTGTCGGACTGACGGGTTCCCCCATCTGCCCTGTGACTGCTGTGTTGGAGTACATGTTGATGAGAGGGGCACGCCCTGGGCCTCTCTTCCTATTCAAAGACGGAAAGCCACTAACGAGGAGCAGGTTTGTGGAGAGAGTGAGGGACGCATTGGATAGAGCTGGCGTCGACAGCAGACCATTCTCTGGCCACAGTTTTCGAAGCGGAGCTGCTACAACAGCAGCAAAGAGAGGCATGGGTGAATCCACTATAAAGATGCTTGGAAGGTGGAAGAGTAATGCCTACCAACTATACATCAAAACACCAAGGGAGCACCTGGCAGCAGCAACACGCACTCTGGCCCAGGGCAGATGAACCATCGGTTGGCATTTGTCATCCTCACGATTATCTCAGTAGTTCTCGCTGGTCATATGCATGCTCAAACCATTAATATTAACATCACCGGCAATATAAGTCATAATATAATAAGAGGGGGAGAGAGTGTGAGGGAGGGAAATGAGTGGCGATTGGGCTGAGTATATTTGGAGGGTGTAAAACCGCACTACATAGGTGCTAAGTAGTGCTAATTACAATTAAAAAGCCCAATCACCGCCTGCCAAATTGTGCAGTGCCTGTCAAAAATTTGGCAAGTGACCCCGCCCTCACCGGCAAATCCTAGTACCCCTGAGTATGAGGTTAAATGAAGCTTAATGGTACATTAAACTAGGTTAACTGAATACCAGAAAGCCCACCGCATCAGTTGGTAAAGGGTGATCAGCCCCGCGCATGCGCAGGAGGAGCTAGACCGCGTGTCAGTCACTCAGCTGACACTTTTAGCGAGGACAGCCATTGGGACATCTCTCCACAAAAAAGAAAAGTTGTCCCACCCTCCCTTCCCTATTAATAAAAATAATTACAGGATAAGGCGACAGTTCTCCACTGGGGACAGTGCTGTTGTTGTTGTTTCCCCTAGTGTGAAGAGAGCAGGGTCACGGGTGTAAAACCGCACTACATAGGTGCTAAGTAGTGCTAATTACAATTAAAAAGCCCAATCACCGCCTGCCAAATTGTGCAGTGCCTGTCAAAAATTTGGCAAGTGACCCCGCCCTCACCGGCAAATCCTAGTACCCCTGAGTATGAGGTTAACTACAGAATCACTAGCCTCAGCAACTATGATACTTGATACTTCATAATATCTCTGTTCTATATGCAACAGCACAGGCCAACCAACACTTTCATACTTGTTTCAACTCTAGTGTTATTAGGGCCCAAAGAGTGGGAGCTGGAGGACAACTTGAGGATGCTAGGGAAGGTCTAGTACAAAAGAATAGCCAAGTGAAGGGTGCATGGTAAGGTCATAAGGTAAGGGACAGCATCAGCAGATGAGCAGTGCAATGAGACTGTCACTAATAAAGCATGTATAGACTTGCCAGCAAAGTGTGAGCATTAGGGTCAAAGCCATAGGCTAAAGAGACAGCCAAAGCAGCCAGGGAACGCACAACTACAAGTTTACCCTAATAATGCCCACCCTGTAACAAGTACATGTAATAGGAGAATATCAGTAAGTCTTCAACTTTTTGGTTGGACATAAATCCAGTGTGGTAGACTCAATGCAGGTGAACCTAAGTTGTGCCCCAAAACAGAGGCAGGGCCACCAACATTATCACTATTAGGAATGAGGCCTGGTTATGTTCACACCCATTATCAACTTACTTCATGACACTTGCTTCGCCAACATCTTGTATTGACTAGCCTTGATACATCAGCAGCATGTTGCTACCTGCAAAATAAGCCAATGGGAAATGCCATCACTACTGGACAAGATAATACAGGTGTAGTCCTGCTGTATAAAAATACATGGATATAATAGCTATATGATTACATTCAATTTTTATAGTTGTACAGCCATTCCATTTAGCTACTCTAGTCTAGCTATTAGGTGAGCGAATTTTTTATTTCACTGATATTATTACGAGTAAGTCTTTAGACACTTGCTAACTAATGATAGGATTAGATGGAGGGACAAACATACAAGCCTAATGCAGCTGTCTTGTGAAACCACTGAAGATGACTCTAAGATATATATGTCAAGTTTACATAACAAACAACCAGTTTCCATTTTTTGTCAGACTTTACATACTGGCAAACTAAACAGGCACCTTGTACACACTATTTGTCTCAAACTACTTACGAAACTAATGTACAGAATTATTAGACAGTCCTCCTCTCCCACATCACGAGAGTATTACTAGATTGGCATTACTTTTTTTAAGGGGTGCAAAGCTTTTAACTTACTCTTGAAAGCTGAGTGAGATACCTTCATTTAACCGAACCGCCATAATGAAAAGGCTCCTGTTAGGTGCAGGCCGAAAGCCGCTTGCACGCGCGTTTAAGTTCCTGGAAATCACGTGACAGTTTAGCAGGCGTGGCTCTAGGCTGCTGTGTGGTAATGGTCGCATATCAATATTATGCACAACTTTAATAACTTCGTCCGGTAATGATCGTCATTTATAGCACGCGCGTTTAACGTGTGCGGTTCGCCTGGCCATATGGAATAAATGAAAATGAATGATGTACAAGGTATGATTAGTTTAAACATAAGATAAATTACATTAAAAAATTTTTTTTCATGGTAAAGTTTTAGGCAGGTGTGATTCTTGTTTTAAGTCCAAAAAAAGTACGAAGTATTGCCACATCCAGCACAGTCACCATGAACAGCAGGCAGCACCATGTTGTTCTTGCTTTGAACAGGCTCTCTCAGCCACTCACTGTCGCATAACACTTGGCCATCTGGAGGAAGGTGCATACTGGATGACGAGGAATCTGCAGAAAAGTGATAAAGTGCCATCATGTTACTTTGATTTGTCATCAATTACTTTCACAACACATAATACTAACATTGAAACCGATCCCACATGCAGTATTTCCCATCTTGGGCCCCAATGTCCCCAGGACTATGGTGAAGGTTTTTTACTGAATTACACTGCTGATAAGTGGGAGCTATGGAGAAAATGCTTTGAAAATCAAACAGGGGCCATTCTCAAGTTATCTACTAGTAGTAACAAAAACAAGGAATCTAACTGTGGAGTGCTAAAGAAAGGGACAGACATCTTTACGTATAAAGTTAGCTGGAGGCAACAGTACACTTGTTTTCGAGGAGGGAACCCACGTCATAAAACTAACGCCTCTAAAAATCCAAGAAATGCCCCAGGATCTAGAATAAGTGGATGTCAAGCAACACTGAATGTCAGACTACTTAAGCTAGAACACACAGCTATTCTTCATATACATTTTCCTTTAGCAACAGCTCACAACGGGCATTCACTCAAGTCTCTTGCTGACATGCATGCATACCAACCTCTCCCAGAGATAGCTGAAAGGATAGAATCCTTGGTTTGCAACAGCCATTTAAACCAAATCAGCCTAAAATTGTCACTCAAAGAATGGGTACACAGAGAGGTGATTCCAAAGCATATGAAAAATGGCATACTTGAGGAAATGCCCAATGAGTTTGATCGTCGCTACTACCCAACCACCCAGGACCTAAGAAATATAACAAAGGGAGTCATCAACAAAATCAGAAAAAACACTTTTGACCAAGATGCCCTTGAAATACTTTTACATGATGAAGTCAAAAGAGACAACCAGTTTCAATATTTCCTTCGAAAATACCAAGATTTTGAAGATAACGAAGTTGAAACGTAAGAACTAACACAATAAAGGAAACCCAGAATCTCATTTTCACCCCCCAATCAAACAGTTCCCTTTCCTGTACAAAAAGTTACCTCCTTCGCACTAAGGTTGGGCGATATTGGGGTATATTGTATCACGATATATTGTAGGGTAAATATCGCAATATAACTATGTATTGACTACAAACTGGATGATTATGCGAAATCAATTCGTTAGTTGTTGTTTTAATGTATACATGTTAACATGATAATTCAATCAACTAAATAAATACAGAAACATGATCAAAAGTCCAGTTCATCTACAAGTTCTTTGAAAGAAAAGTTAACATCTCAACTTTGTCAGGAGTAAGGTGAGCTCTTAGAGGAGTCAGTACATTTCCTGCTGTACTAAATACACGTTCTGAGCTTGCACTTGTAGCACAAATGCAGAGATATTTTTGAGCTAGTAGAGATAGAACGGAATACTTAGAACAATTAAGTTTCCACCATAACAACGCATCTTCTTCGAAATCAAGTTTGGTCTCTGCTTTATATTTCTGCAATTCGTCGTGGAATTTTTGTTGCGGTGACATAACTTGTTCCAAGTGTTCGTCTTCTTCTTCTTCTCTTCTTTTGTTCTCTCTGCTTTTAAACAAACTTCCAAGGTTTCGTCTCTTCTTTGGTGGTTCACATGAAACTTCATCTGTAGTACTAGTTGAAAGCACCGGTAAGACTTTCGAGCTGTCAAGTTCCAGGTTAGCTTCAACATCAACTAGATCTTCAGCACTCATATATTTGCTTTTGAATCGAAGGATGCTATGTTCAAAATACTAATGCATTCTTCACTCAAATAAGAGGTACTGTAACGGTGACGAAGATCTACTTTAATCTTTCTTTTGATATCGCCTGTGAGTGTGGAGTCAGAGTCCTCTTCCTTCAGTATATCATTTTCTATCAAATTGACTATCGGCATAACAGCTGACACGGTGACATAGGTTTCTCCTGAAAGAAGGTCAGTAAGATTCTTTAAAGGCTCTAATGCTGCATTGATAGACTGAAGAACGTCGATGTCTTGCCATGTGGGGACAAGGTGAGAGGTTTTTCGATCTACACCCAAGACTAGGCGGATGGGTTCCCTTTGCTCCAGAAGACGTTGCACCATTACTCCAATAGTTCCCCATCTTGTTGGACAATCCTATATTATACAAAAAGAAAACAATTAAAACAATAGTCACTATCATGATAATTAAACTTACCGATATTAGGGAATGTTGTTGAAGATTTAGGTTAATCTGAGCTTTTGTAAACTCTCTTTTTCTCTTCCAACTGCCGGAGAATGCTGCCACAATTTTCCTGCACAATCCCAGTGCCCTGCTACACCTGGAATCATCTTTAATAGCCTTTAAAACACCTAAGTGGAGATTGTGTCCAAAGCAGGACAGTCTTGGCCAACTCAGCCTTCGTGCAGCATTCACAATATTACTACCACTGTCGGTGGTGATACACACTTGACATTCTGACTTCAAATTCCACATGCTTAATGTCTCTTCCATAGACTCGGCAATCATTTCACCTGTATGATCTTCTGTGAGATACTTGGTCTGGATACATCGGGCTTGGAGTTGCCAGTCTTTATTAAAGAAATGAATTGTATAACTGATGTAAGGAATCATTCCTTGACTCGACCAAAGATCACTGGTGGCAGCAAAATCAGTAACTGAAGCTAGCTCACTCCTTATTTTCTCTCTTATTTCAGTGTAAAGTTCTGGGAGGGCAGTTCTTGAAAAATAGTTTCTACTCGGTATCTCATAACGACCATCAAAAGCAGCGAGGAGCCTCTTAAAGCCAGCTTTCTCGACAGAATGTAAAGGCAGGCAATCCTTTGCTATATAGTAAACTACTGCATCAGTCAGGTCTCTCCATCTCTTACCCTTTCTTTCATACTTCTGGCTTCTTGTAATCGATTGGGTAAGTGTTGGCTGGTTGATTGGCCGTAGCGTCGAAGAAGTAGACGGTAATTGAGACTCCTGCAGTCGACGAGACTCCATCGCAGCCTTCGCTTCAGCGTACAATTTAGTGTGAGTTGACCGTAGATGAGACAGTAAGTTGGTGGTGTTCCCGTTCTTCGCCGCCACTTTGCGGAAACAAGTACGGCAAACGGCATGGCCCGTGTCGGTAACTTCTCCGCTCGTACCTTTCTCCAAACCAAAATAATTCCACACGCAACTCTTGCTTCCAGGCTTTCTAACCAGGTCCGGTCGCTCAGCCATTACTACTAAGCTCAGTTCTCCAGAAAATGAGCACGTGCGGTGCTGATGACGCGGTATTTCGGTAATTGAGCAATGCAATATTGTACCGCGGTAAACGAAAACAATCGCGGTATCCACTAAATACCGGTATACCGCCCAACCTTCCTTCGCACTCACACCGTCAGTTTACTAATCACCTTGCCTAACAAATGCCTCCTCCCTCCTCATAGGCAAAATGTAACCCTATCTATAGCAAGACCTTTTCCCCACTACAAACTACCCACTTCCCATAACTTATGTGTTTACTCCTCCTACGCAAACACAGCAACACAAGTGCTATTTTTTTAAAATTATTTTTCATTTATTGTCTAATATAATAGGGTTAAATAGCTATATTGGAAATGGAAATATACACGAAATAACAACAACAACAAAATACTGTTTCTCTTAGGATGTTAAGAGTTTGCGGCCACATTTTTGACATCATCCATTAATAATGAAACAGTTTTAAGTTGTGGAAGTTCAAAGCTATTGCTAGGTGCCTCTAGTCCACTAATTAGATTGATTCCATAAGCAATTGAAGCATTCATAGTACTTAATCTGGGTTCCTTTCAGCTTTTCACCAAGGGGGGGGGAGAAATTAGATAATGTTAATTTTGAGGGGGCATACAAACAAACATTACATTCTAACAGGAAGGAGGATTTGGTAGAACTTGGAGTACTACCCTTCAGCTCACAAGAGAAAAATTTAAAACAAAATTACGTGTTTCATTAAGTTCATTACAATCAACAGACAGTACTAAATGCGACATGACATTTATGGGTATATAATACTTTATTTATGTGCATTATTTTCTCGCTTTCAACCCTTGAAAATATATATGTACCAGTATAATACATCTCTAAGTATGACATTCTTATGACTGTGTGTAACAGAAGCACTCCCGAGGACCTTTCACCTCCCGAGGATCTTTCACCACATAACTATTCAGCTACTGACCACAACAGCACCACCACAAGTAGTGTTGAAAATTCATTTCTCTTAGTTCTACAAACAAATAGCCAAAAGGATCATATGAAGAAGTATGGCAACAGCATAACACTAATGGATGCAATTTATCGCACAACTAAATACGGATTTCCTTGCTTTTTTCTGACCGTAAGAACATCCATTGGAACTGGCATGGTCATTGCAACCATCATTCCTCAACATGAGAATGAGGACATGATCACTGAAGGTCTCAGCATTCTCAAGCAATGGAATCCTGAGTGGTCACCTAAATATTCAATGACGGACAAGAGTGATGCTGAGCTTAATGCCATAAAAACAGTATTCCCATCAACCATTCGTCTTTTGTGCGATTTCCATCGAGCACAAGCCTGGGAAAGATGGGTGAATAAAGGCATGAATGGCGTACAATATCAACACAGAAATGAAATTCTCGAACATCTTAAAAGTTTAGCATATTCCACATCAAGTAAGTTTTACATACAATGGTCAGAACTACATGTGATAGACAAACGTATTATCAAAAAACTAAGCAAACTAAATTCACAGCATACAGTTACCATCTGAAAATAGAGCAACAACTTGGTAATTTTTCATTAAAATCCATTTCCTAAATCTGATCACTAATTATTTAATCCCTACACTGACGGATTTCTGACCAAAATATTTTTTTTCCTTATTTTACAATGCCACAATTCGGTAAAACAAAAATGTATACTATAGCTTCTGTCAAGAGCCTGCAATACAACCATTCTAAAGAGCAATTTATAATGACTACAGACAGTAGAACATGGTTAAAACAATCCGACTCACATATAACCCTTTCACCGGTAAATCTTTATCAGGCACAAGAAAAGTTATAACAAATCATAATATATCAACAAAAGAGAAAATTACCTAGCAACTATGCTGCATACAGAAAATAAAGCTGAGGGGGAGGGGGGGGGGGCAAAATGGGATTTTAGAGATTGTAGGGGGGGGGGGCAGGCAAGCTTTATGACACCTTTTGTGAATATTTTACCGTATCACACTTCTAATTCTAAGAATAGCAATTGCAAGAAAAAAAGACATGTGAGTAAAAAAGCTAATGTTTCAAATAGCATGGAATACCTAAAAAAATCAGGGATATACACCATAGTGGCAGGACAGGCAAAGCTGTCAAGTAAGAACTATAATAATAATAACAATAATCATAATAATCATAATAATAATTGTCATAATCATAATAATTATAATCATATAATTATAATCATAATAATCATCATAATAATAATATTGTTATTCAGGGATTTATACCAGATTTTTGGCTGGGGTAACTACAACATGTGTACCAAAAAAAAAATTATTTAGGCTGAAATTTCAAACTTCCATTAAGTCAGACGTATCAGTTTGTGAACTTTTTACAAAAGCAAGCCATGAATGAGAAACAAGTTCAGAGCTAGATAACTAAATTTTATATCTATGTAATGCCAATATTTATACTGAATACAGAGACCCAGTTTGACGAAGTTCTTTGTATTATAAAGGCTCAGAATTGGTACAAAGACAATTTGAAACTTCAAAACTACCTGGATAATGAATGGCTCAGCTGCACTGAAGTAAGCAAGTTATGGAAGTATATATAGTCAGTATATGTGTCTGTTCATGAGAATAGCTTGTATTATGCAGCCCCAACATGTTTTTCTAAGCTGCACTCGGTTGAGTGATAAGCTTCAACCGACACTGACATATTCATGGCACTAAACTATTCCTCTTAGGCTATTTTAGCACTTGTTAATCCTTTAACAATACTGATTAATTGGCTTCACCTGGATTTCCAGTGGATAATCACTATACATATGTGTACTATGTATATGCACTACCGTATAGCCGGAAATATTGACAAAGAATTTAATTTGGTGATGTGGCGGTTTTGGTCCTAAATAGCCAATAAATAAATAGTCAACAATGTTCCTCTTGACGATTGAAGCTACCTGATCTCAGTGTATAACCAAACTTAAATCCGTCTATAGCATCTCAATGGCAAATAGTAAAATATAAATCCCATCAATAATTCTGGCTATACGGTATGCAGGCTTTTGAAAAAAACAAAAAAACAAAAAAAAACAAAAACAAAACGGAACGTATACAAATATTTAAACCATTATGCAGTAGAAAGTCAGTTATTCGAACAATTGGGTCCGAGCAGGCATGGAACACGCTCATTTTCAGTGCTGGTGCCAATTTACATGCTATTTAATAATTTGCTATAATTATTAAGCAAAAATAATAATGTGGCTGTATAACTGTTTTTTAACTTGTCCGACATTCAGAGTGGTGGGGCTAAACCCTACCAGCTCTAGTGGTTGCTCTGGCTTTGCCAAGCCGGGTGGTGTCAGATAAGTGAAGTGCTCAGATTACTGAACAACATAATAAAAAGTTTAGTAGAGCACTACCTAAAGGATGCAATTTTATGCTCGCTCATGCTGCTAATATATTTTGAGTGTTTGGTTGACAGACCCTTTTAAATAACTGACAGTCAACTATTTGACTTTGTACTGTACAGTGAAACCTCTCTAATTCACACTCCAAACTTTAGAGCAATTCTATTATTTAGGCAGCTAAAGCAGGGTAAATGAGTGGGTGATTTAAGCATTTAGTGACCCTTCCCAGCAAAAATATTTTAAAATACAATATTGATTTAATGAGATACAGGCACTATCAGAGTTGCAGGCATCCTTTGGTCCCAAAGAGCCCAAATAAAAACAACTATTATATGTACATTATTGTATATGCCCATACCGAAGAACACAATATGATAGGATAATTAATGAAAATGTGTGTAAATGTTCTTTGTGTTTAGCTATGGGCCCACTATTGCCGGCAAAGCTTTCATAATCAAGTGGACACCAATAATATCACAGAAGCATTTAACAATGTGCTACGACGAAGGTACCTTCCACTTCGACAAGATACAACCGTGCATGCATTTGTGCAAATTCTGACTGAGGTCGCATTCCCTGAACTAGAGAGCAACTACATGCAGTCCATCATTAAACAGACTCAAGCCTATCGTAAACCACGTTATGACATACCGTTGTATTTAGAAGGAAGACCTAACAAAATACAGAGCCTCTGCATGCTCAATATTGAACGAGCAAAACTTATCACCAAAAAAGATATTCATGAAGTTCAAAGAGGAATATTTGAAATCAAGTCAAAAGGCACAAATATATGGAGCATAAATGTCACAAGTGGGAAGTGTACTTGTCCGGCATTTGAGTCGAGTCACACTCCATGCAAACATTTCTTCGCAATATTTCACCACTACCCATCATGGAGTTGGAACGACTTGCCTGCAAGTTTGACAGAATCTAATCACATGGTTCTTGAC
>WLWD01004599.1_pt1 | contig 20460 bp, 11 predicted proteins | sample 6712731 | NCBI WGS metagenome assembly WLWD01 (sample SAMN12718690, study PRJNA576275) | sponge metagenome | isolation source: marine sponge | host: Mycale hentscheli | place: New Zealand: South Island, Marlborough, Capsize Point | collected 2014-11-01
GATCGATGGTCGAACAGTCGATCGTGTGATCGATGGTCGAACAGTCGATCGAGTGGTCGATGGTCGAACAGTCGATCGAGTGATCGATATGGTCAAACGAGTGATCGACGGTCAAACGAGTGATCGATGGTCGGACAGTCGATCGAGTGATCGATGGTCGAACAGTCGATCGAGTGATCGATGGTCGAACAGTCCATCTAGTGATTGATGGTCGAACAGTCGATCGAGTGATCTATGGTCGAACAGTCGATCTAATGATCTATTATCGAACGGTCACTGTAAACTGAATTGCGTACTATTTCGTGATAGGTAAAGGATAGATTCCTGCAAGATGCACTATAAATAAGGGCTGATTGTGGCCGTTATAGCTACGCTAATTAGTTAGTAGCTACCGAATGCTTACCAATGTTTACAAGGTAATGTAAGAAAACTTCACAATTTTCAAGCTGCAATGTAGCTAGAGCTAGCTAGCTATTTTTTAACCACAAAGTTTTAACGTTCCAGCTGTTTGTTTATTTGTTTTGTTGTTATTGTTTTTTGCTGAAGGTTTTGCTGGTGCCATCAAACAGCTAGCAGCCAAAGAAAAAATAGCTAACTCTAAACAATACTACCTGTTACTAGTTTAAAGTAACAAAAGAGAGACTGGTTATAATAGCTAATAAGAAAAAGTACATAGCTAGCTAAGAATTGTTTCCTGGTAAGATTATGCTACATGAAACTTTTGAGCCCATTCATAATTTCAGGCAGAAATCTAGCAAGTTGCTAACTATCTACTATGACTACAACAGCTAGATAGCTGTCCCTAATGTACAAACGATTAGCTAATTCAGAATAAATGGAGATAGATAGACCATAACTATAACTGCTTCCAATTTGTTGACTTAGCTACTTTGCCGATTAGTAGATAAGTAGCTATACAATTAATTCAATGTGACCAGGACACACTGCATCTATCATTTTATCAATGTTAGCTAGTTAGCTACTATCAAACCAGTGGAGACATTAGCTATCTCCCATAACAATGTTTGATCATGTTGATTACAATGGCATTGGGGACACTAAAGGGAGAGAGCTATTGCATATGGTATTAGCCACAGAAATGACCTGATAAACATCAGCTATTAATGGAAACGTCTTCAGTGGCTAATTGACAGATTGAGACTAAAATTTTCAAATGATAAAAAATATTGTAGAATCACTATAGCTAGTTGTTTGTCTGAATTGATATATTTGCTAGCTTCACAGGGATTAGCTAGCTATTTCGTATTGTTTTTTTTTTGTTTTTTATTAGCTACTTACTTTATTGTAATAACTAGTTACAGCAGTGTTTGGGTTAATTGTGAAAACATTTGACAAATTATTTCTTATGAACCTCCAGTAGCTACAACTTGTTTTCTACATGCAATTGGCTTTCTAAGCCAGTTCTTATACACCAAAGTATTTAAAAAAGGTCACGTCTATGTTGTAGTTGTGCGTGTGTAAAGAGTTGCAGCGGCACACCACACTGGAAATGAGATAAGCCGTTTTATATTTTAACACATTCCTCTGCAATACTACAAGAATGCTTACGATACCAGACCGCTCCATTTCCCCCAAGACGACAACACCTAAAGGTAAATGGTCGTTACTGGCCTATACCTAAGTGGTGCACCCGGTTCAGGTACTTTTCCCCTTATTCAGTAAGGGAAATTAGTGGCACTCGCCGCTTAGTTTGAAGGGGCCAAATTGGCACCCGGTACAAACGCGCATGCACACGGAGAAGAAACCAAGACTTTGAGCTGGAAACCATAGCAACTGTTAAAACTAAAAACTATTGCCATTTCTACATAATGCCCCACCATAGCGGCTCATTTTCTTTTTCTAAATAATACCTGCCTAATAGTCGTTGCTAGTCATTGGTTTGCGCTTCTAGGGTCCAGCCAGAAAGGTACAGGAGTCTTCCGATAGGCACTAGAGATGATTGAAACAAGTCTATTGGAGGAGTCCACCACCTGGAAGCTTCAGTCATTGACCAATGTTGGGCCAGTTGTGGATAGGAAATGGTATGTATGTTATAGTCAATACAATATTATTCCATGTACAGCACCAAAAATAAATTCAAATCAGGAAATGGAAATAAATTCTGCAAACATCATAAATAATACTCTTATATCATGCTAAAACATGGCCCAAAACCATTTGACCCAAAACTGAGTGGATGCTTCAAAATAGCACCTTTATTTTCAGCTATTTTGGTTCATTAATTTTCACTTCCTGTTGTGGGCGATGAGAGGAAAAGGTTTCCTGTCTACCCACATTGGCTGGACTATGGATACTGAGAGTGCTTCTAGCAGCCATAGCAGTGCAGAGAGTGATCCCAGCAGTTCTGAGGTTAGCTTAGAATATGATTCCTCCTCCTTTACATCTTGCTGAATATCCCATTTGCTGTTGTTTAGCTAACGTGTAGAAAAAATTTACGGTTAACTGTTTATGTCTGGAAGTGGTAAGTCATACTGCTGTTCACCATGGCCGAACAGTCTGATAAGGTCAAGGGTCAAATGCTCATTCTATTTAACTGAGCACCACAAAAAGATATATAAATATTATATGGAACATTATATAAATAGAACAAGGAAGAAAATTCCATCACTGAAATATGGTTCTATCATGAGAGCGATGCTGTAATTGGAATGGGTACAGTAATCATACCTACTTTTGAAATTCTCACTGTCGAGCTCTCTATCAATAAATAAAAAGATACCTGGTGGCACATGCTCACCGTTTAATATATCCCAATATAAGAAAGCTTTACATGTCCCAATAAAACCAGAAAACCTCAGGTTTAGTGAAGACATCAGTTTAGAGCTTCAGTTTGCTGGCTGTCTGTCCAAGTTGTCATGCAGGATTTACACAATAAGCATGCACCACTAATTATCTTGCTGTTTATGTATGTGTGTACGTATACAATAAAATCAAGACGGAGATTTTGACTTTAGTAGTCTTTGTAGTCAGAATGTTGGGTTAAGTTATTGAATATACTAATGATGTGCTCAGCACAAATGGCAAGCGAGCTGGTCCGGCTGAAATGAATGCTAGATTCTCATATTCATTTGTTAGTTAACTATTGTTGTTGTTTTTGTTTAGATTATTAATTTGTGCTATTCTTTAGCAACATGCCACACTTTTATACACACATACATATTTGTTCACTGGGTATATATACCAGCACAAGACTTACATTGTATTCTCTTCGCGACTTGACAAACGATTTTCAAGGGGTAAGCAATCAAGATTCCTAGGATGATATGGGTAAGAATTGCTAAACCAAAGGATTTTATTTAAGCTAACCACCTTTCCAGCTCCATTCAAAATGCTCTATTGTACCAGAGCTCTAGTAGTTATAGCATTACATTGTATTCTCTGAGTGACTGGACTACTTGGCAGTGAATTTTCAAGAACAAATCTGTTACATAAGACACATAGCTGTGGCAAACGGTGCATGAACAAAGATATTTTACCACCACCACTAAAAAATTAACTCTGCTAAGTTTGTAAATCTAACTGCGAACGTCTCTGGTAGGTAGCTGTAAAACCCAAAAAGTGTTGAACTTGACCGGTTGCTATAACTTCAAGGGTAATGTGCTCGGCAATACAGGTGAAATAAACCTAAAAATATCATTGTGAAGATATGTAGGGTGGAACAAACACACACACACACACACACACACACACACACACACTAGAAGTTTCATTGATTGTATACCAAATCACCTGGAATTTACCATGATTTTTCAATTAGCACAAGAAAAACTAAAACAGCATCATGAAACATTTAGAGGGACGGCTTTGGTGAGACAGTTTGTTAGTGATTAGAAGTAATAAAGAAAAAGAGTACAGTGTAGAAAACCCAGAGTAAGGGTTGGGATCTTTTATGAATAGTGTGCTACTGGATGAGCTTCAGGATCTCGCGACATTTTTGGAATAGTATATTGTATGTAGAAACAATATTTGGAACCTAGTATTTGGACACAAAATACTAGGTTCCAAATATTGCACACCATTAGCATAGCTTTAGTTGAACTAGGGTTTCATGTAAGATTTTATTATTTGGTCAGGCTTGAAGAATAATTCACAAGATTATGCTTTAATGTTACTGCAATTGTCATTATGCTATCATCCCTCAGCGTGCATGACCGTGAGGGTTATATAGTAGTCGTCCTGTCTGTCTGTCACACTCTGATTTTGGAAATTACTGACAATTAATCATTGATTTAGGTGTGAACTTACTCAGAACGACTATTTAAACCTCTCATTGTGACACTTTTTTTTTTATTTCAAGCTGATTTTTGAGAAAATGTGAAGCTTTCAGCTCCATGTAGCTACATAGGTACTAACTTTTGTGGGTAATGCTCCCTATCATTGTGTCACGTGAGCAATTAATTTATTATGGCCAGCAGTAGCTACTTTATTCTGCTTGGAAGCTCGCGAAGTTGTCTCTTATGAAGATTGCATTTACATGTACCGTTTTCATTGCTCGAGCTATATTGAAGGAGACTTTGCATGGGGTAAGATTGAGTGAACTTTGTAAAAAGATGTTTGATACCCCGTAAGTGTATTTCCAGCATGTTAATGGCTTTTACATATTTGACTTCTTTTTTTTTTCTTTGTTTATTGTGTTTGTGTTTGTTTGTTTGATTCTGTTTTGGCATGCAATGATGGCTATCAATTCAAATTACTGTTTACTGATGGTGAATGTTTATCACTTATCATGAATTTTTTTACAGATTCATGGTTGTTTAAAAAAATCTGTTTATTTACTCAACCAATTTTTTTTTAACTTTTTTTCCTGAAATTGTGGTAACTGTACAACCATAATGTTATTGTTGTAGCCATTTATAATTCAATGCAATTCTCCATACATGAACTCTGTAGCCTTGTTTACCACTTTCTGAACTCCTTCTGAAGGTCCAAGTATTAAGGGAGAGTCCCCGGCATGCCCTTTGACCTCTAGCTCCTTGTTTTCAAATTCAAAAAAGTAGCTGTGCAAAGAGAATAGCGCACTATTCTTTATTTTTATGAGTAGTATACATAGTAGAATCAGTCTACTCCTATTACTGCAGTGTGTGTGTGTGTGTGTGTGTACCACCACAGCATGTGTTGATTGAAGATGACCCCTCAGTAGTATCTAGCAGTACTCCAACACAGTACGCTGTGATGTCATGCAGTTGAATTCAGCAAACAAAACTCTCCTTTTTCCTCTCTTTATGTATATCCCTTTTTTTTTTTTGTTATGATTTTTTCCCCCTTTTGTTATGGTGCTCATAACTTTTTATTACTTACGTGACATTGTGCCTTATTCTTCTTTTTTTTGTTTTTTTTTGTTTGTTTGTTTGTTTGTTTGTTTTTACACAAACTCTACGTTTAAATGAATGACTTTGGATTTTTCAGGAGTGTGAAATACAGTTTTTATCATTTTTAATTTAGTTTTTGTGGTTTTTTTTTTTTGGTTTTTTTTTGTATGTTTCTTTTATATTTTTTTTTTGTGCATCCGGTTCCAGTACTTTACTAAACTGCTAACTTTATGCCAAGAGATTTCTTTTAGTTGAAATACTTAGAGCGACTGCATCAGAAGCCATAACAACTGTTAAATAGTATCTTTCTAAATATACACCACCTAATGGCTCATTATGCATAATTCTAATTAGTACCAGCTTATCTCATTGTTCGGTTTTGCTTCCAGCATTAACACTGACAAATGAACTGAATGAGAGAACTGAAATATTGAACTGCTAAAATTAACTTATAGGAAAAAATTAACTTGTAAAAATCAATGGGTAAACAAAAAGCTGACAACCAAATGAACGAGTAAGTATGAAGTAAAAATGCGCCATGTCAATGACTTTTACAGAGTTGAACAACTGCATTTGTTAAAGTTGAAAGCTTTTCTGAACTTTGAAAGCTCCACCCACTCTGTCGTTGTGAAGTAGTAGAAATAAATAATGACATCAATAATAATAATAAAATTGTCAAACAAAACAAATAAATTAATAATAGATAAATAAATAAATACTAAGGATTAGCTCCCAGGACAGGGCCACAGTTTACTCGCTGCACAGCCACTGAGAGATGCTGGAAAAGATGGTCTCTAGCCCGTAGGTCTCACTCACTACGAAAGAAAAGAAAACAAAAAACAAAACTAACTTATCCCAGTGTAATCTATTTACAATATTTATTGTGTTAATGATTTACCAGTTTTTTTTGTTTTTGGTTTTATGTTTGCATTTGCAGCTAGATTTTTTTTTCCATATTTTATTTTTGTAAAAAAATTTATCCCCAGAAACTTGAGAGACCAGCACATTATGTGGAAGTATACAGAAGTAAACAGGACTTGGATAAAGAGTGTAGATGTGACGGGAGCCAGAGGTCCGATGGCGACGGAGAACACATCAAGCATTGTCTTAACCCAAACTTCAATAGATCATCAGAACTTATTTATTGTATTTTTTATGCCAAGTAAACAACTTCAAATTACATTCATTGTTTCGGGGTTGGTTCAGTTGCGACTTGTCAAGTCCAGGTTGTTAGCTACCACAGACCCAACAGAACTCTCTACACTTTTCATTTTCAATAATAATACTTTGAATGCACACCACAGTTATATAGCTACAGGAATGAGGGTGATAGTGGAATACAACAATGTTCAAGATAAGTGGGGACTGTCAAACATACACTCAACACAGCAGAGGGAGAGCTCAACTCTTGTGAGGGTGAAGCTGAACATTCATGAAACCCCAGGTTATACACAAGAATTATACATTTGGAGTGTAAAAGTCACTTGGATATACACTGTTGTACATTAGATAGAGTTCCTGAGTATACCATTGTCTATATCTTTAGTTATTCCTACTTAGATAGAGTTCCTGAGTATACCATTGTCTATATCTTTAGTTATTCCTACTATGTATGTATGGTTTCATTCATGATCCAGACGACTCCATGGAGCTCTCCAGAATGAGAGGGAGCTTAGGCCTATTATTCCTATAGTTTCTATTGCCACAGGCTAGAAAACTTTAGGAGCTATGAGCATGTTTCTCACAATCACTTCTCTGCAATGTGCAGTCAGTAAACTCGCAGTAGTAGCTTGACTCCAGTTGTATCTTGAAAGTGACAGGAATCTGAACAAAGGGTTGGAATAACCAAACGGCTGAGGTGCTTGTGTTCATACAGTTGTTTACCTCAGAAGGCAAGGTGGTATTTTATTAGCTAGTACATAGTTATGAATGTATTAGTCAAATTAAAAAATTATCATCATCATCATGTAGCAAGAAAGAGATGGAATCTGATTACATACATACCATTTACTTCCACAACTGGCCCAACATCTGTCTTCTAATCCATTCCCCTCCAATGGTTGAAGCTTCCAATTAGTAGGTGATGGGCTCCTCCAATAGTCTTGTTTCATTCACCTCCAAGTTCCTGAGGAAACGACTCATTTTCTCGGCCTTTCGGTTAGTGAGCTTCCAGCTAGAAACGTTAACCGAAGATGAGCCACAGGCAGGTATTATTTAGAATTACCTGGTGGGGCATTATGTAGAATGGCAATAGTTTTAACAGTTGCTATGGTTTCTAGCTCAAAGTCTTGGCTTCTCTGTGCATGCGCGTTTGTACCGGGTGCCAATTTGGCCCCTTCAAACTAAGCGGCGAGTGCCACTAATTTCCCTTATACCATGGTTCGTTCAAACCGTCCAATCAGATTTCTCAATTCGGGGTGAATAAATCACTTATACACCGCCTAGGAGGTGAATATTTTTTGCCCGTGGCCTAGAATTACGATCTGTAGCTAAGCGAAGCGGCGACCAATGAGGCTACAGAAAAAAAGGTTGTTATGCGTTTCTTATAGCCTAGAGCCATGGTACAAGTCGGTTGCACCGCTCGGTGCGCGGTCGGTACGGGATTTACACTATCCTCGGGCCTTCGGCCCTCGGTTGTGTAAATCCCATACCGACCTCCACCTCGTGATGTAACCTATACTTACTGAATAAGGGGAAAAGTACCTGAACCGGGTGAGTTCTAAGTGCAACACCCTCGAACTTAACGACGGTAAAGGGTCAGGTTATGAAAATCACTCCCTGCCAGGAATATTTTGCGATTGAACGTATCGAAGATTCCAGGCCTTGGATGGGAAGTATCGGGTGAAACTGGAATCTTTCCTGGCCCATGCTCGTACACGAGTCGTCACCCCCAGCCACACCTCTATCCGACCTAGTCCTTTCCACCCACTCAGTGAGCTCCATTTTGCTTTCTCTGGGAAGCAAGCCTTAGAGCGTGGGTCTTGAGCTGTTATAGCTGCGATCGAGCTTCCGACATTGCTGGACAGGTTAGGGAAAGCATTTATTGTTGCTCAGACTTCCCATTTCAATACTCTATTCAGAGCTGGGGTGACTGGTGTTTCAGTGAAGCATAGGCATGTCAGCATGTGTTGGAAGAAGCTGCTGATGATACTGGCTTAACTTTGCCACAAGTAGTAGTAAGTTATGAAGATATGACTTAGTATAGAATGGCTATTTTATTTATTTGGTTTAGAATTGTGTGAAGGAGAAATAGTAGAAGATAAAGCATACCAGAAACACTGAATCAGTGAAGACTTTTCAAGATACCTTTGACGTCCTGGCAGAATTTTCAACAGGAATAGGCAAAATCAGATGGTTAGATGAATTGATATTTAATAATGCAAACTAAGGTTCTTTCAACCTGTTTGCAATAACTGTTGTGTAAAATAGTTAAACCATAGCAACTTTCCTAGATCTCAGGATCGAGTTGCTAGATAACCACCCTCCCCCTAGGGCTTCCTCCTCAGGATCGGGTTGTTTATCAGTGATAATTCCTCAAACACATGGTTAAACTATTACATAATTAGTAAATAATAGTTAAACCATTTGTTTGAAAAATTATCGCTCCATCCCGAAAAGGGCATTTATCCCGAATTGTCATGGTTTAACTATTTTATATCATGGTTATACCATTTCATACTGTGTAAGTGACCAAATATTAATGGCAGGTTTTGACGGGAAAATTTGGTCCAACATTAACAATACTAGCAAGTACCCCACCACACAGTGGCGCTTGATATATTGCAAAGTAAATGCAGGTAGCATAAATTATTTTATTTTTTATTCATTATCATCCTCTACCACTTGGTTAAGGTTGCATCAGTTTCTCTCTCCTGCTCTCCTTTCTCAGCTTTTCTTATCCCCCTCATTTCCTTTCTTCAGTTAGTCATGGAGTCCCTTCTCCTTAGTCTCTCTCTCTCTCTCCTGTTTCTGAGTCTCTTTGTCCTTCTATCATGATTGTGGACTTGGTTTTGCAAAACTTTTGCTTCTTTACCAAACTGTTTAAGCTCATGAATTATTCATGAATACGCACCATCATTGTTACTGACGCACGAGTGTATTATTATATAGATAGCATTGCTTAGTGGAATATTCAGCTTTGGTTTTTGTCTTCAACACAATTTACAGAGAGCATTGGCTATGCTGTTGTAATTGAAACAATACAAATTTGAGGTGTGTATGGAAAACTTAACACACACACACTCACCCATATGCACGCCGCAAGGTGGTGTTTCAATAACAGCTGCCAGGACTAAGCTGTTCGTATTATTATTATCACTAGTGGTGTGTTTCAACACAAATAGTAAGTGAGATAACTCAGTTATATTTTAGGATTTAGTAATATTACATTCTCAAAAATTTAGCAGCATTCTGAGGTCAAAGTGCACTTGTCATGTAATAATGGTATTTTATTAGGAGCTCTTATGATCTGCTACGCATTGTTAAGTGGTAGAAGTTATAGTGATCTAGCTACTTGTTGTGTAACAACGCTGATATGGTAATGCAGTCTTATGATAGGTCTTATAGTCGACTATGTGTTGTTGATCAACTAAGTAAACTAAATTTCAAGTCCTCATACCCCAAGGATAGCCAGCTTTTATAGACACAAACATTAATTCAGTAGGATTCTTAAGACGCTCGCGCAAGAATTACAGGAAGCTGAACTCATGTGGTTTGATGAGTATGATACTGACGTATGTGTAACAATGAGAAGTTAGAAATGATGCAACGAGCAACCGAAGGTGATATGTGAATATGATGAAGGAAGAATTGTGCTTGCTAGCTAATGTGGAGTGATGGTGAAATGATAACTAGTGGAATGTTCAGCTTTGGTTTTTGTCTTCAACACAATTTACAGAGAGCATTGGCTATGATGTTGTAATTGAAACAATACAAATTTGAGGTGTGTATGGAAAAGCTGAACTTGACAATTATTATGGTTATTATTATTATTGTATCCTATGGGGTAGGCACCCACTATCACGACAGCGCCCAATCTGTCCATTTCTCTGATAATATTAACGCCCAGGTCTTAAATTGCATACACGAACAAGTATTCCTTGTCAATTATGTGGCCAGCAATAGAAGTCGTTCTTCTGCTGTGCCATTTCAAGAAAATTGACGGCAGTGAAGGCAGACTTTTCTGACTAGAATTTCAATGGCGAATGTCCAGAATGCCTTCAAGATTATTGAATGTGATGTCTTATGTTAAAGTCGAGTAAGTAGTGCAGCCTGTGCAGGTTTTCAATAAGAGAAAGTGAGGATTGAACAGGGAAGGCAAAGTCCACAATCATGGATTGAAGTACAGAAACACTGAGAATCAGGAAGAGGTACAGATAAAGGAGCAGAAGGGAATCCATTAACTCAAGAACGAGGGAAGGGCTCAGGAAGAAAGAGAGCAAGAGAGGACAAATGATGTAACTAAACCAAGTGTTTGAGAATTAAGAGATTAAAGTACATGTACCTTATGCTACAGCGCTCCTAGTTTGTGAAACATGTTACATCAAGCGCCACTGTGTGAAAGAGTACTTGATACTTATTACTATTATGCGATGTTTATTATTATTATTGCTATTACGTATTATTGTCATTTTTATTATTATTATTGTTTTTGTTGCTATGATATTATAATTAGTATGAGTAATAGCACAGGTAAACTTGATATTAGGGATTAATAGCACGAGTAGTGCTATTTCAATAGCTTTACGAGTGCTATTGATCCCTAATAACACAGGTTACCTGTGCTATCACTCGCTAATAGTAGGCCAACTTTTTAAAAAGTCATTTGCAATTGTAGCTACACTGTATCGTTCACTCACTATCTCCTTATTTCAAGATTAGCTTCCTTTGGAACTTCGTTTTCAACATTATGGCTCCTCCTAATCTGTTTAAACATTCCGTCTAATACAGGTAGAGCTTCTGTGGTAAAGAATGACATTGTCTCCAACTAGAAACTACTCGAACTATATGTTTCCGAGGCTAACACTGCATGCGTGCGCACTTACCCGTACTATTTCACTTCGCTACCGTGGTATTTCACTTAGTTTCCACTTAGTTACCGAGGTATTTCAATTATTTACGTGCTATTTCACTTTCCCTGTGCAATTTCAATTGAACAGCGATTTTTCCTATACATTTTTGAATGGAAAACGTACGTGCCATATTATTATTATTATTATTATTATTATTATTATTATTATATTATTATTATTATTATTACTATTATTATTATTATTATTATTATTATTATTATTGTGATTAGTTGGGGGAACCTGGTATTAGATTCTTACTAGTGATGCGCTCTAATAGCACAAAATAGCGAAGTGAGCGATGCATGTTCCCTGTAATTGCAGCTATTCCAGGCTACAAAATACTGTCAAAGTGAGAAAACAATAGTGGTGGCTTTTTTCTATGATGAAGGCTCCTGGTACCGTAATCCTCAGGAATAGTCTAATAAATAAATTAGGAACATTTAATGGCTTTTCAAAGAGAAAGATTCTTTACTTTGCTACCTGTTTCTGTTTCGTTTTAGCTCTCCTCCTCCTTGCCCTGTTTTTTTTTTTTCATTTCTTATCTCTCTCCTTACTAATTTTTCTTCTGGAGTTTCTAATGCCCTCAAAGCTCTTGACCGAGCGTTTCTAACGTTTTGTCTCTCTTTCGCAGAATTTGTTTCACTGGGCATCGCTACTTCGTACGGCGGGTAAACAAAACAAAATGTTGCTAAGAAGGTTACCCGGCCCGCGCAAGCGCGTAGGAGAAAATTTGCACACGTACGCCCACGCAAGAACAAAAACAATTCCTAGACCTAAATATATATATATATCGCGAACTCATTAGAGAGTCAGCTCCGCTCGCTTCGCTGAATTAACTGGTTTTGATATGTTCCTCTCATCTCCTTCACCACACTCACTATTAAAGCACTGGCCAGGGAGAAGCGAGTGGTATGTGGCAGAGTTCAGTCAAATACATTGCAATTGTAATTAAATACATTTTTTTGCAGTAATTTCAATGTAATTGTATTTGAGTGAGTCTGAGCTCTATGTATTTGCAATGTGTTCAAATACTAGCAAAATTTAGAATTACAAAGTTTGGAATACGTGCATTGCAAATACAAAACAGAAATGAAGAGAGGCGAGAGAAAGTATAGGCAAGTCCCTCAAAAATTACTGGGGAAAAAGAAAGTGGAAATACCATTTGGATATTTAATTGGAGGTCACTGTGTGTGTGCGCGCATGTGTATGTACATGTGTGTGTGCACGCATTGTATGTGTACATGTGTGTGTGCGCATGTGTGTGTGCACGCATTGTATGTGTACATGTGTGTGTGCGCATGTGTGTATGTGTATATGCGTGTGTGACAGCAGATAACGTATGTGACATACACATAACACTGTCGTGTTTGTTTTTGTTTGTTTTTTGTTATAGTTGTGTTTACAATGGTTGTGTTGTTTTTAGATTATTGAGCTACAGCAAATGATTTTTTGATTTATTTATTTTTTTATTTTTTTAGAGAAAAGAACACCATCAGTTGAGGCTGTCTAAATATTGATACGTCGCACCAGGACAGTGGCAGCATCTGGGATCACTCCAGGACAGTGGCAGCATCTGGGATCACTCCAGGACAGTGGCAGCATCTGGGATCACTCCAGGACAGTGGCAGCATCTGGGATCACTCCACGACAGTGGCAGCATCTGGGATCACTCCACGACAGTGGCAGCATCTGGGATCACTCCAGGACAGTGGCAGCATCTGGGATCACTCCAGGACAGTGGCAGCATCTGGGATCACTCCATGACAGTGGCAGCATCTGGGATCACTCCACGACAGTGGCAGCATCTGGGATCACTCCACGACAGTGGCAGCATCTGGGATCACTCCATGACAGTGGCAGCATCTGGGATCACTCCACGACAGTGGCAGCATCTGGGATCACTCCACGACAGTGGCAGCATCTGGGATCACTCCAGGACAGTGACAGCATCTGGGATCACTCCACGACAGTGACAGCATCTGGGATCTCTCCATGGGATCACTCCAGGACAGTGGCAGCATCTGGGATCACTCCAGGACAGTGACAGCATCTGGGAACACTCCACGACAGTGGCAGCATCTGGGATCACTGCAGGACAGTGGCAGCATCTGGGATCAATCCAGGACAGTGGCAGCATCTGGGATCACTCCAGGACAGTGGCAGCATCTGGGATCACTCCAGGACAGTGGCAGCATCTGGGATCACTCCAGGACAGTGACAGCATCTGGGATCACTCCAGGACAGTGACAGCATCTGGGATCACTCCACGACAGTGGCAGCATCTGGGATCACTCCAGTACAGCGGCAACCAGTTACGAGTGGGATCACTACAGGATGTGTGTTCTGATGAGTGGAAATTCTGGATATCTGATTTTGGGTTCTTCATGAAGGACTAATACCAACATATTTTTGTAAACAAACAATGGCCATGTTGTAATGTAAAATAATTATTGTCATCTATATTTTGGCTCATTGAATGATGTTGTAGAAATGACACAAACATTATATCCATAAAAGCCAATAATTAGTGGGAGGGGGGGGGGGCAAAGATCTGTGATGCATGGTCTCAGCATGGTACAGTTTATGAGTATTGTAGGAGGTGAATACCCAAACTAATGTTGGGGTTAGATGAAATGCTAAGAGTTCTCTGACATGCGCAAAAATTGATACAGTAGAACCTCTAAACTGAGAACAATTTGGGACCTAAGGAGGGGGAGATGGGCCATACATTTTCTATTGGAATGCGGGTAGGGGAAGTTCACTATACAGAGGTAATTTACTTAGAGAGTTCACTATCAGAGGTTTCACATGCTCACTTGGTGCTGCTTATAACTGCTGCATGGTAGTCCTCAAATGGTGTATGGGACGATTGCTTGCACATAGTTCCTGATGTTACAAATACTGTTTTTGGCCACTTAGTATACAATATTTATTAACCCTCAGCGCGCATGCGCTAGAGGGTTACAGTAGTCCTAGTGTCATTCATTAACCCTCAGCGCGCATGCGCCCAGAGGGTTACAGTAGTCGTCCTGTCAGTCATTCCGTCCGTCAGTCAACAGGGGATCTCGAAGATTACGGCTACCCAGGCTTTGAAAGCGACATCAAACTATAGCACTTCACAGAGTAAGTCCCTTTAATGTGCCAGAATTGTTAGTTTTGACTTAGTTTTCAAGAAAAAGCGAGTAGAATTTCAGTCCCACAATCGTACGTTACGGTAATGGGAACCGCCCCTTAAAAAACTTGCTTGTCACGTGAGCCAGCTTGCAGGTTGCAAATCGCTTTTAAATAGCTAACAATTACATGGATTGAGCATGAAGTGTTCATTGGCATAGTTGTTGAGTGAGCAAACAGCTAACCTAGAAGTCCCTGGTTCGAACCCAAGTAGACACCTTTTTTTTTCATTTTTTTTTTCATCCTTTTTTTCTTTCTTCTTTTTCTTCTTCTTGCCTTATTTTCCTCTTCCTACTGTTTTTATTTCTTTCCTACCTTTTCCTTTCTTTTCCTCTTTCTTTTGTCCCTCTTCATTGTCTTTTTCTCTTTCCTGCCTCTCTTCATGCCACTTCTCTTTCTTTTTTTTTTGTTTCTACACTTTGTTATTATTTTCTTTATCATACTAGCTAACTAGCGCTGAGGGTTTGCACTTCAGTGCTCTAGTTAACCCTCAGTGCGCATGCGCCTGAGGGTATATAGTAGTCAACCCGTCATTCATTCATTCATTCATTCATTCATTCAGTCAACAAGGGATCTCGAAGAGTACGGCTACCCAGGCTTTGAAAGCGACATCAAACTCTAGCATTTTTGTTAGTTTTGACTTAGCTTTCAAGAAAAAGCGAGTAGAATTTCAGTCCTACCATCGTACGTTACGGTAATGGGAACCGCCCCTTAAAACGTGCTTGTCACGTGAGCCAGCTTGCAGGTTGCAAATCACTTTATCATACTAGCTAACTAGCGCTGAGGGTTTGCACTTCAGTGCTCTAGTTCATTCATTCTGTCACTCTGTCTGTCAACAAGCACTTCTGGAAGGTAGGAACCAGCCAGGCTCTGAAAGCGGCATCAAACAGCAGTATTTCACGAAGTAAGTTCCTTTAATGTGCCAGAATTTTGATTTTGGACTTCATTTTCCAGAAAAAAGCTAGTCTTTCCAGAGCCGTGCGATCGTAGGCTTACAGCGGGAACCGCCGCTTAAAAACGTGCTTGTCACGTGAGCCAGCTTGCAGGTTGCAAATCATTTTTAAATAGCTAACAATTACATGCATTCAGCGTGAGGTGTTGCGTTGCGTAGTTGTTGAGTGAGTGAGCAAGTAACTAACCCAATAGTCTCTGGTTCGAATCCTCGTCGATGATATATATTTTTTTTTCATCTTTTTTTTTCATCCTGTTTTTTTTTCTTTTTTCTTTTGTCTTCTTGCCTTATTTTCCTCTTCCTACTGTTTTTATTTCTTTTCTACCTTTTCCTTTCATTTCCTCTTCATCAGAGCTCACGGCCTCTGCACGGCCACTAGGGGCTGCTGTGGACATTTTGTCCATGCACTGGGACATCTTGTCCAAAAACGAATTAAACATCAAGTGAAAATCACCAGGCTTTCTTTCCTCTTTCTTTCTTCTTCCTTTTCTTCCTACCTATTTTCATTCATTCCTCTTCTTTATCATACTAGCTAACTAGCGCTGAGGGTTTGCACTTCAGTGCTCTAGTTATAACTGTACCAGGGTAACTATACCATTACACACCAAAATATTCCGTAAATGCATTTACAGTTGAATATTATTTAACAGTGAACTCTGTAACGAGCAACTCCATGCAATGGATATATTACACCAGTGTATGTAAGTCATACACATTTGTTATACACATAGTATATTCCAGTGACTTTTATCTTACTTACGTCACCAGTGTGTATATTTTGTAAGACTGTATTACTGGAGTACTGTGCATTACCTTACACCTGCAGTATATACCATACTATGTGTACTAGGTATGTTGCTGGAGTATACCCTATGTATTCTTGATGTCTTACCACAGCATGCAGTGTATAGATACTATGTATACTACAGTGAAACCTCTCTACAAAGGCCATGCTTGGGGTCAAGTCTTTTGACCCTTGTAGAGATTCAGAGTTTATTTTTTATTGTAGTAGATCACTGTGGTCCATTTACGCTGGCTGTTGTTAAGAGTCGAGTTGTTCTTCAGAGTCCCTTTGTAGAGAGGTTCCACTGTATATGTATTCCAAATGTTTTCTTAATAACATGATAATAGAATTCTTTGACAGTAATACTGATCACTTTTAGCTAGCTATGTGGTAAAAAAATTAATAATAATAAAAAGTCTAAAAAAGTTTTGAAGAGTTTGATGAAGCCACTATCCAGGGCCACGCTTGATGTGCTGTCTGTCACCATCCCGAGCTACTTTGGTTTCTGTCATAGCTGCAGTCCTCATCAAAGCACCACTTACTTCTCACCTTCTGCCCATAATGAGCCAATCGGTTTCTGAGGATAATTAAAAAAAATTAAAAAAATTGGCTGTAAACAATACCACACTTGCATGAAGTATATTTGGCGAATAACATGAGATAACTTCGTAAAAAAAAGTGCCAATCCACGAACAAAGTAACTCAACTATCACAATCATTCCACCACACACAACTTCAATTCTGACAAATCATACGGGTCTAATCACCACGAGATAAGGAAAAGATGAGAGCACAAAAATTTGCAAAAACAATAGAATTGAGTAATTTAAATGCTACTAAATGTCATTTGATGCAATACAAAAGAGCGAAAGACAAAGGGGGAAAAAAAGAAAGAAAAAAAAAAGAAAAAAAGAAGAACATGAACACAAAGCAAATAAACACAAAATTTATTAATCAGAAGTAAGCTGATCTTTTATCAAAGCGAAATTTTTTTTATGAAGAATAGCACACATGCAACAATATAAACTTGAAGTGACAAAGTGCATTACATACAACAAATAAACAGTAACAGCAACAAACAAACAAAAAAGTGTTATATAGAGCAAGTCGCCTGTAACTCTTGTAGACCATTCCGGTTCTATTATCAACCGGCATAGTTTCTGGACACCACGGAAAATTAAATTTATCAATTGGCATAGCGTACAGACATTCACAAAAACACCCAAATAGTAATACTAAGTTATGTAATACTTGCTATTTTTTTGTTCGTCTTTTGCTAGGAAGGAGTGGCCACACTGTGCTTGTGACTTGTGGGGACAACACACTGCAAGGAAGTTTTTTGGATGATTAAGGTCAAGAGCATATTAGCCCGCACGATTACGATGATATTTCCATATTATAAATTATTTACTTTTTCAAAAAGTTGCACCACTCAAATGAATGTTAATACTCCACAGCTTATTTTGATGGAACTTTGTCATAGGAAGGAAGAATAGTATGTGTGTGTGTGTGATATGTGTGATGTGTGTATGATGTGTGTGTGTGATATGTGTGATGTGTGTATGATGTGCGTGTGTGGTGCGTGCGTGTGATGTGTATGATGAGTCTGTGTGGTGTGTGTGTGTGATGTGTGTGTGTGATGTGTGTATATGTGTGTGTGTATGTGTGTGTGTGATGTGTGTGATGTGTGTGTATGTGTGTGTGGTCAATAATTGGCAAGGAACATTATGCCATCGGACGTGTCGAGCTCCACTACAAAACAATTTCATATACACAAAAACACAGACAACAAAGATATTTGTAATACAAACAACAAATTATTCATGATCCTATATAATTGCAACTCTATGATGTATTGTATGCGGTTTCATACAGGATTTTTGTTTGGGAAGGGGGTGGGGCTCCGAGTGTACTTCGCCAGGTTCGGCATCTTCTCCTTCATCACTGGAAGACTCTGCTCCTGTTGCCTCATCTGCGTCCTCTTCACAATCGGGTTGGTAACTGCATACACATCTGGTCCTAGTAGTACATTCTGGTAAAAAAATTAAATTTTTTTGAAAATTTGAAATTGTTCAACAAACCACAACCCACTTTCAAACTCAATGAAATATATATATATATATAGCTAAACAGCTTTCTCTATCTCAATATAGCTATAAATAAATTGTCAGTATCAGAGTTGATGGGTCTGGTCCACCAACCCTGATACAGGGCCTCCTATAGCCCTAGATGTTGTCTCCCTCCTCTCCGCTTGATCCTGAGTCGCTAGAGTCAGCATCAAGCAAGTCAAAACTTCCACAGCAACTGTAACTGGTAGACGCCATCTTTCCAAACTGACTTCGAAAAAATTTTTTTTTTTGCATAGTTACCTGGATCACACGACACGCTCACTTTTTTCCTATGATGTAATAAGCATTACCTAAGACTGTACGTAACGGGGAGGCCCCCAGTTGAAGTGGCGATTTTATAAAAAAAAAACAAGACAGTAAGTCAAACCGCAAAGTCTTGGTGGGCAAAAAAGCGGTTGTTTCAATGTGTTATGGAGGGCTACTGGGCTCAAGCAATTTTTCGCTGCTTCTACAAAACTGGATCCATAAATGAAGCTGCTGTGAAGAAGGTAACTTTTAAAAAAATACGACGGAAAACCGATGTTGTTTTTTTTTGCCGAGGAAGAAATAAACGCAACTGCTGTGAGGTACTGTCGAAGCAGTCCTGGCTGAAAGCTATTTTAAATGCTTTTCCAATGCGTTGGGCACCTGTGTATGCAATCTGAAGGGTCTAGCTATAAAGTAACTATTTTTTTAAATTCGGAGAAGCCAACCGGTCTTCACCCGCTTTTAAGCGGGACTCGGAACGAAAGGGTTAAAAAAAAAGAAAAAAAAACACCTTCAGTCAGATAAGTTGACTCTAGTAGTAACTAGACTTCTGAGAGACATTCAATGAAACAGTGTGCTGTGTATTAATCATTGAAACCACAATGAATCTAAATTCTTATCACAATGTTTCAACTTCATGCCGCCACAAGGATAGATAATTTTTACTTTTTATTATTTTGGTATAATTTATTTGTGCTATTCTTGCAGCACACACGCGCACACACACATATACACACACACACACAAGTTTACTGGATATACCAACACAAGATATATATAGTATTTTCTTCATGACTTGACTATTGGACAAAAAATTTTCAAGTGGGTAATCAAATAAATTTCCTAGGATAACAAGATTGGTAAACCAATGGATTATGTATAAGCTAAGCCGTGTTTCCAAAACCTATACTCTGCTTTATTGAAGCAAGTTAAAAATTTGTCGATCGTTTTTGCACTATCCCCGTAGCGTTTAATGGTCAATACAAGGCCTTAGCTTGCTGATATATAGCTATGGGAGAGTTTCTAGATAGAAAATATCTGTGAATTGACGGAAAAGCTTAACCTTTTTTTTTTTTTTTAAACCGTTATAGTAAACGGTGTCGGCCGTTTAGTCCAAACGGTACGGAACGCAACGATAAATACTACGGTAAAAAAAATACCATTTTACAGCCTTACTACGGAACAGAATGTGAAACATTTTTGTCTCCTACTGTATACTCAACATGATCACTACAACACTTGTCAGTTTACTCTATACCTCCCAGTACATGGTACACTTCTTATAGTCAGTACTACAGAGGGACCCTCACTGCTACAAATTGTAATGTTGGACCATTTTTCCTGTCAAAACCTGCTATCTAGGTCGACAACTAGCCAACACAAAAAAGCGAGGGTCAAAGTACAACATGACATATATGTCTACACGCAAACTAGTATGAGCTACAGGCCTTGGCATAACTTCAATATGGTTGTTGAAAATGAAATGTGTTTACACATTCATTGACGACGAAAAAAATATAGTGCTGCTGGGTCTGTATGCTTTTATAAACTAGTGATGTGCCTGAGCACAAATGGCGAGCGAGCCTAAAGTTATACTATTGTTAAACGATTGATTTACATTCATGCTATTAAAAAAAAATCGAGATTTTGAAATAATGTATATAAGGTAAGGGGGATTCAAAGCCATAGTAACCACACCCTACAACAGTTTGAATTGAAAAAAAAAAAAAAAAAGCATGAAAAAAACAACAACCAAAAAACAAGTCACATTATTTAA
>WLWD01003711.1_pt1 | contig 20447 bp, 9 predicted proteins | sample 6712731 | NCBI WGS metagenome assembly WLWD01 (sample SAMN12718690, study PRJNA576275) | sponge metagenome | isolation source: marine sponge | host: Mycale hentscheli | place: New Zealand: South Island, Marlborough, Capsize Point | collected 2014-11-01
GGTGTGGGTCTGGAGGATAGTGGAGTGGGCATGGCAGCAGCCACGCCCACCTGAACATTGAACATTTTTCATTTATTTAGTTTTCATGTATTTTGTCTTAATTGTATGCATTCTATATTTAGTTATTTCTATGTCATCCTTATTTGGTCGTGAGTCATGTGTTCAGTTGTTGATAGGTGTTGATTGTCAGTTCTCGTGACTGTAATCTTGTTGTGCGTGCTTGTGCCTGCATCGCAGCTCGAACTCTACGCTGCAATGCAGGAAGTGACTTCATCTTATGTCATGTTGTGGGCGTAGCCCCGTGTTACTATTTAAGAATTGTCTGTCAGTCCACGTGTTCAGTTATTCCATGTCCCAACTTTGTGATAGACCTTTTATATAATTCTGTCAAGGGATTTGGGATAACTCTGGTGGCGGCGGATACCTGCGTTGTCCCTCTGTGTGTGATTATATGAATAACTTGAGTCTGAGGGAAGCGCATCCCCCATTCGACCCACAATTGGCGGCAGCGGTGGTGCTTCACGTCATTCGAGTGATCTGGTGGTGCCTTTAGTCGTTGTCTGGATTCTTCCGTGCATACTTGACTCCTTGGAACTGTTGGACTGACGAGTTAACATTCGGGCCTTCACGACATAGAGCCAATCATTTGTTCAGAAGTTTCACAGGGTTTTGATTGTGTGATATCTTTGGTTGCTGACGATTTTGTGATTCATTGTGTGTGCTGTTGTTTGTTTCTCTGTGTTCAGGTCACTGGTGTGGATGAGCCGGAGAGAGAGGAAAGACAGAGCTTGTAAACTGAAACATCAAGTGGACTCGGGCATTGAGAACGGGTCAGACAGTTCGTATAGTGTACTGACAAGTAAGGTGAGAGTCCAAAAGAGTAGTAAGGGTGCTGGGAAGTCTGGGGACGTGTCCCACTCGCTTAGTAGTGTTGATAGTGAGTCAGTTTGTAGTGAGAGTTCTTTAGTCGTGTCTAAGAAGCCTTTGGTCTTGACGAGACAACTGAGTGCTATTAGTGAGAACTCAGATATTGATATGGATGAGTATTCGAATGAGTCTAGATATTTGGAGGAAAATAGTTCGCCCAGACGGTTGGGTAGTGTTCCTCAGGATGGTGTAGATTATGTTAACCCGGGTAGGGGTGATGAGAATAGTCAGAGTGTTGGGGACGGTGATTCAGACCTCATGAGGACGTTTGTGCGTTCTTTCACTGAGGCAATGAGAAATATGGGGCCCTCGGGTGGGGCCTCAGGTGTCAGTGTAGGGGGTGATTTGACCAGACAGATTGCTGCTCTTGCGCCTCACAAAGACGGTACTGACATTATGAAGTTTATCAAGAAGCTGGAGGCAGACCTTGCTGATCTAGGCTGCCCCAGAGCTCGTTACAAAACCGTCTTGCTGCAAAAGCTTCAGTCAAAAACCAGCATTGCTTGTGTTGCTTCTATAGATAGAGAAAATACGTCGTACGCTGAGCTGAAGGAGCTGCTTATAGAAGGGTTGGGCTCTAGCAAAACTGCATTGGGTATAAAACTGATTGAGGATTTTTCGTCTGCTACGAAATCTATGAATTCGCTGGAGTCCTATGCTTACCTCAAGGGACTGGTAGATTCGGTCGACATGGCAACTGTGAACAAGACAGAGGTGCTGCTGTTTTTCACCAAGGCTATCTTCCGAGCCTCGCGTCCAGCTAGTCAGCGCATGCTGATGGATGCGCATGAGGTTGGGTCCTTCAAGGACCTCAACCGAGTAGCACTGTCCTTTCAAACGGCCGAACCAGAGACCCCTGTTGTGAGACAGAACTGCAGTCCTAATTATAGTACTGGGTTTAGAGGCATTAAGTGTTATGTATGTCACAGATTTGGGCATAGGGCCTATGACTGTCGTTTCAAATCTAACAATGAGCAGGGTGGTGGTGTTCCAAGAGTCGTGTGTTATTCTTGTAATGAGCCGGGACACAAGGTCCCTGAGTGTCCGTATAGAAACAGGACTAATGGTGGCAATAATAGCAAGTTTGAGAGTAAATTGGATAATAAGAAGGTGGATGTGAAGAAAGGGAGTCGCACCTACAATGCCAGCCTGGTAGCTGTCCAGGAGGGTGCATCCCATGTAAAGGGTATGGTTAATGGGATGGATTGTCTCATTGTTCCCGACACGGGAGCTGAGATTACAATTGTTCCCGGGTGTTTGGTGTATGAAAACCAACTGTTGGATGAGAGAGTGAGAGTGAAGGGGTGGAATGGTATGACCAAGACACTCCAAACAGCAGAGGTGGATTTTGAATATGGGGGCAAGTCCTTCATGTCTGTTGTTGCTGTTGCCCATGAGGACGATTTGTGTCACAAAGTATTGTTTTCAGTCCCCATGGATGGCTCTATGGCGTCCCGCCTTCTTCTGGACGCTGCCTCGAGTGCTCCTCCCAGGGCACGAGGGGCAGGGCATCCCGATGATACCTCGGGCGTTCAGACATCACCCCTGGGTGATGCTGGCTCTGCTACTACCCCGCGGGAGGCTTGTAAGACCTCCCAGGGCTCTGGTAGCACCCAGAGAAGTGCATCCGTCAATGCCATTACTAGATCAAAGAGAGAGAGTGTGAGAAAGAGTAACATTGCAAAAAGTGTTTCTGATGTCTCTGATGCCAATCCTGTGAGCTTCAATCGGGAGTGTGAGAGACTGGCTCGGATTGATACAGGTTTTGAGTTGAATGCTGGGAAGAAGAAGGATGGTGTTGCTTCGGTTGTTGATTGTGATGCTTCGGGTGCTGGGCTTGGTTTAGATTCTGAAGAAATTATGGATGATGTGCAGTTGAGCCAGGTCTCTCTTCCCGTTGTTGTCGATTCCGAGGATGTTGTTTCTGATATTGTTTGTCCCAGTGCATGTGAAAACTCTGGTGTTGATTCTGTTGTGTCTGATATTAAATGTGATGATTCTTTGACCCACATCAGGTTCCTAGCTGACAAGTCCATGAATGGCTACTCGTGGTCGGACAATGGTCTCCTTGTCCACAAGTCTATGGATGAGGCAGGGAATGAGTGTGTTAAGTTAGTTCTCCCACAGTCTAAGCGTGCCAAAGCTCTGAGACTGGCACATGATAACACTGCTCACATAGGTGTTCGTGGGATGAGGCGTATGTTGGGTTCCAGGTTTGTATGGCCTGGCATCCATGGAGATATAGTGAAATATGTCAAAAGTTGTGATGTTTGTCTAAGGTTAAATCGGTCGGGGAATAAGAAAGCCCTAATGGTCGAGCGGAAAATTTTGAGTGTGCCGTTCGAGTCTGTGGCCGTTGACCTCGTTGGCCCCCTCCCTAAAGGGAGGCGTGGTGCCAAATATTTGTTCACTTATGTGTGCATGGCGAGCAGGTGGCCAGACGCAGTTCCCATGAGGACAGCGTCGGCTGAGGAAGCAGCTCAGTCCTTTATGCAGATCATCTCTAGGACTGGCATCCCACTTAGGGTCCTGTCAGACCGTGGGACGATCTTCCTGTCCAAACTTATGTCTAACTTGTTTTCCATGCTGGCTATCGATTCTGTTAAGACTTCCCCATACAGACCCCAATCGAACGGTGTTGTAGAGCGGCTCCACGGGACCCTGAAGCCGATGTTGGCTAAGGCCCTGGACGCTGGTTTCGATTGGGTCGAGTTTCTCCCGTTGGCTCTGTTCGCCATCAGGCAGATACCCAACCGGGACGTTGGATTTTCCCCTCACAGATTAGTGTTCGGGAGGGAAGTAGCTGGTCCCCTAGATCTGCTGTATCATGGGTGGAAAGATAATGTGTTTGAAGGATTGGATGTGGAAGAGTGGCTTGTTAAATTGCATGACCAACTTAGTACCCTGCATGACGTGGCCTGTGCCACCGAAGCCAAACAGAGTGATGGCCGTGCGTGTACTTATAACAAGGGGAAAAGTGATCGTTGTGTCAATGTAGGTGATAAGGTTTTGTTGAGAGTTCCGGGCCTCCATGCTGCCCTCCAGGCTTCATGGGAAGGGCCTTATGATGTCATAGAGAAAGTCTCCCGAGTGACCTTTAAGGTTGCGAAAGGAGAGGGGCATCCTGTGAGGATTGCCCATGTTAACAATCTGAAAGATTATGTCGCCAGACCTTTGCATGTCTGTGCCGTGACCCTAGTAGCTGAAGATAAGGGCATTGAGGAATCCTTGTTGAGTGGCTCTCCGTTATTGTCACCGGACAAGTGTCCTGGTTACAATGCGAAAGAACTGGAGACTGTGTTGAGAGATTTGTCTGACCACTTTAGTGAGTCCCCTGGTCTGTGTTCGAATGCAATGTGTAAAATAGTGTTGTCTGAGCACGCTGTTCCTGTCTCTCAGCAAGGTAGGAACATACCAGTGGGTATAGAGAAGGCTGTGTCGGATGAGATTGACAAACTAGTAAGGGAGGGTATTATCGTCAAATCTAACTCTTTGTGGTCTTCCCCGTTAGTACCGGTTAGGAAGAAAGATGGTTCGGTTAGGCTGTGTGTGGACTTCCGCCAGCTGAACCTGGTGACCCCCCTGGTTAGATATTGGGTCCCCTCTTTGGACGAAATCCTCCTGAGAGTGGGTAACTGTACTTGTTTGACTACTCTGGACCTCACTGCAGGTTTTCATCAAATAGAGATGGATCCAGAGTCCAGTGAACTGACGACCTTTGTATGTCCCTTGGGCAAGTATCGTTATGTTCGAATGCCCTTCGGGCTGAAAAATGCTCCGGCTGTTTTTCAAGCGGCTGTTGAGTGTGTCCTTGAACCTGTAAAGAGTGTTTGCTGCAACTATATAGATGACGTAGTCATTTTTAGTCGTAATTGGAAGAGTCATTTGATGGATATTAAGAGTGTAATTGAGTGCTTGGGTGTAGCTGGTTTAAAAATAAAGAAGAGGAAATGTGTGTTTGGGAGGCGTTACTTGACATATTTGGGCCATAGGATTGGGGGTGGAGGCATGTCTATCCCAGAGAGTCGAGTGAAAGCATTACAAGAGTTTGTTAGGCCGAGAACCAAGAGAGATATGCGTGCCTTCCTAGGGGCGATGTCTTACTATAGACGCTTTATCAAAGGCTTTGGTAATTTATCTTCTCGTCTGACTCCTGCAACCTCTCTCCGGGCTCCACATCTGGTGACTTGGACTGGAGAGATGGGCTCTGCGTTCCGTGAGTTGCAGTCTTTGTTATGTGGCCATGTGATGTTATATACTCCTAGCCCTGATGATGAATTGAAACTGTATACTGACGCCTCTGGCGATGGGATTGGCGCATGCCTACACTGTGTTCGTGATGGTGAGGAATTGCCTATTGCGTTCTTCAGCAGACAACTTAGGCCTGCCGAGAAAAACTACACTATCTCGGAATTGGAGAGTCTGGCCATTGTGGCAGCCATCAGACATTTTGAGCGACTTGTGCATGCCAAGCCTCTGGAAGTCATCACTGACCACAAGGCTTGTTTGGCTTTGCTGACAGGGAAGGGTTTGAACAAACGGCTCCTGCGATTCGCCCTTGCCCTTCAAGATAGACCTATCGTGTTGACATATAGACCGGGATCTCAACATGGGAATGCGGACGGATTCTCGAGACAGTCCTGGAATGAAGAAGATATCAAGAAGACGGATCCAGACCCTGGGTTATCAGCTCGTCCCATGGCTCCGAGCTTAGCGGGGGGAGCTGTGGGTCTGGAGGATAGTGGAGTGGGCATGGCAGCAGCCACGCCCACCTGAACATTGAACATTTTTCATTTATTTAGTTTTCATGTATTTTGTCTTAATTGTATGCATTCTATATTTAGTTATTTCTATGTCATCCTTATTTGGTCGTGAGTCATGTGTTCAGTTGTTGATAGGTGTTGATTGTCAGTTCTCGTGACTGTAATCTTGTTGTGCGTGCTTGTGCCTGCATCGCAGCTCGAACTCTACGCTGCAATGCAGGAAGTGACTTCATCTTATGTCATGTTGTGGGCGTAGCCCCGTGTTACTATTTAAGCATTGTCTGTCAGTCCACGTGTTCAGTTATTCCATGTCCCAACTTGTGATAGACCTTTTATATAATTCTGTCAAGGGATTTGGGGTAACTCTGGTGGCGGCGGATACCTGCGTTGTCCCTCTGTGTGTGATTATATGAATAACTTGAGTCTGAGGGAAGCGCATCCCCCATTCGACCCACAGTTGGTTTGCAAAGTGACCAATTTTTCACTATAAGGAGTTGCTGACGTAGACACATGTCAAAAATGATTTAAGAAAAATAAAAATAAAACTGCCACAAATGAAGAGCAGGTATTTGTAAGTTCTAATTATAGTAGATTCAGTTTTTGTTTTTAGTATTTGTTTTGTCATGGTGTTGTTTGCTATATATGTCCAATAACTACGTCAGCTGTATAATGTATCATGAATATTTCATGAGCTTAAACAGTTCAGTATAGCATTGTCTTTAGCTGAATTGGTAGAGCGTCGCCACATTCAATAGAAGGTTGTTGTTTGTAACTAAAGCGGGTGGAAACAGTGAGGAAAGGTGGATTAAGTTTAAAAAAGGAAGGCTAAAGTTCTGAAAGGGAAGGCAAAAGTTTCGCAAAGCCAAAGTTCTGAAAGGGAAGGCAAAAGTTTCGCAAAGCCAAAGTTTATAATCATGATAGAAGGACAGAAAAATTCAGAAGCAGGAGAAATAGACAAAGAAGGAGGAGGGACTTCAAGAAAGAAATGTTCCTCATCACTGATGAATGGCAAGCATTGATTTTATGAAATTTTACTGGATTCAAATGATTAGAAACTACTAGTGATGTACTTGAGCACAAATGGCGAGCGAGCCTAAAACTACTCAACAGTTAAATGATTGATTTTAGCTTCTAACATTCAAGCTACTAAAACAAGGTCTTTAAATTACCTGGATACAATGCCATAGTAACCATTCCCGCAACTGTTTGAATTGAAAAAACAACAACAAAAAAACAAAAACAAGTCATGTTGTTTAAATGTTTGCTTTGTTGTTAAGTAGTAGCTTTAACTCACAATACTTTCACACAACTGGACATACCAATACAAGACTTACCTTTGTAATTAGACTATTGGCCAATGAATTTTCAAGTAAATACTGTTGTGTAGGGCTTACAATTATGACAAATAGTGCATTAACTTACCACTGCCACTAACTCGGATAGTAGTAAAACTCCGGTAAGTTTTTAAGCTTTCACCGCAACAATTCAAAACGGTAAACAACTCAATTTCAAAAATGATACAGGTAATAATAGATAAACCAGAGGATTTAGTTTGGTGGAAGTTTGGGACGGGGTTGACCACTGAAATAACACAAAAAATGTCAGGGTCAAAGTACAAAAATGACATACGTACGTCCAAACATATAAACAAATATCCCCAATTTTCAATTGAGTTACCCCTGATAGTGTCTCGCTCGCTTCACTCACTCGCCAATTAACATATTCTATGGACCTGATATAACAAGGCATAAAATTGCAAATATTTCAAATTCCTAATTGCTGACAGAAATCCAGCACATGGTATAGAGAAATTGATCATATGAGGAACATTTAGGGCAAAAATTACAACTGTATACTTTAATGTAAACTTTGATCAAACATGCCCACTATTCTGCCAGACTACTATGCATCACAGGATCAAGTCACAGTCAGTACTGGTAAACCAATATTTATTGCTGACTTAATGACACAGGTACTGATCAGACAACCTGTAATTGTCTGAAGTACATGAGACAATGCACAATACTGAAGAATGAACAACAAAAGTGAACTTTACTTGTCCACAGTGAAGTGAGTCTCATGATCCAGTCTCGTGTAAATATTTGATATATCTATAGATTGGCTAATTAAAACTACAATGGGTATTAATCTATAGAATGTGCAAATTCATACAAAGAGCAGAACATATACTATTATAATATATTAAATTACAATTGTGGAAGATAATGAAGAATCTGCCAATTGTTGGCTTATTAAATGCTCAGAAACAAATAAATTCTGGACTACCCTTGTAAATAGTGACATATTACTGTCACACCCACCTCTTACTCACATTAAACTGGGACTGGTAAATTGTTAGTCCAGTCTGAGGATCTCGTTTGCCATATTTGCGGACCACAACTCTCAAGTTGGCAGCATTAATCTGAGTATCTCCACATCTCACAGACTCCAAGATGGCATCATGGAGGAAGACATACTGGTCCTGTCAGATATTAAATTAAAAGTTACTCTTGCATAATTAATTTTATTGTGTATGCTGATACTACTGAAAGCCATACGAGCTCATCACTCTCGTGCATATTTCAAATAAATTATTAAATGAAATCTTCAAAATAAAGAAAGTAATGACAACATATATTTAGGGTGTTAAAACTAAAAATGATATTTATAATCTGTTTGGTATATAAGTATAGCAGCTTGTCAATTGGACTCCCAATGTTGTGCCAATTTCCCCTTAAATGCAATTATATAAGAAAATAACAATTGCGTTGTATTGGTCAATCCGTAATACTTGTTCAATCATTCATTATTGGCTTCTATTTGCTGACTAACACCTCTGAGTCATTCTGTTGGTATAAAAAATGAATAACAATTTCACTAACCTTAATTAATCTATGTATTATTTTTAAATGATAATAAATTAACACTATAAAATAAAATACTATTGTAATTAAATATAAAAGGAATTCCTAAATTTTATGTGTCACTTACTACTGTCTGGACCATCTTCATGCGCTGATGTCTTAGCTTGTTAATGATTCCAGCAATGTCTATCATATTCTCTCTTTTGATTTTCTCTGTGATGCTGTCTATGCAGATAAATGTACCAGTACGTCCCACACCAGCGCTGCATACAGATACAATTAGAAGCTAAGTATCTGTTTTTAATGAAGAGTACATCATATGTCCAACCTGCAGTGGACCATTATGGGTCCCTTCTTTCCTTTGTGAGCAGACTGTATTCTGCGATGGAAAGCCAGCATAGGTGAGGCATAGTCTGGTACTCCGTGGTCTGGCCATGCTGTGAAGTGGAACTGAGTCAACTTGAAGGGACGGTTACTACCTTCCAACTGGAGATAGGATTATATTTTGCATTTGATGACTAAACATAATTATCTGCACCAGTAGGTTTTTCAGGTAGCAAACACACAAGCCTACTATTGAGAATTTAGTGCACGTGTACAATACTAAGTATTTCCCAATATATTTTTTGCCATGGCGCTTATAAAACGTAAATAACACAGAAATAAACTAATTTCTAATCACTTCAAAAACAAAAACAACAACAACTGATCAACATATAAATAGAAAGAAATTCTCGGTAGTTCTTTCATTTTAACACCACTTCATCACTTGTCAAACGAACAAGAAAGGAAATCTAAGGAGCAAAATTGCTAAATTTCACCAATTAAAATTATTACCATAAGAAGTCCAATTCAGAACAAATAACAGCAGATCATATTTATATTCAATACAGGTACTTCAGTAAATCAAATATTTTAATAATTAAAGTCAATTATACACAAATTAGTCTCTTTACCTTGACTTGTAGAGTTCTGGTGACAAAGTCAGCTAATACAACACTTTCTGTGATAGTGACTTTAAATGGACTGTATGTTGCAGAGCCACTATCTGGCCAGTACTGATGACATTTATTCTTGTTGCCCTCTTTCAAGTTTGTTACCATGACAATGATGGGGGGTCTTTCTTGCCATATTAAGCGCCAAAAGTCTACTAGTGTCTTGGGAAGTGGACCTTCGATAGAAAGGTCAATATTTGCATGTTAAAAAAGTACAAATTTAATTAAATACACAATTTTTTCAAGGAACTCTAATGAGTTGGTAATCAATATGATTTTATGATTTACAAATGACATGGAATGTGGCATGTCAGCATCCACTTAAAAATGATTACACACGTGATTTTGATGACCGCAGCCAGTCTATTATAGTGGATTGAAGTCATAAAGTATAAATAATTAGGTTTTGAAGTTTGACAGATCAAATTCACAATGGAGCTTAGCCTTAATCATGCTAGTAGCAGTATACATGATCTTAATATCAACAATATAGTTGTAAAAAACAACAACAAAATTTCATTTATATTGAAAATAATTTTAGTGTCGCTCAGTATAGAAACTAGGAATTTTAAAGCCAAAGTGTTAATTCAAAAGATGAGCATTACAAAACTTGTCCAAATAGAGAATAGTTTACACCCTAACATTGTTAAATGTTTTACTTTTTATAATTTTTAAAAAATTCATTTATTTAAGGCAGTGATTTAGGGGTCTAAAATCATTCTCAATTTGGGAAAGTTTTGTAATGCTCATCTTTCAAATTAACACTTTGGCTTTTCCATATGATTTAGAGCAACCCTATTTTTTTTCCAAGATTTTATGAAATGTAATTTTTTTACAACTAGTTTCCCACTTTTCTTTTACAACCTTTACCATAGAGAACCAACAGCTAACAGAGAATATATACATTAATTCTGTTCACTTCATCCACTAACTACAAAAGAGTGCACACGTTTTTCAGAAGCCTCCGTGACTGTTGATAGTGCAAGGAGAAAAAATGTAATACTAGTGGTGCGCTCGAATAGCGCAAATGCATGGCGAGCGAGTAAATATATGAGTATAGGTAAAGATGATTTGTGAAGGAAATCGCTAAATAATAGCAATGATTAGGCATGAAGAGTTAACAATAACAGAATTACCTGAATAAACTTCGAAAGCAGTGGCAAAGAAGCGCAGCTTGACAATTTGCCATTCAGTCTCTTTCGCCAAGAAGAGAGTAGCTATAAACTTTTTGGTTGAAACAAAGTTGCGTAAGGCAGTGCAGCAGGATTCTCCGTGCTCGTTAATTGAAAAATACCGGAACTGAGAACGCTTTACCTAACTTACGTAATTAGAAGCGCGGGCGAAATTTTTTGACGTACGCATACATACCTACATATATATATATATATATCTGAAATCTCAATTGAACACGACTGATAGTCAGCTTCGCTCGCTTCGCTCGCTCGCTGAATAAATCGATACGTCTTCTTTGAAGCAGCCATTGAGGAAAACAGTAAATGCTTGTTGTAGACCATTTCAAAAGTAAACATTTAGTAATTGATTTAGAAGCTGTCATGGATAAGCACCTGTTGATTGTTTTGGACAAGCTGTGCTGTGTCAGCATTAATGAAAAGGTTTGCTGCTATACATTCAATCTCAAATCCACAGAGTGCAAAAAACAACAACAAAGTTACAAGTTTCAAAAAAAGTTTCTCCATATCATTAACTTCTCTTCTCTTTGAACCAGCCTAAAGGAAAACTATAAGCATTTCTGGGGCTACTAGTAGCATAACTCAGTGTAGTGTGTTTTCCAAGGTAGGTCCACGACCCTTCAGTTTCCTTCCTTACACAATTCTAACATAGAGTTGTTTCACGAAGAAGCATCCTAGCCTTAGAGTTTTGACACCATTTTGAGCAGCTCACGTGCAGCTGAATGAGTGCCATTAAAGACTCCAAAAGACAACTAATCACTCTTTTTTAATTATTGTTGACTGAAACAAGATGTAATATGAAGTGGATTTTGTATAATCCCTATGGGAAAGGGGTGGTCAATCCTAAATAGAGAGTGCTACTACACTCTCTGGTAATAACAGTTGTGTGGAATAAATTTAAGAGATAAAGTAGTCTTTGTCAGGTAAATGAGATAATGGGGACAATATTAGATTTTAATTTTCAAGACTTAGGACAAATACATAAACCCCTTCCACTGTTTTACTGCTTTCATTGCTTGAGGGTTTATACAGCTTGTCTATACATCTAGTTAAAGTAAAATGAAAAGAACAAACAGATACTGTGAGTTAATGAGATTAAAGTGATTATACCTAACTAATAGGGGTATTTTTATATCAGCTAGAAAATAACATTTCAAACAGAGTATTTTGATTTTCAATGATTGATAAAGATTTCCGTTGATGCTGATATCGTTGCAACATTTAGCTGTACAATTACCTTGAGAAGCAATGAACTTCCTACTCCTTGAATATCCCTAGAGTAAATAACAATAGAATAGGTTATAAAAATGTAGAGACATAAATTAATTTAACTAAATTAATTTAACAATAATACCACCACCAAATCATTAATGCAATTATAGTCATTTATAACTAGTGGTGTGCTTGAGCACAAAAATGGCAAGCGAGCCATAAACTACACTATTATTAAATGATTGATTTTTAACAACTAACACTCAAGCTACTAAAATAAAGTCGAGTTTTTAAATTACGTATGCGGTAAAGGGGTTTCAATGCCATAGTAACCGCTCCCCGCAACTGTTTGAATTGAAAAAGAAGCAACAAAATCAAGTCACGTTTTTTAAAGTTTTATTTGTGACATTCTTAATAGTAGTTGTAACACACAATACTTTCACACAACTGAACATACCTACGCAAGACGTACCTTCGTGGTTCATCTAGTGGACAGTGAATTTACAAGTTAATGCTGTTGAGTAGGGCTTATAACTGTGACAAATAGCGACTAACTCGAATAAAATGGAGCTCCCATAAGTTTTTGCGTTTTAACTGCACCCGCAAAAGAATTCAAAGCGGTTAACAATTCAATTTCTAAGGTGATACGGGTAATGGTCGCTAAACCGGAGGATTCTGTTTAGTGAAGTTTGGGACGGGGTCGAACGCGGAGCGAACACAAAAATACGGAGGGTTAAAGTACAAAATGACATACATACGTCCAAACATATATATAAATAAACTAGTGGTGTGCTTGAGCACAAATGGCCTTAAACTACACTATTGTTGAATTTGATTTTAACAACTAACACTCAAGCTACTAAAATAAAGTCGAGTTTTAAAATTACGTATGCGGTAAAGCTGATTCAATGTCATAGTAACCGCTCCCGCAACAGTTTGAATTGAAAAAGAAGCAACAAAATCGAATCACGTTATTTAAAATTTTCTTTGTGATATTCTTAATAGTAGTTGTAATGCACAATACTTTCACACAACTGAACATACCTACGCAAGACTTACCTTTGTGGTTCGTCTAGTGGACAATGAATTGAGTGGGGCTTATAACTGTGACAAATAGCGTATTAACTTACCACCGCCACTAACTCGAATAGAAATGGAGCTCCCATAAGTTTTTGCGTTTTAACTGCACCCGCAAAACAATTCAAAGCGGTAAACAATTCAATTTCTAAGGTGATACGGGTAATGGTCGCTAAACCGGAGGATTCTGTTTAGTGAAGTTTGGGACGGGGTCGAACGCCGAGCGAACACAAAAATACGGAGGGTCAAAGTACAAAATGACATATGTACGTCCATAATAAACAAACATCCCTGATTTTCAATTGTGTTACCCCTGTAAGTGTCTCGCTCGCTACGCTCGCTCGCTAATAATCAAATTTGACAAGTCTAAGTCATTTATAAATAATAATTACTTGCTTTATATTCTTGAACACATCAAAATACGTAATTAGGCACAGCTTCAAATGTGACCGTCTACAGGAAAACCGGGCACAACGCGGCACCCTTCGAAAAAAAATTTTGTTGCACTTACGGAGTTGTCGGCGTCCAGATATTGAGCTCTCCAAGTTTTATCGTCGTAGCTTAAGTCGTTCCCGCTATAATAGACCTAACCGTTCCCTTCCGTCGGCTTGAAACAATACATTTTTAAGAAATCGATCGCTCTTTTCTCGATATTACGCACGCCGCGTTGTGCCCGGTTTTCCCGTAGACAGTCACAAATGATAAATTGTTGTCAGCTCATTGGTTGAGCACTTGGCATTCAATGAGCAATGGTTCAACTGGCAGCCTATATTTTTACTATTAGCTGGTAAATGAGAGTATATTACTAAGGAAATAATTTTTGACAATTGCAGTTTGCAGCCAGATTAAAAAATCAATGTCAACACTGTAATTTGAAGCCAACAGGTTGTATCTCATAACTAGTGATGTGCTTGAGCACAAATGGCGAGCGAGCTAAAGACTATACTATTAAGATTTTGACTTCTAACACTGAAGCTACTGAAAATAAGGTCCAGTTTTTTAATTTAGCATACAGGGTAAAGGGATTTCAGTGCCATAGTAACAACTCTCTGCAACTGCTTGGAAGGAAAAAAACAACAAAACAATACACGTTATTTAAAAGTTTTCTTTGTGATATTCTTTAGCTAAGTAGTGGTTGTAACACACAATGCTTTGACACAACTGGACATGCACCTACATAGACTTACCTTCGCAGTAGTCTGGTGGACAATGTATTTTCAGGTAAATACTGTTGCGCACGGCTTATAACCATGACAAAGAGAGCATTGACTTACCACCGCCACTAACTCGAATAGAAATGGAAGTCCCTTAAGTTTTCAAGTTGTAACTGCACCCGCAAAAGAATTCAAAACGGTAAACAATTCAATTTCTAGGGTGATACGGGTACTGATCGATAAACGGAGGATTCTGTTTAGTGCAATTTGGGACGGGGTCGACAGCCGAACTAACACAAAAACGCGAGGGTCAAAGTACAAAAATGCCTTACGTACGTCCATACATATATACAAATAAATAAACAAACATCCCCGATTTTTTCATTTTTACCCCTGTAAGTGTCTCGCTCGCTACGCTCGCTCGCCAAATATAAAATAGCAATGTTTGAGTGTATACACAATAATACACGTTTATTTTTATTGTATTCTAGACTCAAGCCAGACTTTCCGTGAGCACACAAGGTAAATTATCATCTACTGTATTCTCCCCTAATCAATTTAACTAAACGAGTTCAAACAAGTATAACAACTACAATGTCATAGCTACAGCAACCTCAACAATACTTGACTTAAAATGTACTAAATCACTGAAAGATTATACTAACATCGATGTAGCAGGCATTGATGAAAGTTCCCTGACAGTTTTCATACTCAGGAATTGGAGCCAACTCTATTCTGTTGTCATCATCTATACACAACCACATGACGTAATGACCATGCTAAAAATACGTACTTTATGCGAAATCAAATTAGTCATGGCTAAATAATAAAATTGGAAGCCTTATTTATAAAAAAACAAAAAAACAAAAAAAAATGTATTGGCACAATGACCTCACTAACTTACAAACTGTGATGTTGGCAAATCTGTTCAACTTTTTGAATTCTGGACTAAGTCCGACAGTTTTCGATTTACCTTCACCATCATATAGACTCTGCATAATACATATGATTTCAAAAAGCTATTCCATTTTACTTAACACTTATTAAGAATTGTTTCAAAATTTTCAAAGATAGTTGGATACTTTTTATCACAACCATTATTTTATGCATATATATATACACAGACTATTGGTTTCAATTTATATAGCTACCCTTGATAGAGTTTCCCCCCTAGATTGCTTGCCAATAATGATATTGAATGAGCTGTTTTATATTACATTATGGGAGTAAACGTTCCTGATTACTATGATTGAAAGATTGTGTAAATAATATATGACTACATTTCAGATTCACAACCACTTATGGAAATGGAAGCAGTTACAATCTGGATTATTTTATAATGAAAAAAGCTAAAAAAACAACAACAAAGAAACAATCAGCCATACCTGTCAACCTGTTATATGGATGAAGAAAAAAAACGACAAAAAAACAACATTATTATAGTTAAAAAAAGAGTGCAATTCACCCGCTCACTAATTACAGAAAGATAAGGGTTGGCAGTGCCCGACTAACCAATGTTCACTGACCCTTTCCTTAGCTATTAATTGCCACAGGTGAAGGGCTTATAGTATTGCATGCCAGAAGACTAACTATAGTTTAGGTATTTTCTACACAGCGGCAACTAAACAATAAAAAAGAGAAAAATCATGACAAAAAACGAGATAAGTGAGACAGGGTGACATATTGGCCTGAGAACCATGACTGTCTTGCCAAATTCAGTATGATTGGCAGATATTATTAGCATTGATTATTTACTTAATTTATTATAAATACTGACCTGAAATTGTTGTCTAAATCCAAGATTGTTGCAGGAATGATTCTTTTCTACATGATCTCCAAATTGATTTACAGGTACAATCTTGATATCCGAAATCTGCTTAGCTGGTTCGCTGGTATCATTGTCCTCACATTCTTTCTGTACCTCTAGTTTCACTTCTCTCTCTATCTTGCCAGCAGAGTTGCATGCCTCCAGTATATACACTCCAGACTGATTTATCTCTGTACTGGGGAAAGTGAGGGTGCCATCATTTTCCACTGTCATGGCGTAGTTTGAGAAAACCTTCTGCCCTCCACTTTTCCAGGTCAAAGTGGGAGTGGGACTTCCTGATACCACCACTTTAAAAACAACTTCTTCTCCTTCTATAGCTGTGGTATTTCCTGGAAACTCTTCAATTTGAGGAGCTGAAAATATTATAGTTTTCACATTAATTAAATTTAATATTTATCATAATTTTTGAGCAAAATATATGACAAACAGTTATCCTATAGTAGATATGTTCCTTAGAACTTTGTATACTTCAAACTGATAGTATATTATCTACAGTTATCTACAAAGTGATGCACTTGTGTGTCAGATTGACAATGATGATGGTATATGTATTCCTGAATAATTCCTGAGCTGAGCCAGGCTGGTAAACTGTCACGTCGAACTGAATGGGTAAAGCATCATTACATTCAGTAGAAGGTGGTTGAGGAACATAAATGATGATATTGTAGCTACAAAGCATATGAAATCAGCGCTGAATATGCAATTACTTCAAGTCAACAATCAGGGGCATCGGAGCCACACCAATATTTTGATAAAAAGGAAATGTCTCATAGTGTCTTGTAGGATCTCTTTCTCTCTAGCGGTTGTTGCAGCAAATGTCTTCTGCAGGGAATAAATGGCCAATATCGACCATTTTGGAAGATATTCCCGGAACTCTGGCCGGGTGATCTTTCAGAAAAAACAACAACAGCAACATAGCTGTGGTTAAGTGGGTGTGGTTAAACAGGTTTGTTCATGTGGGTGTAGTTAAGTAGGTGTGGTTGAGTTAGTGTGGTTATGGACACACGGCTTCCTACTCCCCATGGTCAACAATCATGGACAGAAGGACAGTGAGTCCAGCAGGAGACAGACATAGGAGGAGAAGGTAATCCAAGACTCAAGAAGAAAGAGCTGAATAGAGGAAAGGAGGAAGACAAAGAGCTGTGATTACTCAGAAAGAAGAGAGCAGGAGGGGAAACTGATGTATCTAAATCAAGTGGTAGAGGATAATAATGGCAAAATTTTGTATATCAAGCAAAGACTCCTACTGTCCCGGAATCTCCGGGACAGTCCCGGATTTTGTACCTTTGTCCTTGGCCAGAAGATATTCCCACTTGTCCCTGAAGATTGTCAACTAGCTGAAATTATATCATTTCCATTATCTTGATATCTATTTTTACCAATATTTATAAAATACTGCATCACTCACTTCAGCTATGATGACGGCGTGATTGTTTACACATCAAGTAAAGGGTCACATTCACTATTTCACTTGAGCTGCGAAAAATTAGTATCAAACATTGTCCAAAATTGAAGCAGGACACCTGTGGTGACAAAGTCACACTTCTAAGAACTGTTAGACATTATCATTTCTTGTGTACACATGCACATTTATCTCATCATATTTCTGCTAATTCATTCCTATTCACTCAATAGCTTCACACTTGTATTCAGATTACTCATCACACATTAGTTCTATAACATTCATTTAGCCAGGGCTGGTTTATAATATATATCTGGCCCACTTACTTGTCCTCAGATTCTTACTTCAAATTAAGAAAAGAACTACTCAGAAGTCCTGTTGGGCTTGGGAGGGGAGAAATCAAGAGTTGTCCCTAGTAATTTGCGTTACTAACCTTCCTTGCCTACAAAGAATCTCTGGTGGCAGACTACCTTTGGAGTATTTGCAACCCCTGTGTGACCCATCCTTCCACAACACCATGCATTTATTTTACTTGATTTTCATCAAATTATTATTCTGACCAATGTTCTTACGAGCATTGTTTATGAAGCATTTCTTAAACAGTGCAAGAGAAGGCTGCTATAATGTATTATTGCTACTGTTGTAGTCATCTACCCCTACTTACAATTACAGAAAAGTCACTGCACCTTTTTTAGCTTAAACTGTTAAAGAACCTAGTAGATGTAAGATAAGTGGAGATTGGTGATGGTGATAGTGAACTAAATTGGAAAAGTTGGAGTCAATGATCAAGCGCCATTATGTGGCAAAGACTTGCTATCTATATAATAATAATAATGATGGTGCTTGTATGAATAATTCATTAACTGAGCCAGGTTGGCATAGTATCGTCAATACCGAACGATGACCATGTGGTGCTTGTATTCATGAATGAAGCTGAGTTGGTTTGATAAGGTGTCATCAGTGAGAATGATGGGGGGTGTAGTGTTCATGAATATTTCATTAACTGAGACGGGTCGGTAAAGCATCATCCTTACCAATAACTATGTGGTATGTGTATCAAGAATGAAGCTGAGTCAGGTTGGTAAGGCATTGTCAGGGACGAATACGGCGGTAGTGGCATGTGTTCTCATGAATATGTGGATAAGTGAGAAAAGTTGTGAAAGTTATTACATCAAGCATTACTATGTGGTGGGGTACTTATTAGTATATACAATAATACTCATGTGTGTCAGTAATGATGACTAAGGTTTGTGTATTCATGAGCAGTTCATTAGCTGAGCAGGGATGGTAAAGCATCGTCTCAAACTGAATGGGTAAAGCATCATCACAAACTGAATGGGTAAAGCATCATCACAAACTGAATGGATAAAGCATCATCACATTCAGTAGAACTCGATTAAACAAACAAAAGGATTAAGGAATATAGCTGAAAGCATGGATTGGGAAGAAAAAATGGTGACAGCAGCTTCAGAAGGGGAAAGCAATAGATTCACAAAGCCCAAGTTCACAATCATGGACAGAGGGACTGAGAAGGGAGAGATAGACAAAGGGAGAGAAAAACATCCAGGATTTAAGAAGATAGAACTGAAAAGAGGAAAGGAGGATAAGAAAAGCTGAGGTGGCACAGGAAGAAAGAGAGTTGGAGTGGTAAACTGATGTAATTAAACCAAGTGATAGAGAGTAATCAGAATGAATAAAAAATACAATATGTTACTGCATTCAGTACATCAAGATTCACAGTGTGGCGAGGACTTGCTGTAGATATTATTCTGCTAAGCTATACTGTAAGCATGACGTAGAAATCGAATGAACTATTAGTGCCTAATTCCCCATCACAAGTTACACAAATTACTGAACAATTATCATTTCTATAGTACATCATAAAAAACTCACGAATGTTGGTATTTATTGTCTTCATTTTGTGCTCCTTTCGTTGGTCATAGTGGTAAGCTGAACTAGAGCCAGACTTATTATTACTTGAATTAAAACACAGACGACTGTAATCACACAACAAATACATATTAGAAGTTAATCTTAAGTTAATATTTAAGAAATTTTGCCTACTGCTTTGTTCAAATATTATTAGGTATTGAAGTAAAAAAGCAGAAATACAATATATTGAAGGAAACTCGACTCATGGAATTCGTATCAAAAATAGTAGACAGAGAATGACCACATATTGATATAAGAAAGTAGTGACGGGGATGGGCAACATGATAAAAAAAGCCTACAAAAACACTAGTTTAAGTAATCCTGCATAAGTGTGGTCATCAGTAAACACTTTCAATAAAAAGCAAGCCACAGAAGTTTGGTACTCAAACATGAAAATACCATAGTCTTCTTGGCAATTCCTGGATTTACACAATTCTCCTGGTTTTCTCCCAGTTTATAAAATTATTCCGGTAACTATCCTTGTTCTAATTATTGCCCCCAGCAGTCATGCATGTCAATTTAAATAGCAATATAATTTCCATTGCAAAACTAAAATACAAATAGTAACATACTATTGTTAGAGAGCAAATTCTTGCAGTAGTAAATTATATGACGTTTTGACACAAACGCTTTTCCCAATGGTTGATAAAAAAAATCAACATCTCCATTAATTTAGTGCTATTAAACAGAGTTACTAAATATTTTTTAATGAATTCTATGATTAAATTATACCAACTTCAGTAAAACTATAACACTCACTTTGATCTGCGGAAGAAAATCATAAGTACAATTAGTGAAATCAGAACAGCAAGTAAAATTACTGCTGCTACTATTCCTCCAGCAATCCCTGCTATAACTGTACATGTACCATATAAAAATCATATAGTAATAATTAAAATAGAGAACCTATAATAAATATCACTTAAGTTAATTCTAACATAAATGAAGCACCAAAGGTACGAACTCTCGGTACTACTATACACTAGTTAGCTATTATTATAATCTCAGACCAAAAGAACATTTTATTGGCTATTCTAATCAGGTATCGTGGATCAATATCACTGGAGCAATGAAAATGGTACATGTAAACGATGTCTCAGTAA
>WLWD01005785.1_pt1 | contig 20430 bp, 5 predicted proteins | sample 6712731 | NCBI WGS metagenome assembly WLWD01 (sample SAMN12718690, study PRJNA576275) | sponge metagenome | isolation source: marine sponge | host: Mycale hentscheli | place: New Zealand: South Island, Marlborough, Capsize Point | collected 2014-11-01
GGCCCAGAAAGAACTGTCTGGAAGTCGAATGTTGATCATGTCCCTTCTTTTGTAGTGTTTGCTTCTCCATTACTTGCGAGTCTGGTCCAGGCTTGAGAAGGTCAAAACGCACGCGCAACTCTCGTTTCATGAGCAAGGCACTAGGTGACACTCCTGTAGTGGAATGTGGTGACGTGCGATATGTGAGCAAGAAATCACACAGTCGATGAGAAAGCGTTCGACCACTCTTGGAAGTTGCCTTCAGACTCTGCTTCATGGATTGCACAAACCTTTCTGCAAGTCCATTCATAGAGGGATGATACGGAGCGCTTCGGATATGCTTTACTCCGTTCTGCTTCATAAATTCAGCGAACTCTGATGAAACAAACTGAGGTCCATTGTCGGACACGATCTGTTCCGGAAGTCCATGGGTAGCGAACATCTTCCGTAACACTCTAATAGTTTGTGATACTGTAGTGCTAGACATTAGATATACTTCAGGCCACTTTGAGTGTGCGTCCACAGCAACAAGAAACATAGCCTTCTGGAAAGGCCCAGCGAAATCAATGTGGATACGCTGCCAGGGCTTGGATGGCCAGGTCCAGGGATGGAGCGGCGCCACAGCGGGTGTATTCTTCACACCTTGACACTCCTGGCAACCCCTGGCTAGGACCTCAATATCACGATCGAGTCCAGGCCACCAAAAGTAACTGCGAGCCACAGCCTTCATCCTGGTGATTCCAGGGTGATCACGATGCAATTCTTGCAACAACTTTTCCTGAAGCTTCTCTGGGATAATCACTCGAATGCCCCACAGCAAACATCCACCTTCAGTCGTCAACTCCTCTCTCCTTGTAAAAAAATGCTTGACATCACTATCGATCACATTAGCTGCAGTAGGCCAGCCTTGTAGTGTGTAGGTATACACCTTACTGAGTATGGAGTCACGACGAGTAGCAGCTGACAACTGAACTGAAGTCACTGGTAGACTACTCATTTGCTGTAGGTTGAAAATAGTAGGATCAGACGACAAATGAACATCAGACACATTAGGTAGTGGTAGTCGTGAAAGACCATCAGCGTTTGAATGTGCAGTAGTTGGTCGAAACTGAATGTCATAGGAATAAGCTGATATACAAACGGCCCAACGTTGCAATCTGGCTGCTGCCGTGGGTGAAACTCCCTTCTTTGGACCCAAAATTGTGGTTAGAGGCTTGTGGTCTGTGACTAACGTGAAATGACGTCTGTATAGGTATAAATGGAACTTGTTCACGCCAAAAATGAGAGAAAGAGCTTCTTTCTCCACCTGCGAGTAGTTTCGCTCACTTGGCAAAAGTGTCCGGGAAGCAAAAGCGATAGGACGTTCCTGGCCATCTTTCATGACATGCGAGATGACGGCTCCCACACCATAAGCACTGGCATCTCCAGCAAGTCGTATGGGAAGTGATTGGTCATAGTGTACCAACACGTTAGGTGACACAATCTTCTCTTTTGCCTGGCGGAAAGCCTTAGCACATTCCTCTGACCATTTCCATGGGGTCTCTCTGCGCAACAGATTGTTCAGCGGATGCAGGAGTGTCGACAAGTTGGGTATGAAACGACCATAGTAGTTTATAAGACCAAGGAACGATCGTAATTCCGTGATGTTCCTAGGTGCAGGGGCCTTGGTGATGGCGTCCAACTTGGAATCCGTTGCATGAATTCCGTCAGCATCGATACGATGTCCTAGATACTGGACACTCGGTTTCATAAAACGACACTTTTCACGCTTCACCTTGATACCCTGTTTCTGGAGTCGTACGAGAACCTTCGCTAAAGTATCCAAATGCTCTGCCTCGGAACTTCCGGTAATCAAAATATCATCTATATAGCAAAGAACTCCAGGTAAACCTCTGAGAATACTGTCCATCGTCTTCTGAAAGATAGCTGGGGCAGAAGCTACTCCAAATGGAAGGCGGTTGTAGCGGTACAAACCTCTGTGGGTGTTTATGGTAAGGTACGGCTTTGAAGACTCTTCCAATTTCAACTGGTTATAAGCCTGGGATAGGTCCAATGTAGTAAAGTGTTTCCCTCCAGCTAAAACAGCAAAAAGATCCTCAGGACGGGGCAATGGATATTGATCAACGTTTAGCTCCGGATTAACTGTGACCTTATAATCCCCACAGATCCTCACTTGACCGTCTTTCTTAGGGACTACTACAATTGGAGCTGCCCAGTCGGAATGGTCTACCTTCTCCAGAACTCCCATATTCTCAAGTCGGTCTAACTCTGCTTCGACGACAGGTCTTCTAGCAAAAGGTACAGCTCTGGGACGATGATATTTGGGCACAGCAGAAAATGCCACGATAAGTTTTGCCTGATAGTCTTTAATTGTACCCAATCCATCAGTAAAAACTTCTTTGTACTTCTCCTGTAAACCTGCGAGCGACTTCTGACCTGACTGCACAGAGTGGATACTAGCCCAGTCCAACTTGATATGATGAAGCCAATTTCTACCAAGCAATGGGGGACCAGTTCCTTTGACAACCACAAGTTTCAGATCTTGCAGGCACTGCTTCTGGTAAGTCACATCAACTGATAATTGACCAAGAACGATCACAGGGTCTCCAGTGTACGTGGTCAATTCCACCTCTGAGCGAGATAAAGGTACTCCTGGAAAGAGAGTGTCACACTTCTCCTTAGGCATCACCGTCACGGTGGCTCCTGCGTCCAGTTCCATGTCTACCGACTTGCCATTTATACACACAGTAAGCATGATAGGTTTGTTCAGTTGTGAATCCCTGATGACAAACGTAGATGCAGCAACACAGTCATTACTCTCATCGCTATTTTCGCCAGTTCCAATCCACTTGGTTCCACCAGCGGGTTTCCTGGGCTTACGTCGCTTGTTTTTCCTTCCTGCAAACGAATGAGATCCAGAGGGAGGCGTGGCCTGTTGTGACTTTGACTTGCATACTGGTGCAATATGTCCTTGCTTGCCACAATGATTACAAATAGCCTCACGGAACTTGCAGTCCTTCTCATTATGTTGGCGACCACAACGGTAGCAGGGCTTCCTAGTCTTGGTCTGTCCCGAGAAGTGCAAGGTTCCAGTTTTGACAAGACCAGGGTCATGTAGTTCCTTGGCGTTCTTGTCAGCAGCTTCCATGCCTTGGGAAATTTCCAGGGCTCTGGCTACTGTTAAACCATCCTCTGTCAACAATTTCTTTTGGATTTGCTCACTTCTCACTCCACAAACATAAATATCCCTCAGCGCTTCCTCAAGGAAGTCTTTAAACTCACATCGAATACTGAGGTGTCGTAGATCAGCTAAGAAGTCGGCGAGTGATTCGTTTGGAGACTGAATCCTCTTGTAGAATCGAAAACGTTCCGCGATAACGAGGGGTTTCTGGTCGTAGTGTCTTTTCAACGTAGACAACAAACTGTCGAAATCCTTATCCTTCGGCGGGGTCGGGGCCAAGAGGCTACGTAAGGTACCATACACTTTAGGTCCTACCAGCGTGAGCAGTGTGGGCACTTTCCTGTCCTCCTCTACTCCATTCGCAACGAAGTATAGCTGGAGCCTCTCAAGATACGCAGTTACACATTCAACTTCAGGGTCAAACTCTTGTAAGCGACCAAGAGGTGCGATAACTGTCCTCCCTGGATCAGGCATACCGTAATCCCGTGCCTCGTCGCCAGTGTAGTATCGTGGCCCTCCAAGGATACCCTTTACTGTAGGTTATGTTTACATTCTTATATTCGATTAAAAGTGCACCAATGACAACACACATAATGAATGAATCATGCACATGAGCAATAAGGTAAGGAGAGGTTGAATGTCTGGGTGATACAGGAAACAAAAGAACAATAAACATTACACATACATACATACATATATATATATATAACATATACGCGATTTTTCATTATCCACCCCTAATACTGTCTCGCTCGCTACGCTCGCTCGCCAATAAATTTACTAGTGATGTGCTTGAGCACAAATGGCGAGCGAGCCTATAAAGACTATACTATTTTTATGTGAATGATTTTGACTTCTAACACTGAAGCTACTGAAAATAAGGTCCAGTTTTTTATTTCGCATACACGGTAAAGGGATTTCAGTGCCATAGTAACAACTCTCTGTAACTGCTTGAATTGAAGGAAAAACAACAACAACAAAACAATACACGTTATTTGTGATATTCTTTAGCTAAGTAGTGGTTGTAACATACAATGCTTTGACACAACTGGACATGCACCTACACAGACTTACCTTCGTGGTTAATCTAGTGGACAATGCATTTTCAAGTAAATACTGTTGCGCACGGCTTTTAACCATGACAAAGAGCGCATTGACTTACCACCGTCACAAACTCGAATAGAAATGGAAGTCCCTTTAGTTTTCAAGTTTTAACTGCACCCGCAAAAGAATTCAAAACGGTAAACAATTCAATTTCTAGGGTGATACGGGTACTGATCGATAAACCAGAGGATTCTGTTTAGTGCAATTTGGGACGGGGTCGACCACATAACTAACACAAAAACGCGAGGGTCAAAGTACAAAATGACATACGTACGTCCAAACATATATACAAATAAATAAATAAATAAACTAGTGGTGTGCTTGAGCACAAATGGCGAGCGAGCCTGATAGTTAGGTAACATAAAATGTTACTATGTTTTAGCTTACTTCATGCAAACACTATAATAGCAGTTATGACATTTGATTTCAGCAAAAAAATACAAAATCACTGTCTTACCTTATTAATGGTAACTTTTGTAGTATCAAACATCTGCCATTCTGATAATCTCAATAACCAGTAACTCTTGAACAAGCTCTCAGCTACGATAAAAATAAACCAGTGTTATTATTTGTAATTTTAGCCAACAAATATGGAATTACTACTTACATCATTCTTGAGTATTGATAACTTCTGTAGTATCAAATTGAAGTTACTTTGACCATCTGAATTACCTTGAATTCTTGACAACAAGCTCTCACCTACAAAAACAAAAGACAATCAATTTTAGCCACAAATACAAAATTACTTTCTTACCTCATTTTCTTGAGCAGTGGTAACTTTTGTAGTACCAAATTTGAGCCAATCTGACTATTTGAATTTACCAGTCACTGTTGACAAGCTCTTAGCTACAAAAAAGAAAGGCCAGAGTTATTTTGCATATTAAGCTAACAAATATGGAATTGCGTACTTACCTCGGCATCCCTCGAGTAGTAGTAGCTTCCTTAGCATTAATACTTTATGTACTTACATACGCTTTTCAGAATTAGTGATAGCTCTCTTAGTACTGACTACAGGTGGCTCTTGACAACTAGTAACAAGCCGCACAGGCGAAGTTTTGAATTTAAATCTGGTAAAGGGTCTTCAATGTCATAGTAACCGATCGAATCAACTTTTTGTTTCTTGAAAAGCGAGCGTTTTCGCAGGAATTTTCTCACACTTTGGAGCTTAAGTATAAAGTAAGACTTGCTTAATGCTGTAGTTTCAGAATAAACTGGGGTCAAGCCTAAAAAGCCGTGTTTTTTTTAAAGGAAAAACGTTCCCCGCGCGCGCGTTTAAAGGGCATACGTACAATCCATACATACATACATACATACATATACCCGATTTTGCATTATCCACCCCTAATACTGTCTCGCTCGCTTCGCTCGCTCGCCAAATTGATTTTTTTTTTTAATTAAAAAATAAAAAGAATCTAAAATATATTAATAGCAGATTTTCTTTAACGGGTCATTTTACCTCATAAAAAATACTTAGACTTTCATGAGACATTAGCCTGTAGACATTATCCCGATTTCCATGTTCTAGTGGTGTGCTTGAGCACAAATAGCGAGCGAGCCTGATAGTTAGGTAACATAAAATGTTACTATGTTTTAGCTTACTTCATGCAAACACTATAATAGCAGTTATGACATTTGATTTCAGCAAACAAATACAAAATCACTGTCTTACCTTATTAATGGTAACTTTTGTAGTATCAAACATCTGCCATTCTGATAATATCAATAAAACCAGTAACTCTTGAACAAGCTCTCAGCTAAGATAAAAAATAAACCAGTGTTATAATTTGTAATTTTAGCCAACAAATATGGAATTACTACTTACATCATTCTTGAGTATTGATAACTTCTGTAGTATCAAATTGAAGTTACTTTGACCATCTGAATTACCTTGAATTCTTGACAACAAGCTCTCACCTACAAAAACAAAAGACACACAAATACAAAATTACTTTCTTACCTCATTTTCTTCAGCAGAGGTAACTTTTGTAGTACCAAATTTGAGTCCTTCTGAGTATTTGAATTTACCAGTCACTGTTGACAACAAGCTCTTAGCTATAAAAAAGAAAGGCCAGAGTTATTTTGCATATTTAGCTAACAAATATGGAATTGCGTACTTACCTCAGCATCCCTCGAGTAGTAGTAGCTTCCTTAGCATTAATACTTTATGTGCTTACACACGCTTTTCAGAAGTAGTGATAGCTCTCTTAGTACTGACTACAGGTGGCTCTTGACAACTAGTAACAAGCCGCACTTTAGCCGGAAAAAAGGCGAAGTTTTGAATTTAAATCTGGTAAAGGGTCTTCAATGTCATAGTAACCGATCGAATCAACTTTTTGTTTCTTGAAAAGCAAGCGTTTTCGCAGGAATTTTCTCACACTTTGGAGCTTAAGTATAAAGTAAGGCTTGCTTAATGCTGTAGTTTCAGAATAAACTGGGGTCAAGCCTAAAAAGCCGTGTTTTTTTTTAAAGAAAAAACGTTCCCCGCGCGCGCGTTTAAAGGGCATATGTACAATCATACATACATACCTACATATATATACTAGTGGTGTGCTTGAGCACAAATGGCGAGCGAGCCTGATAGTTAGGTAACATAAAAATGTCACTATTTTTAAGCTTACTTCATGCAAACACTATAATAGCAGTTATGACATTTTGATTTCAGCAAACAAATACAAAATCATACTTGACTAGGAATAGCCAAATAAATTATTATTCTTGTTGCCTGAGAAATGATTTTGTAGAAGCTAGCTAGTGCATAGTAGTGCTGAGGGTTCATGAGTAGGTGCTTCAGTTATATATAGCTAGGTTGTTTTTTTTTTGTTTTTTTTTTGTTTTACTCTTTTACCTGATTAATGGTAACTTTTGTAGTATCAAACATAACCATTCTGATAATCTCAATCACCAGTAACTCTTGAATAAGCTCTCAGCTACGATAAAAAATAAACCAGTGTTATTATTTGTAATTTTAGCCAACAAATATGGAATTCCTACTTACATCATTCTTGAGTATTGATAACTTCTGTAGTATCAATTGAAGTTACTTTGACCATCTGAATTACCTTGAACTTGACAACAAGCTCTCACTTACAAAAACAAAAGGCAATCTATTTTAGAACACAAATACAAAATTACTTTCTTACCTCACTTTCTTGAGCAGTGGTAACTTTTGTAGTACCAAATTGGAGCCAATCTGACTATTTGAATTTACTAGTCACTGTTGACAAGCTCTTAGCTACAAAAAAGAAAGGCCAGAGTTAATTTTGCATATTTAGCTAACAAATATGGAATTACGTACTGACCTCAGCTTCACTCGAGAAGTAGTAGCTTCCTTAGCATTAATACTACGGTATTCTGACTACCAACAGCTCTTGACAACCAACAACCGGCACTCCGTATCCCCCCATAAAACGGCGAAGTTTTTAAATTAAGTCTGGAAAAGGGTCTTCAATGCCATAGTAACCGGTCGAATCAACTTTTTGTTTCTTGAAAAGCAAGCGTTTTTGCAGGAATTTTCTTTCACTTCTGCGCTTAAGTATAAAGTAAGGCTTGCTTAATGCTGTAGTTTCAGAATAAAGTTGGGTCAAGCCTAAAAAGCCGTGTTTTTGGAGAAAAAAGTTCCCCGCGCGCGCGTTTAAAGGGCATACGTACAATCCATACATACATACATATATACATATATACATATAACATATACCCGATTTTGCATTATCCACCCCTAATACTGTCTCGCTCGCTTCGCTCGCTCGCCAATAACTTATAGCCCGTTACCCGAGCGACCGCGCTTGTCGTTAAGAACTATAAATCTGATACAGTCTGGTATGCTCGTAAGAAAATGTATTAGCGGGGAAAAGTCTGATATAGTTCTTAGCAACCATAATTATGGTAGAAGGCAAATCAAAGCAAAATGGAATAATGAAGAGTTTGGGTACTTTAATACAATTACTAAGATAGCTAACGCTATACTTTGCTCGTTGTTTTTGTTCTGGCTATAAAATAGTTATAAACCAAAATCATTAGGTTTGTATTTCGATTTATAAATCCTCGCCGCTCGGGCTGCGCCCTCGTGTTTCGGAGTTTATAAATCGCATACAAACCTCAATTTTGGTTTATAACTATAACATATACCCGATTTTGCATTATCCACCCCTAATAGTGTCTCGCTCGCTTCGCTCGCTCGCCAATAAACATCCCCGATTGTTACCCTGTAAGTGTCTCGCTCGCTACGCTCGCTCGCCAATTACTGCGCGCCTCCAGACTAGCTAGCGAACGTGGGGAGAAGTAGTGGGGATTGTGATGGGGACATCCGATAAGTAAGTTGTGTTAGTGTGTGACTTCATAAAACATATTTTCCTATTGTATTGTGTATCTGGGGAGCATGTACCTTTACCTAATACATATGGGTAAAGGGGAGAACCATGTCCCTTTACCTATTACTTTTTTACCTAATACTTTTGGTAGAACCATGTCCCTTTACCTAATACTTTGGTAGAACTTAGTCATACAGGTATTGTCTGGTAAAAATTTTCACATCATTTAAATGTCAGTGTTCTGGTTTCCTATTTAGCGGGGAAAGGGTCTGGTCAAATGCAATAGTATGACCTGTTCTGCTGACTCATCATACATTGGTGCGTGAAATGTCAATTTTACCACAAAATGCGCACAATTCTGCAGCTCGCGTTTCATATTTTTAGCTTGTTAATTAAAGTGTGGATGCAGAAGGTGCAATGAGGGAGAGCATGCAGTTACTTGGTGACTCACTGAAAGAAAAGATGAAAGAAGCTATATGTGGAAGTCACTCTGATCTAACAGCTTGAGTTGTTGCTCCAGCTCAGATATTTTGTGAAGCTTAATAACATCACAGCTTCTTTTCTAGCTAATACCATATAATTTCTTCCTCCGCTTCTTCGCCTGAACAATAGATAGATCACTCCTGCATATGCAGCAAGTCGCCATTGCTAGCCCGTCCGGATGCTGTAGCAGAGATCCAATTTTTACACACATTTTATTAGGATAGCGCGGTTAGCTAATGGCCATTGCGGTTTCCCCCACTTAACGTGGGGAACCAGAACAGGTCATACTATTGCATTTGACCAGACCCTTTTCCCGCTACGCGGTAGGTAAAGGGTCTGGCTGCGCAAGACTAGGTAGAACCATATCCCTTCACCTAATTCTTTTTTATTTAATACTTTGGTAGAACCATGTCCCTTTACCTTAGTGGGAGTCAGCTTTACCTTAGTGGGAGTCAGCTGGTGAAAGAGTAAATTTGAAGAAACTAAAGCGTTTTTATCATGGTTATATGTATTATACTAACATCTCCCCAACTACTTGTTTTTTGTAAATCATATGTAAGCAAGTTGTAAGCCCAATATTTCGTGTGAGTATTTTTTCACTAGTGCACAAAATTTCTATTGGGTAAAGGATATCAGTTAGTAGTTGGTAGTTGGTAGTAATCGGGTAAAGGGTTTGGCTGGCTAGATTTTTTGGCCCATTTCTTTGCTAATGGAGTTTGCGTTGTGATGAATAATAGTTGTGTACTTATACATCATTGTGATTGTAACTACAATAACACAGTATCAGTACAATTATTTCAAAAGGCCTGATCAGACAATCACATCTCAATAAGTTAGCCTTGACACTTGGTACAAATTGACACTATAAATGTTACGTAAATTTAGCTAGAAATGGAGGTATTGATTCTTATGTGATAATTTAGTGAAGCGAGCGGAGCTGACTCTCTAATGAGTTCGCGATATATATATATATATATTTAGGTCTAGAAATTGTTTTTGTTCTTGCGTGGGCGTATGTGTGTACCCTTTATCCTATGCGCTTGCGCGGGCCGGGTAACCTTCTTAGCAACATTTTGTTTTGTTTACCCGCCGTACGAAGTATAGCGATGCCCAGTAGACAAAACGTTAGAAACGCTCGGTCAAGAACTTTGAGGGCGTTAGAAACTCCTGAAGAAAAATTAGTAAGGAGAGCGATAAGAAATGAAAAAGACAGGGCAAGGAGGAGGAGAGCTAAAACGAAACAGAAACAGGTAGCAAAGTAAAGAATCTGACAGTATTTTGTAGCCACACCAAGCATGCATGGAATAGCTGCAATTACAGGAAACATGCATCACTCGCTTCGCTATTTTGTGCAATTAGAACACATCACTAGTTTATAATCTGAATATTTCTTTTTTCATGCAGGTGTACTTAGTAACCTAAAACAAGTTCCTGTAGAACTGTGGCTATCTGGAGTATTCACAGATGTGAGATGTTTGAGTAAGTGATTACCTAGGGGGTGGTCAGTTAAGTACTAAGTTGCATGAGCTATGCACATCTGAAGTTTTGTGTGTTTATAGATTAACTTTGCCCTGCGTTTAGCTCCTCTTAAATTCACTTTATTCTAATCTGAATACCTTGTCGTGTCATGCCCTTGATCTTTCATTGTGTCCCTCCCTATGTACATGGCTTGAGTCATGCAAGCCATTTCTAGCATTTCTTTTTATGCGTAAGGTAGATGTTGAGTCTTTAACATGACGCTGTCCCACCCATATAGTAGAGCCTCATTTTTCCGACCATGAAAACATTTGGGAAAATATGTGAATTTTAAATAGGAAACCAGAACACTGACATTTAAATGATGTTGAAATTTTTTACCAGACAATACCTGTATGACAGAGGTAGTGATGGGAAGGGCCTCTTATCAATTTAAGTGCATACTAAGGTGATATTCATGAATCATCACTTTATTGCCAATGTTTGTCAAGGCAACATAGCGATTAACTAGGATCTGTATATAGTTTGGTTTGGTAAATGGTCGTCATGCTAAAAAGTAATGCCTCTTTAGAATACTTTGGCAAACATTGCAGGCTCTTTCATTGAAGTGAAGCCAGTGGGGAAAAACTAAACATCATAGTTCAGAAAGCTAAAATGTGGTATTTTAAGAATTTCAAGGATCCACTATACAGCATTGTCTGGCTTTGCCGACCCTTACCTCATTTTAATATGGTGCGAGGGAGGAGGAAAGGGTCTGGGGACTTTAGTACTAATGATCAGTTCACAGAGTGCCAGATTCTGGCGCTAACCACCCATTAAAATATTCACCGCAATGCTTGTATACTTCGCCTCAAAGAGATTGATACCTTTAAACCAGAGCGAGGTCGTTTGATAAAAAGTAAGGCAATCTTTTTCACTACCATGCAATACAAGCGCCTTCTGAGACTGACATAGCATATAAATTGCAAAGTGAGGGACCTCTCTTGGATAATAGACTGCAGGACTACCCGAGTGTCCATAATTAGACTTAATTAGCGCATGCACAAAAATTCATTTTGAACTGGTCATTGGCACTAGAGTCCCCAGACCCTTTCCTCCAACCCCGCACAATATTAAAAGGAGATAAGGGTTAGCAATGTCAGGCTGTATGCAACAGTCCATTGAATACAGGGTATTAATGTCTTTAGGTAAAGGGTTTTCATATTAAAATATCTTTTTTTTATAAAAGTACTTATATATATATATGTAGGCCACATAGGAGTTGTATTATATACAGAGGTCTCCACTAGTTTCATGATGGTACACAATGTTTCATAGAGCAGTCAAGTGTGTGGAGTGCAACCTAGTCTACAAGTTATCGAGGAAATGTGTATACTATGGCATATCTGCCTTTACTTGGTAAAGGGTCTAGGTAGAATATTAGAATTAGTTGTGTGTGTGTGAGAAGTCGTAACCAATTAAAGTGAAAATAAACATATGAATGAGGATTTATTCAGTGATTGTGTAAATGCTTGGCTGTTCAACTTTGAGTATTTTTTTATTTTATTATAACTAGAGTGAGTGTTTGAGAATGAAGTAAATTCAAACAAATACATTTGGTGATTTTTCAGCATAATTATATGATCAGTCTGAAATTGAATATTTATAAATATTTAATGTTATTGTTATTTCCATTTAGGCGAGAGTGTGGAGACCTTCAGTGCACCAATTTTCTCAAAATGTCCAGAAATTTGAAGAAATGACTGAAGGTTATTTCTGTGAACAATACAAGCAAACTATAGTGAAGTCATGAACATGATTATAATTTATTTTACTCATATTCATTGTTTTTATTGAATGTACTGTTATAAAAGAAAGTATAACAAAGAAAAAATATGAGAACTGTAGGGGCGTACTAATAACACTGAAAAAGGTGCCCACTAAACATACTAAGGGTGTACTAAAGCACCACTAAAGGTGTTCTGGATCACATGCTAGAGGTGCATGCATAACACTGTCTAGAGTGCCACACAAACGCCTACAGAGGTGTTTAAGGGTGTTTCATTACACCCTACTAGGGGGTTAAGGGAGCACCAATTAGGGTTGTAAGTCCCTGAGCTTGGAGTTAGCAGGAGAATCCGAAGAACCAGCTTGTGGAGAACTAACATGCACAGGCACATGCAGTAGTAGCTAGAATAGCTAAGTTACAGTTAGAGATATATTTGAACCGCAACTGAACAGCAACTGACTACAATTGATAAAATGAGTGAATAGAAGTGTTAATGAGTGGAATGACACAAGGGGGCATGAACATGCACACTCACACCAAGATATGCACACACAGCAAGACAATAACTTTTGTTTTTGTCGGACACAATAAACTAGGAATTGGGATTTCGTTGGAGTAGTTTAAATTCTTATTCATTTCATTGGTGATGCCCATGAAAGGAAATTTTCTTAGCTTCTTTGTTCTCTAGCTAGTTATGATTACTACACCTGACTTTAAACAGCCCCTCTTAAAGGAAATGGAGGAAGGATCAAAGTGCACTACTTTGTGGTCAGTCAGTAGCACAACCTGCTGGTCAGTAACCTGCCCATGTACAAATGTACTGATATAGCTAATGTATTAGACGTGTTGTGTGCATTGTTTTGCAGGCATTGTTGTTAACCCTGAAATTAATAATATATAAGGAAGTACTAGACTATGCAGGTAGAACTGCACTATAACTGTTGTGCATACAATAGGTGTATTGTATGCACAACATTAATTATAACATTAATTATAACTTAACCTATTATTATAATTATTTCAGCCGAGAATGACTGAATCATTGAATACATCACTTGTCAGCACAGAGCAGGTGGAAATGAGATTCCTTGAGGTGGTAATCTGTTACACCCAACTATACACAATCTTCCACTACTCTCACTAGAATTATCTTTGGTTGAATAGTAGACAGAGAGATTTCTGGAGAGAGATTTGTGGAGAAGTTCAGAATATGGTAAATGGTCAGCCACAGAATTTGCATGTGTGGATAATAACATTACATATGACTTCATGGTCCAACTTGTTGCTCTTCCACGTTACATTTCATAATAAATACACCATTTTTTGTAGCTACATGACATCACATTAGCTAAATTTATCACAAAACGCACCGGGTGGGGGGGGGGGGGGGGGGGGGGGGGGGGGGGGGCAGGCGGTATTTGTGCTTTTTCCCACGCAGTCACGAGGCTGAGCAGTCACGATAAAGGGGGAGGGGCCCGTTTAAGGGGGCGTGTACCGTTGCAGTCTGAAGACGCAGTCTTAGACCGGAGCTGTGATATCGCTATGTCTACCGGATTCAAAGTATTGATGCAGCACGTAACTAACCTGGAAGATTTGCTAGTAGATACTGATCTGATCAAATTATCCAAGGAGCTCTTGAGACATCGAATAATTAGTAAAGAATTCTGTGACAGATTCCCTTCTATGGATCATGACCACCTGGAATCAGATATCAAGGTCAGATACTTACTCAAGCAGGTTTGTGAGAGAGTTAAAGAAGATGGTGAAGTATTGGACAGGTTAGTTAGAGTCTTGAGTAAACTTAAAGGGAAGGTTAAAGCTGAGTGTGAGGCTATGAAGAGTGAGTTTGGGAAGATGGAGGGTAATGAAGTTCTTAGTGGGACACAAGATGCACACCTGGTAGAGCAAGATGTACCATATCTGGTTGAGATTCTTACACCTGGTAGTCACTTGTGGGATGCAATAGGTATTGCACTGAACCTTCCCAAACACAAGCGTGAGGATTGTGGGGAAGGTAAAGAGAATGTCAATAGACTCAGTAACATTCTCACTGCATGGATACTAGGTGGCTATGAGGGAGCCAGACCTGCCACTCTCAGTAGTTTGAGGAGAGCATTAGCCAGTCAGACAGTGGGTCTAGGGAAACTTGCATTAAACCTGTTGAAACTTAAGAAAGAAATAAACCCTTTACCAGGAGCTAAGAAATCACTTGATATTTTTTATCAGTCATGTGGCACTGAAGTAGCTGAGAACAAGTCCACACTTCTAGAGGTACAAGTTAGTTGTAGTGGGTGTGAATCTTACCAGTGGAGTAAAGATGGCAAACCTTTACTTGATGGAGCTGATTTTTGTGGTGTGTGTAGTAACATACTATACATCGACAGAGCTAGCCAGTGTACAGAAGGGAAGTATTCTTGTAGAGTTAGTCGAGGCAGTGAGACTGAATTTAGTGATGAGATAAGTCTGAGTGTCATATATCCTCCAGAGAAGAAAGAATTATTAGAATTCTACTCTCTCACAGACAGAGACGTATCTCAAGACTCCTGGCCTCCTGTAGGTAATCCCACTTTTATCAATCTAGTTCTTATCCAACAGAAATCCATGAGTACATGCTACTATTATACAATTCGTGGAGACATGGACGACATTCTAGAGAGCAAGGAAGTAGCAGAGTACGAGGAGGAGTTTAGAGAATACAGGGAAGGAGCTTTAGTTCTTGTTGAAGGTCGTCCAGGTAGCGGGAAGACAACTTTTGTGAACAAGTTAACTAGAGACTGGGCCACAGGAAAGAAAGTCTTGCAAGGAGCTAAATTAGTGTTTCTAATAACTCTTAGATTACTGAATGTTTCAGGGAGAGAGAAGAGTTTACTAGACTTACTTCAGATATTTTATGGCGAGGGTCTTAGTAAGATTGTTGAGCAATGTCTCAGAGAATGGAAGGGTAAAGGAGCGTGCTTCATTCTAGACGGACTAGATGAGTATCCTATTGAGTCTAAGAAGAATTTAGTAATTGATCAATTGTTGTTTTCAAATACCTTTCTTCCTCACTCCATGGTTATAGTAGCATCACGCCCTGTGGCTACTAGGAAATTAAAAACAATGTGTAAAACAAGAATAGAAGTTGTAGGGTTTTCAAAAGATCAGATCTACAGCTATGTAAGAACTTACCCATTCAACGATTGTTCTCTTAGCATGGCTTGCAAAATGACTCAATTTCTAGACCAGCATCCCAATGTTCTTCACATGTGTTACCTACCAGTCCATGCAGCTATGATATGTTTCTTGTTCAATCTACTAGAAGGTAACCTCCCCCATAGGGAAACACAAATCTACGAGAAGTTCACAATAGCTACTTTACTGAAGCACAAGGCACGTAATGGAGAAGACTTACAGTTGAAGTCTTTGAAGGATTTAAGTGGTGATGAGAAAGAGTGGTTCCATACCATCTGTAAGTTAGCATTTGATATGCTTATTAACTCTCAGCTAGTAATAAGTAAAAGTGATGCTAAAGTTTCACTCTGTCCAGACTCAGTTCTAGGTCTGCTAACAGTAGAATGTACTTCCTTTATAGATTACGGCAAGGAAGATTGGTTCAATTTCAGTCACCTAACTCTACAAGAGTTTCTAGCAGCTTTCTATATACGTGAAGCCAAGTTAGAAGAAACGGAGTTGGTAAAGAAAGATTGTTTAAAAAATGTTTGGAAATTTTATTGTGGCTTGTTAAGATTCAACAATAACATTGAGTTTGTTAAGAGTATTTTTATTAGTTACCAGAGAAAGTTCCTCTATAAAGTTCATTGTGCCTATGAGTCTCAACAGGTAGAGTTGTGTGACTATGTGTTACATGATAGAGTAGAACTGATAAATACACTCATTACTTCCACTGACTCTATCGCATTAGGTTATGTAATCGCTAGAAGTACTAGAGTAGTAACTAAATTATCATTATATGGTTGTAAGTGGGATAGTGAAGGAATAAAGTTATTTGATTCATTTGCTGGAGTTAAACTTCAATCCCTTGAATGTCTCAAAGTTTCCTCTATCAGTGATCAGGAATTTCAGTTCTTAATTCTTTTATTGGTACATTTGCCTTTCTTAAAGGAACTGGATGTGTCAGACTTGAGACTAGACAAGTTTAAAATAGAGTGTCTTACTAATCAAGTTCAACTTCCTCATCTTAAGGTCTTGAAGATAAATTTACCTATAAAACCTTGCTCCCATCCTGAAGAAAGTTTAAAACTATTAGCATTTGGTAGTAAGAGTCTTGAGCGGGTATTGTTCTATATGGATAGTGACTATACTAGAGGTAGATATGCTGTCATCAAGTGGAGGAAGATACTTCTCTGTGCTTTTGACTTTCAGAAAATTGAGGACAATTATAAGTCATGGCTATACTTGTATAACTTACAAAGCTCTCCTCTCCCTCATGAGAGGTTATCTCACTGTACTGAAGTAGTTCTGGTTAATTGTTGTATTGGTGATGAAGGAGCAGAGATACTGGCCAACACATTGAACACTTCAGTCTTGGAGAATCTGGTTCTTGATTTTAACAGAATAAGTGACTCAGGAGCCGTAGCACTAGCTGGCTGCCTATCAAAATGTAGTGTAGTACAGGAGGTGTCTATTGAGTGTAACTCTATTGGTGACTCAGGAGCCACAGCATTAGCAGATGCACTAGTCCATTGTACCAGTCTAAGAACACTAGACTTGCAGGGGAATAGTCTAGGAGATAAAGGAGCAGTAGCCATAGCTAAAGCTGCAAAGAGTCTACCTAACCTAGATCTGTATCTTCATAATGTGAATATTACAGAGGAAGGTATTGATACAGTCCTAGAGCTAAGAACAAGAACCAGAATAAGAAGTATGGAGTGGACTTCATCTTGGGATAGTGTTAGTGAGACAGATGTAGATACTCTGAAGAATGCTTTGTACTGTGGGAATTTACCAGCACTAAATATATCCATTGATAATATTTACAACATTGAGAAACTAGTAGTAGACCAACAATGTGTTGGGAATGTTAGGGGAATAGTATCCCGTACTTTTACTGTACTAAATTTGTTTAGAATCATAGAGCATTTTCCAACTCTTCATCACATTGATTATTATATACTAAGTTCCCATAGTCCCCATCTTCTTTGTTATTGTATAAATTCCTTCAGGTCATTACATAGTCTGGCATTATCTGGTAACTTCAATAGGTTAGATTCTGTATTATTCGATGCTGTGAAGTGTAACACTCAACTTAGATCTCTTCAATTGTCTCGTGTTGAGATTAGCTTTGATAATGTCAGTTTATTATTTGGTACTCCTGAGTCTTGGATTAATCTACACACTCTGAAGTTAACATTCTGTTCCATTGGTTCAGATGGTGCACAAGTTCTTAGTAGAATGCTAGAACATTGTAAGAAACTACGCAGTTTGGATCTATCTGATAATGACATTGGTGATAGAGGAGCAATAGCTATAGCTGAGGCACTGAAGGATCACACTAACTTACTAGAACTTGATATGAGAGATAATGGCATCACTTCAGAAGGTGTGACTGCACTGAGTCAGGTGATAAAGTGTAACCATCTACAACATATTGATCTCAGTCATTGTAAGTCTTTTCCTAAGTCCCTGGTAGATGTCATGTGTGGAGATTCTCTACATACACTATGTCTTAGATATAATGAGTTAGGTGTAGATAGTATGGCAAGTCTGAGTGTAGGACTTGAGAAGTGCGAACAATTAGTAAAACTTTACATCAGTGATAATAACATTGGCACACGTGGTCTAGTATTCCTAGAGGAGGGACTTCAACATTGCACTAACTTACAAGAGTTGGATCTTAGTTGTAGTGTTATCACATCTGATGGAGTAGCTCATATATCTGCTGTAATGAAGTATTGTAGATATTTGAGGTATCTTGATATCAGCTTTAATAGCATTGGTGTAGATGGTGCAGCAGTTCTAGTCAGTGGATGGAAATATAAGAGTATGTTGAGACTGGGTCTATATTCTTGTTTTGATGATCCTCATCAATCAGCTCTAATGACTGGATCTCCATGTTGTAGTAGTTGTGATCATCTACTAGAACTATATCACAACAATGACTATGTCGCTATTCCACACATGCCAAAACTTGTATCTCCAAATTATTGATGTTGATAAGTGCTGATTAAAAATGGGTGTGGCCTGTTAACCTTTACTGATATGCTGCATTTACTAAAATAAAAGGATATAAAGGAACTCACAGAAGATTGTGGGCGTGGCATGTTTACATTTACACTGTTCATGTACTGAACTTGCTAAAAGAGAAAAATGTTAAACTAGCTACAGAAGACTGTCTTTGCTCACTTTTCATCTGGAATGTATCCAACAGTGCCCCACCCCTAGCCCTTGCCCCGCCCTCATACTGTTTACTGTCACACTTACTACAGCTGAAGTTAAAGTCGCTTGATTATCTTCTTCACAACAGTCCACAAAGAGTTTTGTCTCTATTTTAAACATAAAGAAAACTTGTACACTGTGCTCATAGAGAAGGAACTTCAGAAATCGTATAGAAACAGACAGCAGAAGGTTGCCTACAGAGAGTAAGGGAATACATTATTTTAAGTATTTATGTATTATATTTTGACTTTGTAGAGGAGAATGAGATGAAGAAGACAATTAGTGAGATCTTGTGGCACTCTAGGTGAGCAAGTGGGTGTGGTGTGTATGTATGTGTGTATGTATGTGTGTAGAGTGGAAATCAATTTCAGGTTTCAGACATCCTTATCTTCAGGTGTCTAGAGTTTTGTGCTCATACACACCATCTACAGTATAAACCATTTCAGGTTGTAACTTCTGTGATTGTATATTACTACATAGTTCAAGTCTTATCAAGTATTTGAAGGCACAAACAGCAGCACTCTCGTGTGGTGGTTAAGATGGAGGATGACAGCATCATATGTACAGCACTGGTGAGTACATGGCATGCACATGTGTAATACACAATGTGCTACCTTTACATGACTGACTTGTACAACACAGTCTACACATGTGTTGTTTATGTTTGAGATGATGTGTCATGAATTATGTGATGTGTTGTTTCTTGAGTTTGTACATGACTTGGAGAAGAATGTGTTTGGGTGCACATGCCATGCCACATTCAAGAGCATGACGTGGACTTCATAATGTGCACATGTGTTTGTGAACCGTATGTGGCATGTACGCGTGAAACATGTATTTATTATGTTCTGAACTGTGTCCAACAGCTGCCCCATAGGAATGCATTGAAGTAAACAGGATTGGATTAAGACAGTATTTTCCTATATCACCTGAACAGGGGGTGTAAATCCCTGAGCTCCGAGTTATAGCAAGTGAAGGACCAGCCCAGTAGTGGGCAACACGCAAACACAAGAAACAATTTCAAAGTCTTTAATCAGGGATAAGAATACAGATATAACTTGAACAAGCACTCCAAACTGACAGTAGCAATGACTGAACAAAATCAAGCACGAGTCATAACACAGGGGGAAAAAACTGAGCATGCGCTACAGAAAAACACATACCGTATTCGCGCGATTAGATGCCGCTCTCTAATAGTAGCCTCCCTACGCGCCCGTCAAAACTTATTAGTAGCTGCTCTCGAATAGTAGCCGCGGCTACTACAACGCAATTATTGTACTAATATTCGTGTGCCATATAAACGCGTGCGCTATGGTTCATGTGGTAATAATGGCTACCAGCACAAAAAAAAGAAGTTTTGATGCTAAATTTAAATTGGAGGTGGTGGATTATGCTATGCAAAATACAAACAGGAGTGCTAGCAGGAAGTTTGGTGTAGATGAAAAGAGAGTGAGAGAATGGAGAAAACAGAAGGAAGACTTGAAAGGTTTACCACCAAAGAAAAAAAGGATGACAGGTGGAGGACACAGAGCAGCACTGCCTGAGATGGAAGAGAACCTTGCTGCCTGGATGGAAGAGAACCTTGCAGCCTGGATGGAAGAGAACCTTGCTGCCTGGATGGAAGAGAACCTTGCTGCCTGGATGGAAGAGAACCTTGCTGCCTGGATGGAAGAGAACCTTGCTGCCTGGATGGAAGAGAACCTTGCTGCCTGGATGGAAGGGAACCTTGCTGCCTGGATGGAAGGGAACCTTGCTGC
>WLWD01000417.1_pt1 | contig 20429 bp, 15 predicted proteins | sample 6712731 | NCBI WGS metagenome assembly WLWD01 (sample SAMN12718690, study PRJNA576275) | sponge metagenome | isolation source: marine sponge | host: Mycale hentscheli | place: New Zealand: South Island, Marlborough, Capsize Point | collected 2014-11-01
CTATTAGTTTTACAAGTGTACAATACTGAACAGTCCACTTTTCTGACGTGATGGGATAAGCACCCATGAATCTTATTAGGTATACTATTTCGGGTGGGGTAGGAGTCCGAGCTGGTGGAGGTGAAGAAGGTAATCTACTCAGCATGTTGGCATTGGCATGATCCCTGCCAGGCTTATAGGCAATATTGTAGTTGAATCCTCCGAGTAAAAGTGCCCATCGTTGAATATGGGCGGATGCCAGAGGCAGAATGGTTGACATTTCCTTGAAAATATGCTGTAGTGGTTTGTGGTTAGATGAGTGGTAAATTGCCGTCCATACAGGTATTGGTGGAACTTCGTGACCCCGAATAAAATTGCCACGCCCTCTTTCTCTAATTGAGAATAATTCTATGCCACTACCAAAGAATGAGATGCAAATGTAATTGGCTTTTCTTAACCATTAGAATAATGGTGAGAGAGAATTGCTCCCGCACTATACGGAGAAGTGTCACAGGCCAGTATCAAATCAGTCGACGAGTCAGAATGCGCCAACACATAATCAGAGGTCAGGACTTCTTTCACTTCCTGGAAAGCTTTCTTCTGTTTTTTTCCCAGCACCAATGAACATTTTTCTGCAACAGTTTGTCTAGGGGTGCCAAACAAGTGAACAAATCAGGTAAGAATTTGCCATAGTAGTTGACAGCTCCTAAGAAGGATTTCAGCTGAGAGACATCTGTAGGTTCTGGAGTGAATAGCCTCCACCATTTTCTCCGTTGGCTGAATCCCCTCAGCTGATATGCATATCCAAGAAACTCAACAGAAGGCATGGCAAAAGAGCACTTTTCCCGTTTCAGTCTAACACCAGCCTCCTCCAGTCTGGTCAACACTGCTTCCAGATTTTCATTATGGTCTGGCCTGGTCTTTCCTGTAACAGAATATCGTCAATGTAAATCTAACACCCCCTCCCCAATAGACCTTGTAAGATATTTTTCATGATAGGTTGGAACAAGGAAGGAGCAGAAGAAACTCCGAAGGGCAAGCGGTTGACATGGTACAGCCCTTTGTGCACATTGATTGTGACAGTTTGCTTTGAATTTTCCTCGAGAACAACTTCTTAGTACCCGTGTGAGAGATCTAACTTTGAGAGAACAGCACTCAACCAGCAAGTGATGCTAGCAGATCATCAATTTTTGGCAAGGGATAAGTTTCAGTAATAGTTTCTTGATTTACTGTGACTCATAGTTTCCACAAAAGTGAATGGGACCATCCTTCTTCCAGATAGGTACGACAGGTGTACTCCAGGGCGAAAATTTCACGGGCTATAGTATTCCTAGATTCACCTGACGTTCAATTTCCATCGATACTTAATACTGCCACAAGAAATGACATATCCCTTCAGTGTGTCGACAGAAATTACAGAAAGCGAAGTCACAACCAATTCACGCAACTACTGTCTCATCTTCACTCGACGAATATTGTCTTCTGGTAGATTGCATCAAAAAATTCTCAAAGTCAGCCCCTTAACAATATCTGTAAGGTTAGATGATGTTCTAGTTCAAGTGGAAGTGATACTGGTGCCACGATCTCTCTCATGAGCTACTCTACTCTCCTGGCTACCTGGCCTGACCGTACTTCAGACCTCGAAATGTTGAGACAGGGAGGAAATTGCAGTAAAAGGATCTCTGTGAGTGCAAGCTTGCTACCAAAGCCAGTCGGCCCAGTTATATCTATTAATTGTGGAAGGAGACGGCCCAACTCTTTTGAAATGGGACTGGTTCCAGCATTTACGGTTGAATTGGTCTCAGCTCAACCGCGTTACACAGGAGGGTAGTAGTGAGTTAAAAACAAAGTTCTCATTCTATTTTGTTTGCAAAAGTTAGGGCAGATCAAAGCACTACAGCAAAGCTAAGGACGTCGACCATGATTCTACCGTGCACGCCAAGTTCCATACGCCATACAGGGCATTATGATTCCTTGAAACTACATTTATGTGCCATAGTCCTCCACTGCAGCGATAATATTCCGTAGATGGCTCAGTCGACTTGTCTCCAGACTTGCATTTCGCCGCCGCCATAACTTGAGTGGACTGTTGACGTGAAGCTTGGCGATGTGCTTGGTGAACCTGTGGAACTGACACACTATTACTCAAATCTTTTACTTCATTTTCCGATGCTTTTTCGTACGTTAATTTCTCCTGGCTAGAAGTCGTTGCTGCCATTTTTCATTGGCTATTCCGCAGACGAATCGATCCCGAATCATTTCATTAAGATTAGTTGCATCGCCAAAGTTGCTGGTTTCCATGATCTGTTTGAGTAGTGCCACGTAATTAGCCACTGTTTCGTGACCTTGTCTTGTCCGAGTGTTGAACCGAAACCGTTGAACGATCTCCGAAGGCTGCGGTTTAAGGTGAGCCGCCATAATTGAACAAATGTCCTTGAAGCTCATGTCCTTGAAATTCATGTCTGTAGGAGCAGGGGAGTGGGGGGAGGGTGGGCAAAACGTCTTGGATCCTTGGTAAGTAGCATCTTTACAGGAACTCAGAAATAACAGCGTGCTGCTTATTGACGTCTGGGATGTCGTTTACAGCTAAATAGAGATTTGCACATTCAACATAAGATTTGCAATCTCCTGAAGTAATGAACTGGCTGAGCGTGCTGTGAGCGGTTGACAATGTGAGTACGTTTCTGCTTTCTCGCCAATGTAATGACTAGTTCCATAGCTATATAAATAAGTTGATTTTTGAAAACTATAAAGTAACACAACTAACTACAATATGAAAGTATACAGATATTTACAATGACCATGATCAAAGATATAATGTGGTGTGAACTAGGTGTGACAGTAAAACTAAGGTGTGATATAACAAGTCCAGTGGTAGATGACAGTTTAATCAGTGAAATCATAATGTCTTGCATCAGCAAAGGCCAACTACTACAATGCATAGCTTAATGATAGAGAGCATGTAATCATATATTTTATTGATGCATCTGAAATACTTCGTTATGCTGCTGAAAGTATATAGCTAATATAGTTCATTTAGGTATATCGGGATTTAAAAAAATAATAATCGAAGTATCTATTAAAAGGAGTGTTGAAACATTATTGAAACATAAAATACATTTTAAGACATTTTTAGAGCTAATTTTAAGGTGTCTGCAGTTGAGCTAAGTTTTAAGTGTACAAGTAATTTTATCAATCCATCCCAAGTTGGTGGATAGTAAGAAGATCCATTTTTTATCCAGTCAATTAGTACATCTCGACAACACTGCCTGACATCTCCTTGACGCTGGCTACTAATACCTTGTAAGCGAGCTGAAGTTAGTCCCAATAAATCTCCAGCATCATCCCACTTAACACTCATCTCATCTCTCACTCTGAGAATCTGTGACTGGCCATCTTTGTCTGTCCACTCTAGCAGAGTTACATTTCTTAAAGAAAATTCATAATCTGCACATAAATATATTATATATATATCATAATATTCGAAGAGCAGGCTAATTTATTTTCACAAGCCAGAGGCGAGTGAAAATAAAGCCTGAGAGCGAAATATCTAGCCACATAACTGACAAGTGTAATAAGTGGTTTATTCCTTGCTAGATATCTTCACTGAAGTAGTTTGTATTAGGGTTGGTAACTCTTGATGCAAAGTTGGCCATAAAACTCTCCCCACACCCCCAGCCCGATATTTTAGTCCACCTGATTTTGACTAGTTTAGTATACGGGAAAATACTAAAATGTACGTTAATGCACGTAAGTTCACGATCATGCGCGGAGCGGGTATTTTTCTGTCTGCGTGGTTATCAATGGTGGGAGCTATGCAGGCAGTAAAAAATGGTAACATGGGCTGCAACAGAGCTGCTACTGAGTATGGTGTGCCCAAGACCACCTTTAAAGATCGTCTTTCTGGCAGAGTAATTCATGGCACCAAATCAGGTAGACAACAGTATTTAACAAGTAGAAAAGCAAGAACTTTATGACTGGCTTGTAGTTTGTGCTAGCATTGGCTATCCCAAAAGCAGAGATGATGTGATAGGTATAGTCCACAAATTTTACATATTAAAAAGGAAGACTCTGCTGAAGATTTTATTGGGAAATGATGGTTGCAGCGTTTCATAACGTCGGTAGCCATCATCATCTCTTCGTAAGGGTGATACCTTAGCTCAACCTCGGGCAATCGCTGTTTCTGTCTCCACAAGGAAAAATTACTTTGTTCTTCTTATGAATACTTTAACTACACATAATTTGCTTAATTGCGGATGAATCTGGATTACCAATTCATCATAAGCCATCAAAAGTTATTGCTCTACAGGGAGCAAAAAAAGTCCATTGTCGAACATCTGGAAATACTATGCAAGTAACTATACTTGCATGTGCCAATGCTAGTGGTACTGTAATACCACCCATGGTGATCTTAGAAGGTAAAAGATGGAATGCAGAGTGGACTAAGGGTGAAGTGCCTTGCACATTGCAGGTATGTCGGATAAAAGGTGGACGGATATGGAACTTTTTTCTTATTGGATGAAATATTTGTTCCTTCCAAGCATTCCTCCTGTTCTTCCAGTTCTTTTACTTCTTGACGGCCATTTCTCACACTACGAGCCAGAAACCATTCGTTATGCTGCTTCCAAGGTGTGGTGGTTCTCTGTCTGCCTCCCCATACAACTCATGTCTCACAGCCTCTCGATGTAAGTTTCTTCAAGCCACTAAATTGCACTGGTCTCAAGTCTGCCATCGATACATGCAAGATAACCCGGGCCGTGTTGTGAATTTTGACCAGGCACAATAATAAATGGTTTCAGAAAAGTTGGTGTGTGTCCATTTGATCCCACAGCTATCCCCATTACAGATGTTCCAACAAACAAGAATCTAGATGATACTAGTGAGGCCCTGGATGGAAACGAGTCTGATGACAGTTGCAGTGCAGATTTCTCTATGGAATATGACTTAACTGAAGAAGCTGACTGGTGTCAAGGACTGAAGAACAATGAAGATGTAACAATACACTGTACTCCAGCACAAGATCAATTGTTTGAGACTCTCTATGAAAATGGGTGAGTTTGAACCCAAAATAACCAATATTTTTGCTGTATGTACTTGCTGTTGACAGATATACTTATCATAAGTTAGTGAGATTGATGTTATTGTGCAAATTAATTTATTACTGCATTTTTATTATAGTTAATTTCATATCCTAACAATTATTAAAAAATTACAATTTTATTTTAATTCACTACTTTTATTATTATTATTTATTATTATTATTATTATTATTATTTTAGTTATTATTATTGTTTTAATTATTATTATTATAATACCATAGCCGAGTCATTTTTCAAAACAAAAAAGAGTGGTATTTTTTTGAAATACCACAGCAGTGGAAAGCTGAAATAATGATCTGATCGGTTATGACGATCTTTTCATGACCTTGCTGCACTTTTACTCGCTAGGCAATGTCACGGCGAAATTCCAGGAAAATGCTATTTAGCAATGGTAAGAAAAGTATGAATAATAGCAGAACCGGGATGAAAAAATTCTTTGGCGGAAATATAATATACATGAGTATGGTTTTCTTAGCTGCACAAATGAACTGTTATCTTTGGCTATAATATTAACATATTATGATAGCATGGAAAACTGAGGTATTTGGATAAATAGCACTTGTGTGGTGAGAAATTTCAACTCCATTCGTGCTATTAATACCGAATATCACAGTTTCCATGCTATTATATCTCTTTATAATAATAATAATAATGATGTTATTATTGTTATTGCTAAGGAATTTATTGAGCTAACTTATTAAAATACATGATATTTTCCTCCAGACATTTTGTAATTTTCAATGTTAGGTACAACATATTCCAAGATACAAGTTATGTTAACTGGTTTCATCAAAATCACCTGGAAGACCTGCTTGAAAATATAGATAACCGTACTCCTGTGGATCAATCTGATCCTCGTGATTCCGCAGCATCTCTGTCTTCTATCCTATCAGATTCTTCTTTAGCTGTTGCCACTGTTACTTCGGCCAACCCTTCCCTCAGTGCTACTATCACCATCCTGTCAGGGTCAGTACACTTTTTTTATTGTACATATTTAGTGCTTAGTAACCGATTTTGATATTTAATACTTATGAAATTTGCACACACATATGATTCATTGTTCTATTTCATGTTGCCTTAACTCCAAATTTTAGTATTTTATCATATTATATATTTTGGACTTGCGATGTTAATTTTTACAGGCTCAATAACATCAGTTATCTAGACTGGCTTCATCAAATTATGCCAGAAAGTCTGCCCAACTGTGGAATAGACTACTGTCTTGACTCTCTTATGAACCTCTCTGATATCATCCCTATCAATGCCACTTCAAGTCACAAATGCTTCAACCACTCCTTCAATGTCTCCCTTGGTTGCCACCACGGCAACTGCCTCAACATTTTCTTCAGTCACAGCCATCACGACCTTGTCGGTGTCTCATCCACTCACTGCCATCACAACCTCCTCAGCATTCTCTAAGCCAACTACTGTCACCGCTTCCTCAGTGTCTCTTCCATTTACTGCTGGCCCCACCCCTTAGAGTCTCTTCCTCTCACTGTCGTTACAACTTCCTCAGTATTTCTTGCGCTCACTGGCATCACCACCCACTTGGTGTCTCATCCACTTACTGCTGCCACCACCACTTTATTAGTGTCTCCTCTGCTCACTGATGACACCACACCCTTAAATTCGTATGTAGTCACTGCCGTCACCATCCCCTCAGAGGATTCTCCACTTACTGCCATTATCACTTCCTCAGTTTCTTCTCTGCTCACTGCCATCACCAGCCCTTCGATGTCTCTTGTAGATACTACCATCACAACCACCTCAGAGTCATCTCCTTCGTTCACTGCTTCAACTCCTTCATGGTCAAGGTCTCGTCTAGTTCCTACTACCATTCCTTCCGCATTAAGTCCAAAGTCAGCAAAACCCTCTTCTTCAGTGTCTCCATCACTAATAACTGTTTGTGGTACTTCTACATCTGCAACTCCTTTGAATAAATCAAAGCCACTTTCTCCTTTAACACATATTCCTTCCATTCCAGCCCACAAAAAAAAAGTATCTTCAGCCCGTGTCCTTACAAGCACACAAGCCATTGCCCTTATGGAAGAAAATATCAGAAAGAAAGAAGAAGAGAAAGAGGACAAAGAAGCAAGAAAGAAAGAGACAGAAGAGAAAAAATTAGCACGGGAGCAGGAAGCAAAAAAGAAAGCAGCTGAGAGGCAGGAGAAGGCTAAAGAATGTCAACGTAAAGCTGAGGCAAGGCAAGAAGATGCGAAGATGAAAGGTGAAGAGAAAGAGAGAAAAGCTGCTGGTTCTTTTGAAAAAGCAAGAAGTAAAGAAGGGGGGAAAGAACCTGGTCTAAAAAAGTGATCTACACATTTGCTGGTGAACAGAGAGAACTCATCCAGTACTGTATCGACATCCTCAAGTCTGGGATCAGTGTTCTGATTGCCTGGGCAAAAATTAAGATGATATTATAGATGATAAACTTCAAAATGAATGGATATGTTGTTCTGGATGTGGTAACTGGATGCATACAGACTGTCTTGTAGCTGAAAGCTCTGCTTTTGTGTGTGTATTGCGCAATTACCTCATAAAATGACAGTTTCTGACATCATTTTTTTGTCCAGAAATACTACTGCATTCTTGAATGAAAACTACATGGTTTACAAATTGTCAATAAAATTGTGATTAAGTTAAAATTAAATATTGCACAATTATCTCGAAGTGGTCTATTTTAATATTATACGAAGTCAATATGTGGTCGAATTTGGCTGACGGTGGTTGATTATCGGTTCTATGGTCCGCATGGACAAAAAAAAGCATTACTGTGTGGTCAAATTGTAGCAAAGTTTGGCTCATTAGAATTGTGGAGCTCCACTCTATCTAATGGTCATTGTCCCAGCTCGTAATTTTCGGTAGAATTGAAGATGTAAGGTAATTTAGATAAGGTGGTTGATATACGGTGACTTACGCTACTAAAACTAAAAGTGGACTGGCACTCTTTATGGTTAAAAGTATATTTCTAGTTATTCATTTAACAATAACAAAAATCAAAATGTCTTATATAGTTAATTAACAATCACTAAAATCGTTTCCTAGTAATAATTAAAATGGGATGCAAGTAAAGAACAAACATGAAGTAGCTGGAGTTATTAGTTGAATTGTTAAAGGAACTTTAGCTATAATTTTTCAATTCTCAATTATTTTATTTAATATAGCTACTACAGATATTATTATTAGGATGAAATAATTTTAGTAAAAACCATAACTAAAATAACTGTAAAGTTAAATAAAACATCACTGTAAATTCTAGCAAATGTCTAATCTTATACTCTAATAAGATTACTTCTGTGGATATATATGTACGCACAACATACCTTGAGTCTTTCTTGAAGAAGAATCATAATCACTTGATATTGTAGGACCTATAGTGGAAGGACCCGTAGTGGAAGAACCTAGGAATATTATAGTCATATATTTTGTTGCATTATGTCAATCAATATTAAAGTTGTTACAAATGTTTCATTATAATGAATGAGATACAGCGATAAGTAGAAAGCTAAAGAGCGGGGTACACACAGCATAGTATGTTTGATTATACTCAACAATTTGTAAATCTGAGTAAATGATAATACCTGGTAGGTCAGAAGAATGCACAGTATGTGTAACAATATTCTTAAATCCGTCTAGTATAAATTTCACCTCCACGGAGCTGTCAGGTGAGAAAGTTAGTCGAAATTTCAGAAAAGGGGGACATGCATCAACGTACGAACGAATAGCTGATTTATTCAAATGAGTGCAGTCAGGTTCATCCAGATAAAAATTAGTCGCTGAATTTTGCACATAAATATATTGCACAGTCACGTCTTCGTCTGTGTCATTGAGGTAGACAGCATATCTTGATGCTAACGTCACTTCTTCTTGAAATTCCTGGTTAATGTAGTTCTCCACACTTTTTGTGAAAAGGCGACTATCCTTTACAACAGACAGGTAGATGTTGCAGTACTGTTGTTGACCAGAAGGCATCAGACGTGATGTAGAGCTGCAGTGAAGAGATGATACGTATTGCTTTTCCAGCCAATAGACGACTCTTCTCACATCAAATCGAGAAAACCGTCGGCCAATTGAGTACCATGATAAATTTTTTGAGACAACCAGCTCCCCATAGTTTGGGGTAAAAGTGCCGCCGAGAATGATTTTGAAGTCATCAGGTTGGTTGTCATCACAAGTGACAAAGCAGAGATTAAGAACATCATTTGGTGCATCGTGTTTTATCCTTATGGTCGCTCGAGTCTTGAGTTGCTTGGGGCAACTGATGTGATAAACTTTGCTAATTGGCTCGAGTCTCTTGTGGAAATATGTGGAAGGTGCAACTGAGCCAGTGGTTATGCTAATGGTGGTATTGCTGCAATCTCCAGACTGATTTTCTTCAAATTGTACCTGAAGCCCATCTTTTTTCATATCTACTGAACTTTTTTGCCCCTTGTATTCGACTTTAACTTTCTGTTCAGAAGTAAAACCTCGCAGTGTTTCTTGCTGTACTTGTTGAGGTACTTCTGCAAAGAAAATACAAAAGTATGCATTGCTTTCTGCCACTCAGCAAATAATAAGTGATATGTAATGTAATTGTATTTTTCTCAATTAATCTATCATGTAATAAATGTTACCTTCTTCTATGACAGGTAGTGATATATATTGATTCATGGTGATATTATCCATTGTTTTCTCTGGACAACCTTTTGAAGAAGATCGAGGAGAGTCAAGAGAGGCTTGAGTATTTTGATTTAGAAATGCAGGACTGTTTTCACCTGGAGAAGCATGGTTATTTTCATCTATCACAATAATAGAAAATTTAACTTAACATTTCTAAGGCTGGTTAGTTCATTTGTGTATAAACACAACCCTTTCAGAAACTTAGGCTTGCTGTTAAATAAAAGTCATATCTGGACACCCCAGTTTAATAACCTTAATATTTCCATAGCTAGTTCATAACTAAAAGAAATTGTGGAAAACACTCGTCTATAAGCCATCCAATATATATTTGCTCATTGTATAAAACAATGTAATTAGCTATAATTTAAGTGGGGTGCATATATATATATATATATAGTACTTGTTACATGAGTCAGAATGTGATATGGCGAAATATTTCACAAGCAGGCTAATTTTCACGAGCCAGAAGTGAATGAAAATGAAGCCTGAGAGTGAAACATCTTGCCATATCACTCTGACGAGTGAAATAAGTGGTTTAGTCCACACTAGATATCTTCACTACTGTAGTTAGTACTAGAGGAAGGTTAACTCACTGTGTAAGTAGGATGTAGGGGCTACCCCAGCCCCCACCAAATATTTTAGCAGCTGCTCTAACCCGGGTTGAGTAGGCTACACCAGTCTACACTGGGAGGAAGGGAGCAGAAAAAAGCAAGAAAATTCACTAGTTTGTTCAGTTGCTATAACTAAAAAGATAATGAGCTTGCGTAGTACAGCGTGCAATAACAACGTGAAATATCGTGAGTTATTTCATGGGTCATGTACCTAAAATATCATTGTGAAGATATCTAGGGTGGAATATATAGTACTTATTACATGAGTCAGAGTGTGATATGGTGAAATATTTCATGAGCAGGCTAATTTATTTTCATGAACCAAAGGCAAGTGAAAATAAAGCCTGAGAGTGAAATATCTAGCCATATCACTCTGCAGAGTGTAATAAGTAGTTTATTCCACACTAGATATCTTCACTGAAGCAGTTTTTTGGTAACTCATGGTGTAAAGTTAGAAAACTCACTCGGGGATCCCCACAACCCCAGCTTATATTATAGCAGCTGCTCTAACCAGGCTGGGTAGGTTCCACTAGAGTAAAGATAGCTGTAAAAACCCAGAAAACTTGTAAGCGAGGCCTGCCCAGGCCAGGTTGCTATAACTACTCTGGTATGGGAGTATATTGCCTTATTATAATGCATTTCTTGTACAAGTATCAATATAGCTTCCTAGCAAGAATAATAATACTTAACACTAACAAGTCTAAGTAAAAATACAACAGGAAGTAAGTGTGATCACAAATGTAATGAATATTAATGTCTACTAACTCATGAATACTGTTCACAGAGGCATGAACAGGGATTCACTCGCCACTTGTGCTAAGCATATTATACTATATATATAATATTATATAGAATACATTTGTAGTATATACATGCACGCTTACATAATTTACATATATAGGTCAGAATGCTCACCTCCACGTTCAGCTTGAGATGTGTTGTCATGTTTTTTCTGGAAGAACAAATACAAAAAAGTTTTTTAAAAGTTATATGGCTTTATTTTGTGCTTTATCTGTCAATTAGTGTCTATATGTCTGTCAGCAAGGTATTGATTATGTAATAGTGCAAACAATTATAATACTAATATTGTCACAAACTTTGTCTCACGGTATTTGCAGTAAATGGATTGTTTAGTAAAATTAGTATTTGTCTGTAAACTTACAATAATAGGTTGTGGTGATGAACTCGAATATTCCTGCATTATTTTATTAAGCTTTACATAGCCATGCTGATTGCATATCATCAGGGCTGACATCACATCTTTGTTTTGCAGATTCATGTTGGCACCATATTCTAGTAGAACTTTAACAACTTCAGTATGACCATTTCGGACAGCTATGATTAAGGCTGATTCTCCATATTTCTCTTGCAGATTCACCTGGGCACCATTTTCTAGTAGTATTTGAACTACTTCAGCATGACCATTCTGGCAAGCTACCATTATGGCTGACCACCCATCTTTCCGTTGCAGATTCACCTGGGCATCATTTTCTAGTAGTATTTGAACTATTTCGGCATGACCATTGTGGCTAGCTACAATTAAAGCTGACCACCCATCATTCTGTTGCAGATTCACCTGGGCACCATTTTCTAGTAGTATTTTAACTACTTCGGCATGACAATTGTGGCTAGCTACAATTAAAGCTGACCACCCATCTTTCTGTTGCAGATTCACCTGGGCACCATTTTCTAGTAGTATTTTTACTACTTCAGCATGACCATTTATGCTAGCCATCATTAAGGCTGACCTATCATTTTTGTTTTGAAAATTCACCTGGGGATCATTTTCGAGTAGTACTTTAACTACTTCAGCATGACCATTCTGACAAGCTACCATTATGGCTGACCACCCATCTTTCCGTTGCAGATTCACCTGGGCACCATTTTCTAGTAGTATTTGAACTACTTCAGCATGACCATTGTGGCTAGCTACAATTAAAGCTGACCACCCATCATTCTGTTGCAGATTCACCTCGGCACCATTTTCTAGTAGTATTTTAACTACTTCGGCATGACAATTGTGGCTAGCTACAATTAAAGCTGACCACCCATCTTTCTGTTGCAGATTCACCTGGGCACCATTTTCTAGTAGTATTTTTACTACTTCAGCATGACCATTTATGCTAGCTACTATTAAGGCTGACCTATCATCTATATTTTGCAGATTCACCTCGGCACCATTTTCTAGTAGTATATTAACTACTTCAGCACGACCATTTTTGCTAGCTACTATTAAGGCTGACCTATCATCTTTATTATGCTGATTCAACTCGGCACCATTTTCTAGCAGTATGTTAACGACTTCAGCATGACCATTCTGGCTAGCTACAATTATAGCTGACCACCCATCTTTCTGTTGCAGATTCACCTGGGCACCATTTTCTAGTAGTATTTTAACTACTTCAGCATGACCATTTATGCTAGCTACTATTAAGGCTGACAACCCATCTCTATTTTTCAGATTCACCTGGGCACCATTTTCTAGTAGTATTTTAACTACTTCGGCATGCCCATTCTGGCTAGCTATAATTAAAGCTGACCACCCATTTTTTTGTTGCAGATTCACCTGGGCACCATTTTTTAGTAGTATGTTAACTACTTCAGCATGACCATTCTGGCAAGCTACCATTATGGCTGACCACCCATCATTGTGTTGCAGATTTACCTGGGCACCATTTTCTAGTAGTATGTTAACTACTTCAGCATGACCACTTTCGCTAGCTACTATTAAGGCTGACCACCCATCTTTATTTTGCAGATTCACCTGTGCACCATTTTCTAGTAGTATTTTAACTACTTCAGCATGACCATTCTGGCTAGCCATCATTAAGGCTGAACATCCATTATTTTTTTGTAAATCAACTTGAGCACCATATTTTAATAGTAGTTCTACCACATTGACGTGCCCATTTTTACTAGCTTCTACTATAGCAGATGATCTACTGTTGTTTTGCAAATTCAACTTCACACCATACTCCAGCAATACTTGGACTACGTCCATATGTCCATTTTCTGAAGCTACTAGTAATGGAAATCGTTTATTTCTCTTATAATCTACTACAGCCCCCCATTGTAGCAGTACTTTTGCCACTTCAGCATGGCCGTGAAGACATGCCAACATTAGAGCTGAATATCCTTCCTCACTCAACAGATCTACTGGTACCCCAGATTCTAACAATAAGATAGCAACATTTGTGTGCCCTTTACTGCAGGCAGTATGGAGCAAGTAATCTCCTTTAATAAAACTCAGCAAATTACCTGACAAGTTTTGTAGTGCAATTCTCACTAATGTGACCTCTCCAGTCTCGCATCCATGCCTCAGGACTTGTACAATATCATTGCGGGGGCTATTTTTGAGGATAATAGAGACTGTGCCATAATCTTGATGAATAATTGCTGTTTGAAGATTCTCCATTGTTTTCGTCAGGTATTTACAAAGTGGGCGTATACCTTTTTATAGGCGGAGTCCGGCAATGAATATGTCAAGTGGGCATGTGTTAGTATAGTCTTGCCAACTAGACCCCCTTTACATACTGGTGGGTACGTTCTGGAAGTGGTTTTGTGGTAATATTAGTGCGGTTGTAAATAATTTAAGCTTACCACAAATGCGACGGAGAAAAAATACGTTGTGTAATGAGTAATACTTTAGAGATCTGTTTCCACGCCGAGAGATAAACCTTTCATTTCTTAGAAGTAAAGGTTCACATGAATACAAAACTGAGACGTAACGTTCTCAGTCTTATTATAATGGGACTAACTAAACACTGATGAGTTTGATGCCACTAATAAAGGCGTCGCCGTCCAAATTTCGCTTAAGTCTGGAGCATATGGCAAAGACTGGAAAGCTCTGGAAAAGCAATCTAGTCATGATTCAAACACTTATAACAGTGGCAACACACAACCTAGCTAGCTAACAGAACAAATACTATTAGAAAGTATTATAGGTATCATGCGGGATGCTAGCTAAGCTCTTGGAGCATTGAACAGAATTTGAGCTTGGACAATGGCAGAAGAGAGACAAATCAATGTCACATCCAAACATCAAGTAAAAGATCTCTCACATCTTTTTTCAAGAAGATGTAAAAAAAAAGGTAAAAAGTCATAGGAAGAAACAGTGATGGATCAGCAGTATTAGTCAGTGGTTTGAAGTATCATGTATCTGTCTGCTTGCATGAGACCTGATATAACTTATGCTATTGGGACTTTGGCTTGATGTTCTAGCAATCCTGGAAAGGCTCACTGAACTTAACTTGTGCTGTGTCAAAGAACCCACAGTTTCATGCAAGAGTGAAACATATTGATCTCAGGCATCATTTCATACAATAGTGTGTTAGCAAAGGAGAAGTGAAACTTACCAACTGCCCTATAATGGAAATGGTGGCAAATATTCTGATGAAGGGTCTTTCAAACTGTTTTATAATAATATGTCAAAAGGCCGGAGTGAATTCGTTGTAAGCGAATGAAAGTAACGCTCACAACTCATTGAACTAGCTAACTGGACAGGATTCACATACACTAACACGTCCTGTTTCACGTTTCATGTCATTTTCTTGCTTGTTTTCTAATTCTAGCTCACATCCATTTGTTGCTCATACTATCTTATGGTGTTGTTACTGTATTGACAATATCTTTGCCAATCACTATCTAAACTAAAATAGTAGTTATCCCGCTTTTTTGGGTTTGCTAGGTAATTTATCTTGTTCCACACTCCACTGCTTCTTGATTTATCAACTTCACCTGTATCATCTTATATTATCATTTATATACCACTTTCAATTTGGTAGTGCTTGAATGTTTTGGGACACAGTTTAGTCATACAAATTTAACAAGGTTCATTTCTATTAGAATAGCGGTAGTAATTTATGTCGGTTATTGCACTGTTTGTCATAGCTATACACCCGACATCCAGTATTGCTGTTACTAAAAAATCTATTCAATAGTCAAATCACAACGAAAATATAAACCTCAAGTATACACATGTGTGTGAAAGTATTGTGTATTACTGCTACTGCTAAGCTAAGTAAAGAAGAAGATACAACAGGTTAATAAGGCACTTCAGGATTTACTATGCCGTAGTTCTGGACAGTGTAATGGTAAGTATGTTTGCCTGCAAAGTTGATGGTCGCGGATTTGACTCAAAATGGAAGTAACTTTTCCTGATGAATTGGATGCAGCAGAATATCATTCATCTGATTCATTGTATTTACGCTCATGCCTGTGGCATACACATAAATACTAAACCAACAGACTCGTGACCAACATTCTCCTGAATTATTATGTATCTGCTCTTCTAGAAAAAATTTCATTGTAATTGAGTTCAATTTAACATGCAATATTAATAGATATTCCATTTTCTCACTCCCAAATTTTCTTGGTCAAAGCAGTTAGACTGAACAATGATAGCAACATTGTGATATTCATTTAACCAAATGGGAATATCACGAGTCTGTTGGCTTAGTATTTATGTGCAGGCACAAGCATGAATATGGCCAATTATATGCATCTTATTTTGCAGTATCATGTGAAATAATTTATATATACTGCTCATGTGTGAATATAGTAGTAACGAGATTCATGAGCAATAAATACTTGTATAACCTGGGGGACGTGATAATAATTACCCAGTTATAACTATGAATACAGGTCAAAAAGTTCAGCACATAATAAACCAACACATGTACTTAGAGAAAGCAGAGTAAAGAGGGTTGGGGGTAGATGTGTGTGTGTATGGGGGGAGGGAGGGGAGAAGGAGATGAAGATAGGCCTTTGTAGGTTTGTGGATGAAGTCGTCTGATAAAATTATTATATATAATGGCCATTCATGCTAATAGTAGTTAATAATAACTATTAATATACCAATGTATAAATTAAGCTTTGGGAACTGTTTTCTACATTTAATTTATACAGTCAGAAATGTGATAACATAGGGACTAGACAGTTATAGCTTCACACTATGTAGGACTCACATAATTTAGTTGATGTAAATATTAATATGCTAACACAGCCTGTGCAGCTTTCATCAGTACATGCATATATAAAGTGGACTAAATACACTATTCTGGATAATAATAATAATGAAGAATATCAGTATAGCAATACTAAATGCCTTGAATAAGTAATTTTACAATGGTAAGATACAGCTAAAATGTGCAAAATATATACAATTACTTACAAGTTGTTTGAATGTTAACCCTGTCGCAGTATTTTCCATGATATTATTAGCCAAATCAGGGAAGCCCACTGCTTTGTTATTTTAAGCATCAGCTGATTTTCTCCAAGTTCTTTCTCTGTTTCCATCATCACTTCATTTAAAATTATCCAAATGGAGAGGCTTTAATGAAATAATATAAAAATTATGACCAACAATGACATATTTTTATGTTTTGTCCTTACATTGTGTGACCCATTGTTGGCAATATTAAATTGCACTTCTAAGCATTTGTTGCTGATTGCACATTTTTAAGTAACCCTCTTCTGTCTTTCACGCTCTGATTTGGAATTACTGACAATTAACCATTGATTTAGGTATGAATTTACACATACTGTTGTCACATTATAATCACATGAGCAGACACTTTCTTGCTTCTAGTGGTATGTGTATGCTGAGAAGTTGACCGAGTGCTGAAAGTGGAGTTTTGCATTGAAAATAATTATATACTTGTCTGAGTGTCTCTGGCCTGTTTAGCTTCTTCTGTAAAGGTAGCATTTTGTATCACTTTAATTGCTCTATACATCTATCTTTGTATTTTCTTGAGCTTTATTTATACCTGATTAGAATAATGTAGATCTGCTAATTTGAAATATCCATAATCTGAACAGCTTCCAGGTGAGCCCCACCCACTAAAGTCACATGCCACCATCTTGAGAAGCTATAATTTGTCTGCTCCATCTTTTTCCCAGCTGCCTCTGTGCTACTCAAGTTGTTTCTTCCCCAGGTTATTGCTGTACCACAAGTAATATTGCTCTCTAAACTAAAGCCACATCCACATCTTGCAATTAGTGGATTATAAGAGTCTTTGAAAGACTACTTTAGTTATTATTAAATAGCAAGTGCACTTGCAGGAGTTCATTGTTCAATTCAGAGGGGTTGGAGAAAAGGAGAAGGAGGGGTGACTGCTTCCCCACTTTTATCCACTTTTAAGGGGGGGGGGGGGGCTTGGCCCTTATATTTATTTCATAGTACATATAGTGTGAATGTAGCCAGTGATTTAGAAAAAAAAACTGTTTACTATTTATATATAATTTGAATAGGGTTAAAAAAATCATTTTATAATTCTCAATGACCCTTGGGCAAAAGGATCAGCCAACCTATATTTTTTTAATTATGGTGGCCTCAAGCCCTCCACTATTTGTTTCCTGGGGGGGGGGGGGTGGGGTGGGGGAATTTATTAGCGGTATAGTATAACTCATGCTAGAATGTCGACAGTTAGATTTTAGCTTTATTATTTGTCAACTTTATTGTAGAAAACATAATGTTAAGAAATTTTTATTCTCTTTTGCATACAGCTGCTATGTGACTATCCCACCCCCTTTCAACTTGCACCTCTTCATTTGAAATTTCCACTTCAGTGAGGTGAGACATTAAATTTGGGCTTCCAATAAACTAGAGAAGAGAAACTACTCGGAAGCTCTTGCAGTGTCCCTCTTAACTTTCTACTGAGGTGTAGCTCTGAGTTCTCTCTTCTTTACTTTATCTATCATAAAGATAAAAATCATATACATGGGCTAGCTAGCTCACCATTTGTGCCGAAGTGCATCAGTAATTGGATTTAACCAGCTATCACTTGACAACCACATGATGCTATGGTGATTAAAACTTAATGTAGTGAATAATTTAATGGGTGTGGTTTAGCTCCAAGTGTCGTGCCCCCCCCCTCCCCCCCCCCCCCCCCCCCCCATTCCAAACTTTCTTACTACCCGGTCTACTATAATGCCATCAATTAGCAAGTTTATCCAGCTTTTGTTTAAACTGAGCTTCAACATTAGCAGGATTTATATAACTACGTAACGAAATGGGCAACTATGTGGTAGTTTGAATGCTAGGGGTTGCCAAATGAGTGTGCCTGGTTTGTCAGATAGACACTCAGAAAGTGTGCTAACAACTTACCAAATCAGTTTTGTCATCTGAGAGATAAAATGGTCAGGAATAAAAGTCACCATCCACAGGGCCAGGATCATCCATTACCACCAACACTTTGTGACAGGATGACACATCAGGACAAGTGAAGGGCTTTAATTGGTTATTATGAACAACCTTGTAGTGTGTCTTAGTATTGTCTTACCATGATATTGTATACACTGTAAAAAACGGGGTGTTCAGTTACACCTTTACCTGGGTGTACCATGACACCTCTGATTAGAAGGGTGTAGTGCTACACCATAGGGGTGTATTGTAACACTCACACTCTAGGATCACACTCAAAAGGGTGTGCTTAAACGTGGGGTGTTTAGCTAACACCTTTATTGGAATATACCTTAACATCTCATATTGATCTGAACCATGCATTATATATATTTATAATAACCAGAGGGGTATTTTACAGTTGATATTATAATCATGATCTATAAGTTGCAGTTAATTATTATTGACTTGTTTTGTTGCAGGATTGGAGAGAGCAAGATTGTATGAAACACTTCCCAGACTGGAATTCACATGACAAGCTATACAAAATTACCTAACATTTGTTCTCCTCTCCTAAGAAACATTAACAGTCAGGGAGAACTGGAAATCATTATGTATGTACAGTACACTACATTGCAGGCTATCCCAAATAAATATTGTCTCCTCGAGTTCGTACCCGAAGTCATGAACTCCTCCCCTTGTTTTTTTTGTTGGATTTTTCCAGCGTCGGCGATCTTTTACCTAGTCTCGAATGGCCAGATCTTCCAAACCGTTAGTGCAAGGTAAGGGGTCTGGCTACGAAAAAGTATCTATATAATTCGGTAAAGGGTCTTTTCACTACAACAGCGCACTAGCCGCTTGGTAATAGTCAGGCGTAGCCGACCCTTTACCTACCTTTTATTGGTGGGGGGGAGGAATTAAAAGGTACAGGGTCAGCTACGCCAGACTAGCTTGGTAAAGCATTACATATTTTGAAATCTCTAAATAGCCACAGTGGTGCCAGTTACCTGACATTAATTTACATATGGAGGTGGGCATTGAAGGGTATGTAATATTGAACACCTTATACCTTGGTAGTTTGGCTATACATTTATAATTTGGTAAAGGATCTTTTCACTACAACAGCACGAAGGGTTTGGTAAAGAATCATTATTAGTGAAATTTCTACCTTATAATATTATGTCAGTGAGATATATCCAATCTTTAATCGAAAATATACAACATATGACACACAACATATGACACACAAAACACAAAATCGTTGTTCTTCAAGCCACAGAACCGTGGGTTTGTTTTCATTGGCCCACCAAATAGCATCAGGTCAATCAATGGCACTGCCAGAATATGGAAAGCCTGCATTAAAAAGAAAAAATAAGTGACACACAAAAAAGCAAACACATTTTACTACAAAACCCATTCACTTCACTCCAATTACAGTACTTTCAATTATCCCAACAGCATTCCCTTCACACTGATCAGTGTTAATATACTGTAAATCATATTATGCATTCAGCCCCCCTCTGTATGAAACCCTGCTAACTCATATCATAGAGTGGCTGTACAATGCTAGACCAATACAAATTCATCTAAACAAATGGAAGTAATATTAGCCCACGGGACACAGAAAAACAACCATGTCAATTTTAGATTGTGTGAACATAAGTCTATGAGTGCACCTTTTTCAATAATTCAGTAACCACATATCTTCCATCACCAGTTGTCTCCTACATTGTGAAATTGATTTCAAATTACTGGATGTCTTTATGTATTGATTGAAAGAACATTGCAGTATTCGGAAGAGATCAGTCAGGTTCTAACCCTCTCAGTCAGTGTTATGTTGCTATACTACATAGGTGACAGAAGCAATTTGAAAGTGGAGAGGCCTGGCGGGAGCAGATCAGAAAAAGGATGTGTCTCATGATATGACAAGTCATAATACAGTTGTTTTTTTTGTACTCA
>WLWD01005132.1_pt1 | contig 20427 bp, 9 predicted proteins | sample 6712731 | NCBI WGS metagenome assembly WLWD01 (sample SAMN12718690, study PRJNA576275) | sponge metagenome | isolation source: marine sponge | host: Mycale hentscheli | place: New Zealand: South Island, Marlborough, Capsize Point | collected 2014-11-01
ATCAGTATTGAGTTCCCTGACAATTCATAAATACAGGTGTCTTTGAGTATCATGAGTTCCCTGACAATTCATAAATACAGGTGTCTTTGAGTATCAGTATTGAGTTCCCTGACAATTCATAAATACAGGTGTCTTTGAGTATCAGTATTGAGTTCCCTGACAATTCATAAATACAGGTGTCTTTGAGTATCAGTATTGAGATCCCTGACAATTCATAAATACAGGTGTCTTTGTGTATCAGTATTGAGTTCCCTGACAATTCATAAATACAGGAGTCTTTGTGTATCAGAATTGAGTTACCTGACAATTCATAAATACAGGTGTCTTTGAGTATCAGTATTGAGTTCCCTGACAATTCATAAATACAGGTGTCTTTGAGTATCAGTATTGAGTTCCCTGACAATTCATGAATACAGGTGTCTTTGAGTATCAGTATTGAGTTCCCTGATTCATAAATACAGGTGTCTTTGAGTATCAGTATTGAGTTCCCTGACAATTCATTACTAATAAACAGCTGAGTTTGATCTCCATGTTCACAAGAAAGTGCTTGTGCATTTTCTTCTGTTTGTGACACAATTACCCCAATGTATCTAGAAGTAGCCCATGCTAAGGATGTCATCTCAGACTAGATTGGGGGAAATTTTGCTTCAAGTGCAGTGGGCGCTTGTGTACAAGACTTGACTCTACAGTTAAAAACTAGAGCACTGAAGTGCAAACCCTCAGCGCTAGTTAGCTAGTATGATAAAGAAAATAATAACAAAGGAAAAGTGTAGAAACAAAAAAAAGAAAGAGAAGTGGCATGAAGAGAGGCAGGAAAGAGAAAACGACAATGAAGAGGGACAAAAGAAAGAGGAAAAAAAGGAAAAGGTAGGAAAGAAATAAAAACAGTAGGAAGAAAAAGAAAAATAAGGCAAGAAGACAAAAGGAAAAAAAAAAAACAGGATAAAAAAAAAAAAGATGAAAAAAAAAAAATATCGTCAACTAGGATTTGAACCAAAGACTTTTAGGTTAGGTACTTGCTCACTCAACAACGCAACGCACCACCTCACGCTGAATGCATGTAATTGTTAGTTATTTAAAAGTGATTTGCAACCTGCAAGCTGGCTCACGTGACAAGCAAATTTTTTAAGGGGCGGTTCCCGCTGTAAGCCTCCTACACTTGCACGGCTCTGGAAAGACTCGCTTTTTTCTGGAAAATGAAGTCCAAAATCAAAATTCTGGCATATTAAAGGAACTTACTTCGTGAAATACTGCTGTTTGATGCCGTTTTCAGAGCCTGGCTGATTCCTACCTTCTAGAAGTGCCTGTTGACAGACAGAGTGACAGAATGACTGACACTAGGACTACTGTAACCCTCTGGGCGCATGCGCGCTGAGGGTTAACAAACGGTGTATCTAACAGACTAATAAGAATGCTTTCAATCTCAAGCCCAATGAAAAAGGCCTTCATTTCACTGAATTGAATATCATTAAAATTTAGTGGAGGGTTGACATGTCACTCCAATCACCCTCTGGATCTTAAAACTTCAACTGAATCAGTTCACACTGTAGTCTGAAGGGATTAATCATGTATCAACTCATTGAGTTGGTATTAAAGTTTGTAAATGTGAACTTTACAGGCAAAGTTTACAGACTTGTTACAACAGAGACACATGCTCATTGATTGTTTTAAATGATTATTTTATTAAACATGTTTCCAGTTGCATGTCATGTTTGCTGTATATTCTTGTTTGTTTTGGCCATAATCTAAGATGAGATATTGAGATAGTTCAAATTGTGTTTTATTCCTAATAATATTTGTATTAACAGTTCTTCTAGTAATGTAAATATTTAATATATATTTTTATTTATTGCTTAACGGTTTCCAATCACCAAAGGTTAAACCGAGAATTGGTCCCATTTTAATCTTAAATATTATCTGGAGTGCAACATAAAAAGTACTATTATATGTGCAAAGTTTCATACTTTAATCATAAAAAGCATACACAATTTTTTTTAGCAGATCCACTATATAATTACAATTATCACTAAACACACACACACACACAAGAGTAGTATGATTCACATGTAAATTAATTATAATTTGTGATCTTAAATTACTACAAGTAATAAAATGAAAAAATATTTTACAAATATAATTGATTCAATAAAACATAACTTCAAAACATAAACACAAGTAAATAATAATACATTATCTTTAAATAGCAACAAAGCAAAAGTGTATTTAAAACAGCAAACATAGTTAGTATACTACTATTTTGAGTAACTCTAGAAGCTTTGCACACAGTATCTTAAATTTTTAAATCTGTTCTAGTTCACTGCCAACAGTAATGTCTACAATATATAGAATTCTTTTTCCCATAGTCTGTACTCTTTAAAATTTGGTAGAAAACAAGAATGATCAAATAAATAACTGGGAGAAGAGCCATCAATGCAGCTAAAAACTGAAGACATGTTCTCTTATGTTTACCAAATACCATAAACCTGGAGGCATGGACGGTTAGGTATTGTAGAGACAGTAGAAACAAGAAGAAGCATGCTATTATGTTAGCAAGTTGGTCTTTGTAAGGCTGAATAGAATAGAACATAAATGTGGCAATCATTAGAAAACCGCTTCCAAAAAGAAAGAAGTCACTCTTATTTGTAGCATACCAGACAAACATGAAGCAACTTAAGACAATATAGAACACAGAGAAAGAACGACAGTCACAACTTGTGCCAGTTCCGTCTTTATAGTGTCCTTGGAACTTCTCTACATAGTGATGTAGTATTATTCGGATTCTAACAGGTAACTTATTTAGGAGAACTTGAAAGATGCGAAACTGATAGAAAAACAACACAATTATAGGTGTAGTGATGAAAACAGTCACAAAAATACAGGCCAATATGACATATGGTAAGTGTTGTATACTCATGTATAGTATAGTGCCATCCCAAAATAAAACATATTTGTGTGTTTGCTCTCCTTCTGTATTTAACACAGTAACTTCAGAAGGAAATAACAAATCAATGGCTACATAAAGTACTTTAAACACAGATACATTTAAAAATACAGTGTAAGCATCTATAAGAGACCTCCTGTTTCTTCCTTCACCTTCCCAAGCTAATAACCAATTAAATGGCTTCCACGCATACACAAAGCATTTGTATCCTCTATTGTGTCCTTGGATTATTAAATTTGAGACTATTACAAGAAGTATTGGATAAAGTACAAGAACAAACTCTAGAGCGTAAGCTTCTAGAATACTGATTCTCAAGCAGATACTATCAGAGTAGTATGAACGAAAGAAGTCTAAAGACCATATGCCATAAAATGAAGAAATTATTCTTACAAACTCTTTTAATAATTTATTATCTTCTACATACAAAAGAGCAATTCTCACCATGTGTGGTGTAGATATAGCTTGTGTAAAACACAAAGCTATATGCATACGGTGAAGTAATACTGATCTTTACTGTTATTACAACCATGTAGAATACTGTGATAGGACCTAATGTAGCCAACACATACTCAAACCATTTGCTATGTTTACACTCGGTGCATGTCAAACTATAGGAGCACACAGAAGGCCAGTAGTTATTGATACATTTCCCACACAGAGTTCCATTTCTTCTGTGTTTTCTGCACATAGTAGTTGTGAAGTTTTCAATTTGATTTGGAATTTGAATATCTTTAAATGGGTTAGAACTGTGCAAATCACAGCAGAGAATGCTTCCTCCAAGTGCAAACGTGTTGTTGTCTTTGTTGTATGTAAGGCACATACATGATGCTATTTCAGTGAAACTTCTTGCACAATGAATATGTATATTCCAGGATAAAGTAGCACAAGAGAGCAGGAGTTGTTCTTGCAAGTAGACCAAGGAGGACAGGACCCCCAGCTGGATGTATTGCTGTCATTGGCAACACAATCTGGCAGATGTAGTCCATCTTGAGAGTAATCTAACCCTTCATAAAGAGAATCAGAAGAGGAATTAGCTTTCGTTAAGAACTGGGAACACACAAAGATTATGAATAATCTAATAATCATGTTACACTCTTTTAATGTTTCAACTTATAACTTCAGCAGACAAAAAAAATCGCAAAACTTATCGAAGTTGCAGGACAAAAAAGTGAAACTTAGCAATACGCAACAGTATAACCTATTATAAACTGTCTCCTGCCAAACTAACATCCTTTTAGAATCTCTAAGTAATGTTTCTACTGAAAGCTAAAGTTAAAAAATGTTTTCTTTTCATCTTTGCAATTTGACACAATTTTATCGTGAGTATAACATTATTACCTATCATCATTATTATTATTAATTATTATCATTAGTTGTATTATTATTATTATTATATATTTAGTATTAGTATTATTATACTATTATAAAATAATGAAAAATTTCATCAATACATACATTATGTTGACCAGAGATTCACATATTTTTTTGTCCTGTATTATTGTTTATGTATAACTGTTTTAGTAACTTTGGTACCTCTGAGCACCTGGCAGAATCATACAGTTTATCCTTCATATCCATAAGTTTTTGTTAGGCTAAAGCATTCACATAAAACTAAACAATAACTACTGAGAGATAAAAAAACACCTTTTCTGTATCTGTTGGAGCATAAATACTTTTTAAACTGTGTGATATTATTAGTCAACATGATTAAGTTGTTTCACATAAAATTTGTGAAGTAAATTTCATATTCAAATATATTTCATAACAAAGTTTTATTCTATTAAATGTATTGGAGTACAGAATTGTCTATTACAATAATTATATTATACTTATAATATACAATATATAGTACTTATTACATGAGTCAGAGTGTGATATGGTGAAATATTTCAAGAGCAGGCTAATTTATTTTCAAGAGCCAAAGGAGAGTGAAAATAAAGCCTGAGAGTGAAATATCTAGCCATATCACTCTGATGAGTGTAATTGGCGAGCGAGCGTAGCGAGCTAGACACTTACAGGGGTAACACAATCGAAAATCGGGGATGTCAGTTTATTTATTTATTGGCGAGCGAGCGTAGCGAGCGAGACACTTACAGGGATAACACAATCGAAAATCGGGGATGTTTGTTTATTGGCGAGCGAGCGAAGCGAGCGAGACAGTATTAGGGGTGGATAATGCAAAATCGGGTATATGTTATATATATATATGTAGGTATGTATGTATGGATTGTACGTATGCCCTTTTAACGCGCGCGCGGGGAACGTTTTTTCTTAAAAAAACACGGCTTTTTAGGCTTGACCCCAGTTTATTCTGAAACTACAGCATTAAGCAAGTCTTACTTTATACTTAAGCTCCAAAGTGTGAGAAAATTCCTGCGAAAACGCTTGCTTTTCAAGAAACAAAAAGTTGATTCGATCGGTTACTATGACATTGAAAACCCTTTACCAGATTTTAATTCAAAACTTCGCCTTTTTTCCGGCTAAGTGCGGCTTGTTACTAGTTGTCAAGAGCCACCTGTAGTCAGTACTAAGAGAGCTATCACTACTTCTGAAAAGTGTATGTAAGCACATAAAGTATTAATGCTAAGGAAGCTACTACTACTCGAGGGATGCCGAGGTAAGTACGCAATTCCATATTTGTTAGCTTAATATGCAAAATAACTCTGGCCTTTCTTTTTTATAGCTAAGAGCTTGTTGTCAACAGTGACTGGTAAATTCAAATAGTCAGAAGGACTCAAATTTGGTACTACAAAAGTTACCACTGCTCAAGAAAATGAGGTAAGAAAGTAATTTTGTATTTGTGTGCTAAAATTGATTGTCTTTTGTTTTTGTAGGTGAGAGCTTGTTGTCAAGAATTCAAGGTAATTCAGATGGTCAAAGTAACTTCAATTTGGTACTACAGAAGTTATCAATACTCAAGAATGATGTAAGTAGTAATTCCATATTTGTTGGCTAAAATTACAAATAATAACACTGGTTTATTTTTTATCTTAGCTGAGAGCTTGTTCAAGAGTTACTGGTGATTGAGATTATCAGAATGGCAGATGTTTGATACTATGTATGGACGTACGTAAGGCATTTTTGTACTCTGACCCTCGCGTTTTTGTGTTAGTTCGGTTGTCGACCCCGTCCCAAATTGCACTAAACAGAATCCTCTGGTTTATCGATCAGTACCCGTATCACCCTAGAAATTGAATTGTTTACCGTTTTGAATTCTTTTGCGGGTGCAGTTAAAACTTGACAACTTAAGGGACTTCCATTTCTATTCGAGTTAGTGGCGGTGGTAAGTCATACAAAAGTTACCATTAATAAGGTAAGACAGTGATTTTGTATTTGTTTGCTGAAATCAAATGTCATAACTGCTATTATAGTGTTTGCATGAAGTAAGCTAAAACATAGTAACATTTTATGTTACCTAACTATCAGGCTCGCTCGCCATTTGTGCTCAAGCACACCACTAGTTTGTTTGTATATATGTTTGGACGTACGTATGTCATTTTGTACTTTGACCCTCGCGTTTTTGTGTTAGTTATGTGGTCGACCCCGTCCCAAATTGCACTAAACAGAATCCTCTGGTTTATCGATCAGTACCCGTATCACCCTAGAAATTGAATTGTTTACCGCATGAATTCTTTTGCGGGTGCAGTTTTTCTATTCGAGTTAGTGGCGGTGGTAAGTCAATGCGCTCTTTGTCATGGTTATAAGCCGTGCGCAACAGTATTTATTTGAAAATACATTGTCCACTAGACTACTGCGAAGGTAAGTCTGTGTAGGTGCATGTCCAGTTGTGTCAAAGCATTGTGTGTTACAACCACTACTTAGCTAAAGAATATCACAAAGAAAACTTTTAAATAACGTGTATTGTTTTGTTGTTGTTTTTTTCCTTCAATTCAAGCAGTAGCACTGAAATCCCTTTACCCTGTATGCTAAATTAAAAAAACTGGACCTTATCAGTAGCTTCAGTGTTAGAAGTCAAAATCATTCATATAAAAATAGTATAGTCTTTAGGCTCGCTCGCCATTTGTGCTCAAGCACACCACTAGTTTATATATATGTTTGGACGTATGTATGTCATTTTGTACTTTGACCCTCCGTATTTTTGTGTTCGCTCCGCGTTCGACCCCGTCCCAAACTTCACTAAACAGAATCCTCCGGTTTAGCGACCATTACCCGTATCACCTTAGAAATTGAATTGTTTACTGCTTTGAATTCTTTTGCGGGTGCAGTTTAAACGCAAAAACTTATGGGAGCTCCATTTCTATTCGAGTTAGTTGCTATTTGTCACAGTTATAAGCCCTACTCAACAGCATTTACTTGTAAATTCATTGTCCACTAGACGAACCGCGAAGGTAAGTCTTGCGTAGGTATGTTCAGTTGTGTGAAAGTATTGTGCGTTACAACTACTATTAAGAATGTCATAAAGGAAACCTTAAATAAAGTGACTTGATTTTGTTGCTTCTTTTTCAATTCAAACAGTTGCTGGAGCGGTTACTATGGCTTTAAATCCCCTTTACTACATACGTAATTTAAAAACTTGACTATTATTTTAAGCTTGAGTGTTACTTGTTAAAATCAATCATTTAACAATAGTGTAGTTTAAAGCTCGCTCGCCATTTGTGCTCAAGCACACCACTAGTTTGTATATATGTATTTGGCGAGCGAGCGTAGCGAGCGAGACACTTACAGGGGTAAAAATGAAAAAATCGGGGATGTTTATTCAGCGAGCGAGCGAAGCGAGCGAAGCTGACTATCAGTCGTGTTCAATTGAGATTTCAGATATATATACATGTATATATATATATTATAATATGTAGGTATGTATGCGTACGTCAAAAAATTTCGCCCGCGCTTCTAATTACGTAAGTTAGGTAAAGCGTTCACAGTTCCAGTATTTTTCAATTAACGAGCACGGAGAATCCTGCTGTACTGCCTTACGCAACTTTGTTTCAACCAAAAAGTTTATAGGTACTCTCTTCTTGAAACAATTGTGAAGTCTTTGTCAAGCTGCGGTTCTTTGCCACTGCTTTCGAAGTTTATTCTGGTAATTCTGTTATTGTTAACTCTTCATTCTTTGCTATTATTTAGCGATTTCCTTCACAAATCATCTTTACCTATACTCATATATTTACTAGCTCGCCATGCATTTGCGCTATTCGAGCCCACCACTAGTTTATTTGTATATATGTTTGGACGTATGTATGTCATTTTGTACTTTGACCCACGCGTTTTTGTGTTAGTTAGGTGGTCGACCCCGTCCCAAATTGCACTAAACAGAATCCTCTGGTTTATCGATCAGTACCCGTATCACCCTAGAATTTGAATTGTTTACCGTTTTGAATTCTTTTGCGGGTGCAGTTAAAACTTGAAAACTTAAGGGACTTCCATTTCTATTCGAGTTTGTGACGGTGGTAAGTCAGTGCGCTCTTTGTCATGGTTATAAGCAGTGCGCAACAGTATTTACTTGAAAATGCATTGTCCACTAGACTAACCGCGAAGGTAAGCCTTGTGTAGGTGTATGTCCAGTTGTGTCAAAGCATAGTGTGTTACAACCACTACTTAGCTAAAGAATATCACAAAGAAAAGTTTTAAATAACGTGTATTGTTTTGTTGTTGTTTTTTACCTCCTTCAATTCAAGCATCAGTTGCAGAGAGTTGTTACTATGGCACTGAAATCCCTTTACCGTGTATGCTAAATTTAAAAACTGGACCTTATTTTCAGTAGCTTCAGTGTTAGAAGTCAAAATCATTCATATAAAAATAGTATAGTCTTTAGGCTCGCTCGCCATTTGTGCTCAAGCACATCACTAGTTTATTGGCGAGCGAGCGAAGCGAGCGAGACACTATCAGGGGTAACTCAATCGAGATTTCGCTATGTATATTTATTTATTTATCTGTTTATGGGGTACGTGAGACCTCTGTTTTCGCCCGCGCTTCTAATTACGTAAGTTAGGTAAAGCGTTCACAGTTCCAGTATTTTTCAATTAACGAGCGCGAAGAATTCTGCTGCACTGCCTTACGCAACTCTGTTTCAACCAAAACGTTTATAGCTACTCTCTTCTCGAAACAATTGTGAAGTCTTTGTTAAACTGCGCTTCTTTGCCACTGCTTTCTAAGTTTATTCAGGTAATTCTGTTGTTAACTGAGCTAAGAGCTTGTTGTCATCAGTGACTGGTAAATTCAAATAGTCAGAATGACTCAAATTTGGTACTAGGAAGTTACTACTGCTCAAGAAAATGAGTAAGAAAGTAATTTTGTATTTGTGTGCTAAAATTGATTGTCTTTTGTTTATGTAGCTGAGAGCTTGTTGTCAAGAATTCGAGGTAATTCAGATGGTCAAAGTAACTTCAATTTGATATTACAGAAGTTTTATCAATACTCAAGAATGAGGTAAGTAGTAATTCCATATTTGTTGGCTAAAATTACAAATAATAACACTGGTTTATTTTTTATCGTAGCTGAGAGCTTGTTCAAGAGTTACTGGTGATTGAGATTATCAGAATGGTTGATGTTTGATACTACAAAAGTTACCATTAATCAGGTAAGAGAGTGATTGTGCATTTGTTTGCTGAAATAAAATGACATAACTGCTATTATAGAGTTTGCATGAAGTAAACTAAAACATAGTGACATTTTATGTTACCTAACTATCAGGCTCGCTCGCTATTTGTGCTCAAGCACACCACTAGTTGGCGAGCGAGCGAAGCGAGCGAGACACTATCAGGGGTAACTCAATCGAGATTTCGCTATATATATTTATTTATTTATCTGTTTATGGGGTACGTGAGACCTCTGTTTTCGCCCGCGCTTTTAATTACGTAAGTTAGGTAAAGCGTTCACAGCTCCAGTATTTTTCAATTAACAAGCTCTGAGAATCCTTTGTGGCGGTGGTAAGTCAATGCGCTCTTTGTCATGGCTATTAGCCTTGCGCAACAGTATTTTACTTGAAAATACATTGTCCACTAGACTACTGCGAAGGTAAGTCTGTGTAGGTGCATGTTCAGTTGTGTTAAAGCATTGTGTGCTTACAACCACTACTTAGCCAAAGAATAACACAAAGAAAACTTTTAAATAACGTGTATTGTTTTGTTGTAGTTGTTTTCCTTCCAAGCAGTTGCAGAGAGTTGTTACTATGGCGCTGAAATCACTTTACCCTGTATGCTAAATCAGTAAAAAAAAACTGGACCTTATTTTCAGTAGCTTCAGTGTTAGAAGTCAAATCATTCATATAAAAATAGTATAGTCTTTAGGCCTGAAAATACATTGTCCACTAGACTACTGCCAAGGTAAGTCTGTGTAGGTGCATGTCCAGTTGTGTCAAAGCATTGTGTGTGTTACAACACTATTAGCTAAAGAATATCACAAAAAAAACTTTTAAATAACGTGTATTGTTTTGTTGTTGTTATTTTTTCCTTCAATTCAAGCAGTTGCAGGGAGTGGTTACTATGGCACTGAAATCCCTTTACCCTGTATGCTAAATTTAAAAACTGGACCTTATTTTCAGTAGCTTCAGTGTTAGAAGTCAATAAAAATAGTATAGTCTTTAGGCTCGCTCGCCATTTGTGCTCAAGCACACCACTAGTTTATTTGTATATATGTATGGACGTACGTAAGGCATTTTTGTACTTTGACCCTCGCGTTTTTGTGTTAGTTCGGTTGTCTACCCCGTCCCAAATTGCACTAAACAGAATCCTCTGATTTATCGATCAGTACCTGTATCACCCTAGAAATTGAATTGTTTACCGTTTTGAATTCTTTTGCCGGTACAGTTAAAACTTGACAACTTAAGGGACTTCCATTTCTATTCGAGTTAGTGGCGGTGGTAAGTCAATGCGCACTTTGTCATGGATATAAGCCGTGCGCACAGTATTTACCTGAAAATACATTGTCCACTAGACTGCTGCGAAGGTAAGTCTGTGTAGGTGCATGTCCAGCTGTGTCAAAGCATTGTGTGTTACAACCACTTAGCTAAAGAATATCACAAAGAAAACTTTTAAATAACGTGTATTGTTTTGTTGTTGTTGTTTTTTCCTTCAATTCAAGCAGTTGCAGAGAGTTGTTACTATGGCACTGAAATACCTTTACCCTGTATGCTAAATTTAAAAACTTGACCTTATTTTCAGTAGCTTCAGTGTTAGAAGTCAATAAAAATAGTATAGTCTTTAGGCTCGCTCGCCATTTGTGCTCAAGCACACCACTAGTTAGTGGTTTATTCCACACTAGATATCTTCACTGGAGTAGTTATTTTGGTAACTCAATGTGTAAAGTTAGAGAAAACCCTACTAGGGGCTCCCCACAACCCCAGCTGATATTATAGCAGCTGCTGTAACCTGGCTGGGTAGGCTCCACTAGAGTAAAGGTAGATGTAAAAACCCAGACAACTTGTGGCCAGGCCCAGTTGCTATGACTACTCTGGTAATGAGCCATGAGATAACACTTTGTGATATTGTGAGATATCTCACAGGTCACATACCTAAAAATATCATTGTGAAGATATCTAGCTTTGAATATATGTGACCGTCTACGGGAAAACCGGGCACAACGCGGCGTGCGTAATATCGAGAAAAGATCGATCGATTTCTTAAAAATGTATTGTTTCAAGCCGACGGAAGGGACCGGTTAGGTCTATTATAGCGGGAACGACTTAAGCTATGACGATAAAACTTGGAGAGCTCAATATCAGGACGCCGACAACTCCGTAAGTGCAACAAAAAAATTTCGAAGGGTGCCGCGTTGTGCCTGGTTTTCCTATAGACGGTCACATATATATATATGTGACACAATGCTTGAAAAGCCATCTTTACCTCATAGACATAAACGTCCCTTGCAATGTGATGATGGTGAACCAGAAGATCATTTTTATTCTGAAATGAAATCTTTTTACCAGCAGTCATACTACTATGAAGTTAATAATAGTATACAGGTGACTGTGTTTAAACGGGGCGCTCGGACCTTTAACAACGGTTACAGCCACTCAAATTTGGTGTCAGTGTAGCTAAAGGGTAGGAGATACCTGTGGGCCAATAAAAAGGGGAAAAAACCCAAAAATATTTTTGTCGGTGTTTGGGCTCTATTGTACATTTTTTATTTTACATAATTGGTCCCTTTTCCTAGGCACTGTCACTGAGCATAACACAGCATCAAGTGAAATTTTCTTTAAACTTTTTGGCTCAAAGGTGTGGGAACACCCACTCAGCCAGATGGAGGTGAGAGGGAGCAAAAGCCAGGCATATGCCTTTGAACTAATTGGACAGTTTGTGTGTTTGTTTGTATTAAGTGTTAATTTGTGTGTGTGTGTGTCCTTACTGGGTTTTTGTAAGTCATGGTGTCAGTTTTGTTGGCCAATCAGATTTGAGAGTGTGGGTGAGACATAGGGTCTTATATACTGTGGCCTGTCTCACCCACCTCAGATTTTGTACAGTGTGGCTTTTGACTAAAGACATTGATTCCAGTAGAGTCTGGTGGGGCTTGATTTGGGTCGCCTGCATAACTGGGGGACTACCAGCTTACTGTGGAACATCCTTCAATAGTCTGTGCATTATCTCTGGTGGCAGCGGGGACGCTACCTGGAGCTCTGAGGACAGAGATTACGGAGCCGAGAACCCGACGACCCCACAGAAGGCCTTCTTCAGTAAAATCAGGTAAGAAATGGCATTATACAGTATGTGTGTGTGTGTGCTTAAGCAGGAGTGTAGGTGCTGAAAAATGTGCAATAGTGTGAGGAGCTGAATGTGTGTGTTAATTAGTTCGCTTTCAGTTGTCTTGTGAATGAATGCTTTCCAATGGCTAGTGAGATTCATGCCACAGTCCAGATTCAAGACTGGATCCTAATTGCTTCTAGCACTCTCCTCTTCCAGTGGGCTTGCTTATTTCTTGCATTGAAGACAGATTTCTACAACCAGGGTATGAAGAGTATAAGCCACTAGAATCTTTACTTCTTAAGGCATGTACTTCAGTGGATACTGAAGAGGAAGTTGCAGAAATGTTCCCGTTCTACTAAGACGTCTTTGATTGTAGCAGTCTTCAGACTCAACTTCAAGTTTTTAATATTTTAGTTCAACTCAGACTGACACTGGCCTCTAACAATTGACATTTTCAACTTAAAAAAAACAAGTTTTTGTCCCTCTCTCCTGGCCTACTGTCAATGTTTCCCAAGTCTATCGTCTTTTGCAGTTAATCTGGTGATGCCAGCTACAAATGCATCTGAGAGATATTTTAGTGCTTTGAGACACATTAAAACATATTTAAGATTTACTATAAATCAAGAGCATTGATTATTTAATGCTTCTGCAGATTCACAAAACAAGAACAGATGAAATAGATTTAAAATGTATTGTCAATATTATTAATTGATGAATCCGAACACTGTAGCAGCACTTTCTAAGTTTTAATGTCAAATGTCATAGTATTATTGTTATAAGAACTTAATCATATGTATGTAGCTATTTATTTTAATAAAAATTCATTAGAAGAAAATGTTATTATGTTTACAATCATTAAAAAATGAATTTTTTTTACTGGTTTTCTTGCCACTTGTGAAGCCACTTCCACCTGTAATTACTGTAATAACTTGTAACATTGCTTGTAAGAAATGTAAACAAGCCACACCCACCAAACTATTAGCCACACCCACACCCATAAATTGTGACTACACCCTTTTCTGGGCCTCACCACCCCAAAATTGCTTGCCTCGGGCTTGAATCATTTGACCAGTGCAAACAGCTAAATCAGCATATATCTCTGGTGAAGTCTCAGTAGATGCAAACCATCCCCCCACAGTCTTATACCATTAGTTTCAATTAATACTCCTCTACGTGAGTGTAAGAGTGTATAAACATGTGTGTGCATGTAAGTGTATATGTGTGTGTATTTTGGTACAACGTGACACTGGTTGGCACTACGTATTGGTTTGTTTAAAAAACAACAAAAAGTTTTGACAAGGAGCATGTACTTACTCATGTCAGTTAGCATTGAGCTTAAAATGTGATTTTTAAGAGCACAACCCACCAGTGGAATTGCCTGTAAAAATACTTCATTGTTCTACACTGCTACTTGGCTTTATGTGTAAATTCTATAACTTTTATCATCATAATTTCTTTTCACTTACACAATTTCTTTCTCAGCCTTGCTTTACTCATCAGATGTATTCTCTCTCTTTCAAAGGCTTTTTCAACAATAAAGAAATAAACCAGTGTTTGTTTGCTGGCTGGTTGTAATAGCTCAGTGGCTGAGCACTTGTGCGTTAAGCAAGCGGTCCTGAGTTCGATTCCCGGTGGCGACCAAATATTTTTAAATTCTGTATTGTAAGAGAGAGAATACATCTAACAATTTTCTCTTCAATCTTTTTTTTTACTTGAAGTAGACATATATGTTAAATTTGGCAATATATTCACATGGTTTAGGGGATAATGGTGATATTTTTCAGAGCTATAGAACGGTGTTTACAATGAAGTGGGAAACACTTTTAAAATGATTTTGTATATACATCTACCTTTCTGTTTCAACAACAGTTAGAAGGCATAACAGAACCTAACTTTAAGAACACAAAACTGAATTTTTTAATCTCACATTCACATTCTTGGGCAGAATGAAGCTATATTTGACTTATATTGTGCCATCTTTAGTGATGGTCAACTTGATCCATCAGTCGTGCTCTTCAGGACAAATAAATGGCAGTGGACTGGACAGCTACGTCTCCAATGCCTCCATCACTTCCTGTGATTCTTGTCCACCGTGGAGTGTTTGTAAAGAGAGCAAGTGCAAGTGTTTAAAATCAAATGAAGTGTACATGAAGTGCGGCAAACATAAAACACGTCTGCAGTCATGTGCATGTCTCAGTTTCAATCAGCAGTTCCTTGTGGGGAAGTGTCTCTTCAGCTGTCATTCCAATATAACACTCACAGTGTTTCAAAATCGTTTCGACAGCTTTGAAAACAAAGTTTGCAAGAAATTCAACAGGACTGGAAATCTGTGTGGAGTATGCAGAGATGAACATTGCCCTTTAGCTCTCTCATATAGACTGGATTGTGTATATTGCAAAAAGAACACACAAAACTGGGTGAAAGTCGTATTCTTAGCCTTTGCTCCCATCACTGTTCTGTATGCGGTAATTAGTTTAACTAAATTAGACATCACTAAACCCCATATCTATGCCTTCATCACGTACTCCCAGATACTGACTGCTCCTGTGTTCATGCAGCGCTCTCTTGTAATGTTCTCTTCTACCTTCCACAAGAAGTTGTCAGATGTGTATTTCACTATGACATCGTCTATTTATGGAATCTGGTCACTGGATTTCTGCCGAGAATGCTATAGCATACACTTAAATCTGAATACAGTACAGATTCAGATGTTGGAGTACTTGGTTGTTATATTTCCTCTTTATCTGATCTTTCTTACTTACATAATACAGAAAGCTTGCCAGTATATCTTCTGCAGCTGTTCAAATACTTCAGCTTCCAGTATTTCATGCCTCAATAAGAAGAAAGAAGAACAGACACCTTTCTGTGACTTCATTGATCAATTCACTACATTTTTTGTTTTGTCATTCACAAAAGTTTTGTCTGCTTCCATCAACCTTTTACTACCAGTGAAGATACACTCTTTAAAAGGCAATCCAGTCAGCACTGCACTATACTTAGATGGCAGCCAGGAATACTTCGGTGAAGACCATTATGTACCTGGAGCAATGGCTTTATTGATAACATTCATTTTATTAGTCTTACCAACTCTGACAGTTCTTGTTCACTTCTTCAAATGCAGAAGGCACGAGAATTCTCTCACTGTCGTAGCCCACCAGTTTGCAGACCGCTTCTACAAGCACTACAAAGATGGAGCTTGCGAGACCAGAGACTGTGGCTACTTTGCAACCTTCCACATAGTCTTGGTCACCTCCATGCAGCTAATTTATGGCATTGTTTCTTCACCTATGATGTTTCTATTGGGGAGTGGAGTGCTCTTCCTAGCAGCTTTCTTATTTGCTATGTGTAAGCCTTACAAAAACAACTGCCACACTAAAGTCACATTTGGTCTGTTTCTCACACTTGCACTTCAACACATCCTTTTGTTTGAGGTGGACAATGGAACTCTGACTGCTAAGCAAGTTATTGCTGTTTGGTGTTTCTTGTTTATATTTTCATGGATTCCATTAGTACACTGTTTCCTGGCACTGTTCTATTTGTACATAAATCCAATTAAATATTGGAATACTGTGTTGGGTAGTAGGAGAGATCGTCTGATAAATCCATTGTCTAATACCGATATTCAAGCATCACGAGTGACAGACATCGAGTGAAAAACTTTTCATTATGTATTCAATTTCATAATTATACTGTAAGTATTATGTGTTACAAGTATATAGAATTATTGTAGTACACAATTTTACATATTTGTATTCTGTACTCCAATAAAAAATTTTGGAATAAAACTTTCTTATGAAATGTATTTGAATTCCAACTGTTGGATATCTTATTTTCTTCTTATTTACCTTGGAAATATTTTCTGTGGAACAACAACTTAACCATGTTGCCTAATGTTAACTGGCTGCATCTAATACAAAGCAGGGCGATAGTTATGATTATAAACTGGATAAAGAGGTGCAGTTTTTGTTAACACACAGCTATTCTAGAATTTCAGGGCAGTTTGGTAAGTCACAGCTAAACTAGATGTAAAGGGAGGTGGGGTACACAGGTTGATGTACTCATTTTTAAACTAGTAACTGAAATGAACAGGCCTCTACAGTCATTTACAATCAATGCCCATTAATTTTTTATTACCCGTCAAGAAAATGTTATACTTTATTAATATCGCACAGTTTAAAAAGTGTTTATGCTCCAACAGATACAGAAAAGGTGTTTTTTATCTCTCAGTAGTTATTGTTTAGTTTTATGTGAATGTTTTAGCCTAACAAAAACTTATGAATATGAAGGATAAACTGTATGATTCTGCCAGGTGCTCAGAGGTACCAAAAAAGTTACTAAAACAGTTATACGGAAACAATAATACAGGACAAATAAGAACATGAATCTCTGGTCAACATAGTGTATGCAGTGATGAAGTTTTTCATTATTTTATAATAGTACAATAATACTAATACTAAATATATAATAATAATAATAATGCAACCAGTAATGATAATAATTAATAATAATAATGATGACAGGTAATAATGTTATACTCACGATAAAATTGTGTCAAATTGCAAGGATGAAAAAAAACATTGTTTACTTTAGCTTTCAGTAGAAACATTAGTTAGAGATTCTAAACAGAAAATAGTTTAGCAGGAGACAGTTTATAATAGGTTATACTGTTGCGTCTTGCTAAGTTTCACTTTTCTGTCCTGGAACTTCAATAAGTTTTGCGATTTTTTTCTGCTGAAGTTTTAAGTTGAAACATACTGTAACATGATTATTAGATTATTCATAATCTTTGTGTTTTTCCAGTTCTTACTGAAAACTAATTCCTCTTCTGATTCTCTTTATGACGAGATAGATTACTCTCAAGATAGACAACATCTGCCATATTGTGTTGCCAATGACAGCAATACATCCAGCTGGGGGTCCTGTCCTCCTTGGTCTACTTGTAGGAACAACTCCTGCTCTTGTGCCCCGTATTCATGGAATGTACATATTCGTTGTGCAAGAAGCTACACTGAACTTTCCTCATGTTTGTGCCTTACTTATGACAAGGTAAACAACACCTTTGCACTTGGGGGAAATATTTTCTGCTGTAATTTTCACAGTTCTAACTCATTCAATTATATTCAAATTCCTAATCAGATTGAAAATTTAACAACTACCATGTGCAGCATCCACAGAAGAAATGGAACTCTGTGTGGGAAATGTATCAATAACTACTGGCCTTCTGTGTACTCCTATAGTTTGACATGCATCGAGTGTAAACATAGCAAATGGTTTCAGTATGTGCTGGCTACTTTAGGTCCTATCACAGTATTCTACATAGTGGTATTAACTCTCAAGATAAGGATTACTTCACCGTATACATATAGCTTTGTGTTATATGCACAAGCTATATCTACACCTCACATTGTGAGAATTGCTCTTTTGTATGTAGAAGAGAATAAATTATTAAAAGACTTTGTAAGAATAATTTCTTCATTTTATGGCATATGGTCTTTAGACTTCTTTCGTTCATACTATTCTGATAGTATCTGCTTGAGAATCAGTATTCTTGAAGCTTACGCTCTAGAGTTTGTTCTTGTACTTTATCCAATACTTCTTGTAATAATCTCATATTTAATAATCCAAGGACACAATAGAGGATACAAATGCTTTGTGTATGCATGGAAGCTATTTAATTGGTTATTAGCTTTAGGAGGTAAAAAGAACAGATGACTGTCGTTCTTTCTCAGTGTTCTATATTGTCTTAAGTTGCTTCTTGTTTGTCTGGTATGCAGCAAATAATAGTGACTTCTTTCTTCTTGGAAGCGGTTTTCTAATGATTGCCACATTTAAGTTCTATTCTGTTCAGCCATACAAAGACCAACTAACTAATCTAATATTATGTTTCTTCTGGTTTCTTCTTTCTCTACAATATCTAACCATCCATGCCTCCAGGTTTATGGTATTTGACAATCATGCGAGCAAAAATCTTCAGTTTTTGGCTGCATTGATGGCTCTTCTCCCAATTATTTATTTTATTGTTCTCGTTTTCTATCAAATCTTCAAGAACACGGACTGTGGGAAAATGATCACTACATATTGTAGACATAGATGCCATCATGTGCAACAAACTAACAGATTCAACATCTTAAGGCATTGTATGTGTAACTACTAACTGATCAATATGAAACGTATATTGTGTGCATTTCATGTTGCCACTAGCAGTGTACTGAGTGTACTAAGCTTTACAAATTGAAATCAGCAAGTAAAGGTTAAAGGATAGCTAAAGTTTCAAAAGGCCTCAGTATACAACCATGAATACACAACCCTGAAGATATAATACAGAGAAACTGAGAGACAAGGATTCAAGAGCTGAAGATAGGAAAGAAAGAGAATAAGAAGAACTGAGATGACTCAGAAAGAAAAATTAATTCAAGGGAAACCTTTATCACAAGTGGCAGAGAATGATAACAATGGATAGAAATACCTTATGCTTCTGCATTCCTAACCTGCAAAAGAGTACAACATCAAGTGCCACTGTGTGGCAGTGTATTTGGTAATTCTGATACTTCTATTAAAAAGTAACACACATATGAATGGTACACTATAGCTTTACAGAGCAGCTGATTCAGCAATATTTACAGTAATGGCTCGGTGTGATAGTGTATGTGTGTGCATGATTAGTGTCTTTGACACTGGCTAGATTAAATAACAATAAAGAGTATACTACTTAAGTTATAGTGCATAATAGTACAGGAAGATGGATATTTTCCAATGATTTCCTTGGAATGTATAAAAAATATGATATGTCCTAGCTAGCTGATGAATTACCCATGCGTTTAACATGTAGACATGTCACACAATTTAGCTCTTCTTCTGTCTGACGTTTTTTAGTTCTTTCTTACAGGGCACTTGATTATCTTTCTTCCCTGGGTACAATGGCTATAAAGATTACATAATTCTTTTTCACAGGCACAAATACTACCAATTACAGATAGTTTTCTTGTAGACAGTAGTGTCTTTCACACAAGGGTGTTCCAGATTAGCAATCACCTCTGAAACCATGGTGTACCTATGTTCTTAGTGGCAAGTTCATCTTGGGGACTGCATAACTACAAAGTCAGTGGGTGAAGATAAAACTGGCCAAGAATTTCATACCTAATGATAACAATGACTAAGTGATTGATACTTGTATGACTCTATGACTGCAATTTATTAATACCCGGTGTTACTTTTAAGTTGGGTATAATAAATCAATTATACCTGTTGCAATGTCTATCTGGTGCTATGATCATGATTGTGGTGTGTTACTATCATATCACAATGGTAGTATTCAGCATTCATGATGTGTCTAAAATGTATCGCATAAGCAGTACTCGTTTACTAGCTATCTTGTAATAATGCACCAGCCAGTGCCAAGGAGTGCACATGCATAAACAAACACATCCTCTCACACACATACACACTCAAACAGCGCCACTTGTTGTAAACTACTGTATCATTAACATACAAAACTCCCTCAAGTGTTACTAGCCAACAAGATATAGCCATGAACTACTTTGATAATACTACTCAATACAAATTTATTTAAAGCTTATGAAGCTTATTTGCGTTGAAACTTTCAGAATACTGATAAATTTTCTTGTTGTGCAGACCCTTGGTTAGAAGTGTGGCAACTACTGCCACTACAGTACCTTTAGGCAAGTGGGCAAGTATCTATGCCTAGCACTCTCTAGCTAGTGCTACCACACTGGCGATCCTACATGCCCTGACAAGTGTAACAGACTTAGTGTTAAGTCTTTATCGACATATCAAGAATCCCAATACAATGTGTGTGCAAGTAGAAATGACATGAGTAAAATGTTCCAG
>WLWD01005135.1_pt1 | contig 20412 bp, 19 predicted proteins | sample 6712731 | NCBI WGS metagenome assembly WLWD01 (sample SAMN12718690, study PRJNA576275) | sponge metagenome | isolation source: marine sponge | host: Mycale hentscheli | place: New Zealand: South Island, Marlborough, Capsize Point | collected 2014-11-01
ACTATTGACACGTTCACCCACCAATAGCAGTGTACACACACTCACTATTGACACGTTTACACACCAATAGCAGTGTACACACAATCACTATTGACACGTTCACCCACCAATAGCAGTGTACACACACTCACTATTGACACGTTTACACACCAATAGCAGTGTACACACACTCACTATTGACATGTTTACACACCAATAATCACCTAATGGACTGCATGAAATTATACCAACTGCAGCACCTTTGATACAAAACCAAGGGTAGCAGGTGTGTGGTAAAGTACTGATCTATTAGTTGTTGTATTCATTTCTGTCTCTGTATAGTTTAATTAACTGTGAGCTATGCCTATGGGACTAAGACTGGCTAGTTTGTTTGAGACACTGACAAAGAGGAAATCTGACACAGAAACATTGTATATATCAAGAGAACTGACAACACAATGAATCTGGACCAAGGCCAACAGATTGATTGAGTGTGGAAATCTCATTTCACATCACAACAAATCAAATATCTAGCCATTCACCCATTCTCCATCTAATTAGTGGCAAGCCATTCACCCATTTAACACCATCACGTATCTCTGTGTAATGACACCTCTCCAACTTTATATATATCTGTGCAGTCTCTTCCGGGAACAAGCAGCATGGAGTGTCACAGCATAAATGAAGAGATTGTGATGGAGTCTACAATTGAGTCTAAGAAGAATCTGTTAGATTCTGAAGTGCTTGCATGTCAGCATGAATGTGAGTCTTTGTGTTGCACAAGCGACAAACCTCTTCAACCACTAGACAAGTCTATTTTGATAAAATTAAAATTAGCCAAAAAAGAACATAAATTTCATGGCTAGCTGGTACAAGACTTACCCTTGGCTACTGTTTGCATTGAAAGAAAAAGTTCTGTTATTACTGCAGAAAGTTAGAAAAGCAAGGCATGCTTACATTTAGTAAGAAAGGTGAATTGACTTTTACTACAGTTGGTTATGACAACTGGAAGAATGCCCTTGAGAAATTTCAAAGTTACAAATCTTGTGGAACTCACTAAGAGGCTATTATGAAGTGGGAACTCCATAAACTACCATCTGTGAGTGAACAGTTGAATTCTGTAAATAAAAGGGATCAAGCAGTTCGAAGACAAGGTCTTTTGAAGCTTCTACACTACCTTAGATATCTTGTTGCCAAGAACTTGCCATTACAGGTCACACTGAAGTTGAAGGCAACTTATACCAGCTTTTGATTTTGCTATCCACGTTTGACATAAAAACTTTTTGCGTGCAAATAAGTATTTATCTCATAATTTTATTGATCAGATTATTTCTGTTGTGTGCCAGTGCATGTTACATTCACTGATTCAAAAGATCTGTGCATGCTTGCCATCATGATATTCAGTGACTGGACATGAAGCCAGCGATACATCTTACAGAGAGCAGCTCAATATCTCAATTAGATGAGTTGATGAAGCTTATGAGATCTATGAAGACCCTGTTGGGATATTTAACCTTCCAAACACTACTTCTGAAACACTTTTTACAATTGTAAAGGATTTACTCATTCACTCTCTTTCCCACTCTCATTTTGTAGAGGCCAGGCTTTTAATAGGGCAGCAAATAAGTTTCGAACTCAATTTGGCCTCAAGCTTGGGCATCTGATCTTTGGTGCATCTGAAACCTTATCGAAGAGTCTCCAAGGAAAAAAATACCTCAGTTCAAGAGGAAGTAACTGCAATAAATCTTGCAAAGTCTTTTTATAAAAACGACATCGCACAGATGAGTGGTTGATCACTTCTACACTGTAGTTACCAAAGAAACTCAATTTTAAATATTAGGTCACCTCAGCTTCCACATTCCATTGAGGCTTTATGATGGCAGTCAGCAACATTGCTATGAGAGCCCCAAAGAATATATCTCCATCAATATTTTGAAACTTTTGATTGACTTCTCAGAGAGCTTAAAGATCGTTTCAATCAGACTGATTTTCTGACACGTGTTTTAGCTCTTGAAAGCTTATTAATGAATGAATCAAATGGCAAAATTTAGATGCTGAGTTATAAGATGTTGTGAAAAAGTCATGTTGTAATAGTGATTGTGATTTCATGCCCTGTACAAGCAGCTTCCACTTCTAGTGATATGACCCATCAAGCACTTCCTGATGCATAGCTAGTCACCAGTGTGCAAACAGTCTGTGATGCAATGAATTCCCAACTCGGGTACAAATCCTTATTTTCTAAAGTACACAAGTTATTAAATAATAGTTAGGCACTGCTTCAGAGGGAACTACTGTATTTAGGGTCCCTGAAGGCTCTTGATTGTAGCATCCCGAGCGCAACGAGGGCGCTACACTTAGGGCCTGAGGGACCCTAAAAACAGTAGTTAACGACTGTGCGCAGCGCCTAACTAATTTAGAACCTAGCAACAGTTCCTAACAACACAATTGGAGGTACTCTACATATAGAAGCCCTGCCCTGAAGGCGGGGGCACTACATATAGAATCCCTTCCTGAAGGACCTAAGAGATTTAAAGTCCCTCTGTCACAATACAAAGACTACAGTAGCTATGTTCTAATAGGATATGTAGTGCCTCCAATTTGACCAATCAGATCGCTAAAACTCACTTACCAATGTTCTAAGACTATATTTTGACAATTCCAATTACATCAGCTACATTTGAAGGAACCTTTTCTGCTTTAAGATGAATTGATAGCTACTTACGTACAACAATGACTCAACAAAGGCTTAGCGATTGTTTGCTCCTACATATCCACAAGCAGTTCATTGATGAGTGTGATGCAAGTTATTGCAAATGAGTTTATTTTCAATGATGAATGCTCGAATACTTTGGTACTTATGATTAATGTATATCTGAATCTTTTATTTCACTAAAATTTAAAAAAGCTAATGGTTGCGTAGTTGATAGTCATCAGCTAGTTAAGCACCCCCAAATTTAAACTGCTTCTGCCAACAATGTATTAGGTAAAAACAAATTTTTCTCTTTTTGACAGCCAATATTGTTAATTATAACTTAACCTGACATTTCGACGTCTTGCCGAAGTCCTCTTCAGGGGTCAACTGAGGTTGAACTCTCCGTGGTGATATAATAACACAATATAAACCACAAGATTACTGGAGGGCACGCTTACTATTTATTATATCCTGGAGGGTGATTTGCACGCAGCATGGACAGCCAGCATCCTGGAAGCTCTAAACCTATGTCTCTGTTAAACATGTTGTTGTCAGGTGTCATCTGTATGTGTAGAGCTTCCTTGATCTTCAACTCACCATTCTTACTGGCTCTGTCTACAACTCTTACCTCTTCCCATTTAATGGGGTGATGCTGCTGCCAAGCATGTTCAGCAATGGCTGAAACCTTCTCATCACCTCTCTTAACAAGCATCCTGATGTTCTTTCACTCTCTTAGTTGTTTCACCTATATATACTTTACCACAACTGCAGGGTATACTGTACACTATGGATGACTGTTGTAATAGGTATAGTATCTCTGACTTTAGTAAGATGTGATCTTAGTATCTTACCCAACTTAAATGCTGTTTTGATGTCAAAGTCTCTACACACTCTCTGAATGCTCTCACTCAATCCCTATATGTATGGAATAGTAAGAATCAAACCTTTCTCTCGCTCAGTATCTGTGTGATCTTTAGAAGGTAACTCTTTAGAGCCTGCCCTAATGGTTGCGTTGTCATAACCATTACTTTGAAGTACTTTGTGTAGGTGTTTCTCTTCTTCCTTCAAGTTTTCACTCATATTAGTTACCCTCTTAGCTCTCTGATACAAGCATCTCACTATTCCTCTCTTTACACGATTAGGATGATGAGACTTAAAGTGAAGGTATCTATCTGTGTTTGGGTTTTCTGTACACAGTGGATGTAAGCACACCATCACTCTCTCTCTCTCTCTCTCTTAAATAAGCAATCCAAAAGGTAGCTTACTATTTTCCTCTGATTCCATGGTGAATTTTATAGAAGGTCTCACAGAATTTAAATGATCCAACAAATGTTTTTCACTTCCTTTCTTAACTATGCAAAAGGTGTCATCTACATATCTCTTCCATAATATCGGTTTAACTGGAGCTGAGTTTAAAGCTTCTTCCTCAAAGCATTCCATGTACAAGTTGGCCACAACTGCAGAAACAGGAGAACCCATGGCTGCTCCATCTACTTGTTCATAACAGTTCCCGTTGTACCTAAAGTAAGTTGACCTAAGGCAGACCTCTAATAATTCTATGATGCACTCATAGGAGATAGACATATTCTCTCATCTAGACTTTCATCATTCTGGAGCATGTCTCTGATCACAGATACTGCCTCGTCTATTGGAACATTGGTGAACAGCAAAGACACATCAAAACTCACCATCATTTCGTCAGATCTCAAGCATACACTATTAACTGTTTGCATGAAATGTGTTGAATTCTTTTATGTATGATTGTGTCTTACCAAACAATGAAGATATTATTTTAGATATGAACTTTAATAAATTGTAAGATGGTGATCCAATGCAGGAAACTATAGATCTAAGTGGGATTCCTAACTTGTGTATCTTGGGAAGACCATAAAGAAGAGAGGTGGTCTCATCCAGTGGGTCTTAACCTGTTGTACAACATAGTAGGAATTTTACCTTCCCTTTCTAAGTTCTTTACTCTATGACCTATTTTAGTTTCCTGAGTCTTATGAACATGCTTGGCAGCAGCATCACCCCATTAAATGGGAAGAGGTAAGAGTTGTAGACAGAGCCAGTAAGAATGGTGAGTTGAAGATCAAGGAAGCTCTACACATACAGATGACACCTGACTACAAAAGTTTAACAGAGACATAGGTTTAGAGCTTCCAGGATGCTGGCTGTCCATGCTGCATGTAAATCACCCTTCAGGATATATTAAACAGTAAGCGTACCCTCCAGAAATCTTGCTGTTTACATTGTGATATTATATCACCACGGAGATTCGACCTCAGTTGATCCTAGTCTCGCGCGCCAAACCCTTTACCCAACCTCTCCGCTCGATTATTCGGGAGGGTGTGGCTGCGCCAGACTAAGTTGACCCCTAAACAGGACTTCGGCAAGAAGTCAAAATGCTGGGTTAAGTTATAATTAACAATATTGGCTGTTAAAAAGAGAAAAATTTGCTATTATTATAATTATTTCAGCCAAGAATGACTGAATCAATGTATTAGGTGCTTGTAATAAAAAAAAATTTTTAAAAAGGTATAACTTTCACTATCCAAAAGTTGGTGGGAGTGGGTGGGGAAGGGGGGCTCGGCCCTAACTATTCAATTGTTGGGAGGTGGCTGGAACTCCCTGAGTCCCCAGCTTCTACTGCACTAGCATATTACCTTATTCAAACGGATCAATATCATGCATGAAATGTTAATAGTCTGTGGACCACTGTAGCTAATGATGAGTATTACCAAACACAGCCCCCTCTGTATGAAGCCCTGAAAAGAAATGAGATTGATGACCATCAAGTAATGCAGAAAACTTATTCCTGGCTGTGGGGACACACCCACAAAGAGAGATGACAAGTGAACTAGTCGTTGAGCCTGATGACCCACTCAAACATTCCATTGTCATTGTGAGCAGAAGATAATGAAATATCATCTAAATCTTAAAAACAAAAGTGCTTAATGCTTAAGTATAATACTTAAGCTTCAAACACTGTAGGAAGTGCTTGGACATATCCCTTGTTTGTACACCTATGTAATAACCTGAGGCTAGGATCTAGGTCAGCCTGCCAGAATTCTGGTGGCAGTTCATTTCTATAGGATCTGGTCATCCTGCCAGAATCTATAGGATCCGGTCAGCCTGCCAGAACACTGGTGGCAGTTCATTTCTATAGGATCTGGTCAGCCTGCCAGAACACTGGTGGCAGTTCATTTCTATAGGATCTGGTCAGCCTGCCAGAACACTGGTGGCAGTTCATTTCTATAGGATCTGGTCAGCCTGCCAGAACACTGGTGGCAGTTCATTTCTATAGGATCTGGTCAGCCTGCCAGAACACTGGTGGCAGTTCATTTCTATAAGATCTGGTCAGCCTGCCAGAACACTGGTGGCAGTTCATTTCTATAGGATCTGGTCAGCCTGCCAGAACACTGGTGGCAGTTCATTTCTAACTTCTGGTCACCTTTCCTGTCCACTCACATTATTTACACACTGTTTATTGGTGTACTAGTATATGTTATAGTCCTGTTTTCTTGGCCACACATTCAGAATTAGGCAACCCACTCTAATGAGAAGCAGTATAATAAGTTACCTTTCACACCAATAATTTCAATTACAGTTGAATTTGGATAAAGAAGAGTTTTTTTCAGTGGAGGTGATCCTAGATGCTCCAATTGAAAGTGCACAGTCTCCTTACTTTCTAAAATACCATCTTCTACTATTACGATAGAATTACAAAGTCTTCTCGACGATGGATTGTTTGCCCCACTAGAAGTGATAGGATAGAATAGAGAATTAAATGACTGTAGACGATAGTCGGATGAATCTGTAAATATGAACAGTTCATGTAATGAATTACTTCCATATGGAATAATAATGCCACAAATATCACATAGCAACCGCTTAAGTTTTATAACATGAAAGGAGACAATTCTTCATTTAGCAATTCATTTATTTAGTGGTAACTCCAACACTAAAGTGAGGCCTTTCAGCACTGCAGTGTCAGAGCTAACTAGGACTAAATCGCAAGCACAATTATGTCTTCCATGAAACTGAACGAGCTCAACTGTTTCTGTGGTATAATACTACACCAAAACAAAGAACTTACAGAACTTTATTAATACATACTTTACATGTTACTTCCCTAGTTTAACATACTGTTCCACCATTCATAAAGTTTCATACAGTATATTTTATTAGCTCTCTTTACATATACAGTTCCATTAACACTTCCATTGTTCTATTCCTTACTCTTCCTGTACCACCTTATCACCCTGTGTATGTAGATAATGTAGTTGTCTCATATTTTTTGCTCAGATCTACCTTGCTATGAAACAGTTTCATCAAAGCTCTGTCATTCTTAGCTAAGGGTTGTGTAGGCCTTAACTATTTACATGCCCTGGAGTGAACTGTGAGCTATACCCATCTGCTTTTACCAGCGTTTAGGACAAGTAGATCTCTGGTGGCAGTCTACCTACTCTGTCTCTAGGCTCCATTAGTAGCTAAAGGTGACAATTCCACCACAGTTGCACAACCAACCTCTCCCAAATGACCCTTAATGGTGTGGTCAGAATGGTCGACATAGCATTGCTAGGTACACTCAATTAACTTGTTGTTGTTGTTTTTTTTATGATCAGTCAGAAACTATAGGTCAGGGCTTCATTTAAGAGGGAGGGGGAGGGAGGTATTCCCCCCAGAAAGGTTTTTGCCCCCTAGAAAAGTTTTCTCCCCCTCCTGAAACCTGTAGTGACATTTTTACTAGCAGCATGGAATTATTCTATTTTTGCACGTTTTAAACTATTGCTTGGGTCTCTATACATCATAATCAGTGGCCACTGCACCAGTCCAGCCATGATTGGACCATGTTTTCATAAAGTGGGTGTGTACTTAATTTGTATGAATTTATTTACCTCACCTTTATAATTCGCTCATGCGCTATGCATGCTTCGTGGGCTTAGCTTACATCTGTATTTTCTCGGTCCACTACAACTGTGTTAGGCCAAAGTCCACATCAACTAAAGAGGTATATAGCTTCCTGCAGACAAGCTTTGGCATGAAGATGTTAATTTTGTTTCTTATGCCTGAAATCAAAGAGCAGAGACTATTTATAGTTTTGCATGTCACATCCCTTGCCACACCCACTTCCTGGCCTGACCGCTGTAGAAATGCCCAAGCAGCCCAGATAAGTGTCTGTATTTTACTCTCATTGTCCCTCTGTTTTTGTCCCTACATTCGTTTTTGTATAAGGTCCTATAGATAGAGTTTATACACAAAAGCTCTACATAGGCAACTGGAAACTTTGTTGATGTCCAAATGCTGGGTGAGTAGTGCCAACAAAAAGATTCTGTTTAATGGGGGATGGGATGGAGTTGATCATCATGTGAACACAAAAATGCAAGGGTTAAAGTATAAAATGACATACGTACATCCAAACTTACATATCAAGGAACAAACAAATATCCCTGATTTCAATTGTGTTACCCTGATAGTGTCTCACTCACTTCACTGACTCAGCAATTGTGTTACCCCTGATAGTGTCTCACTCACTTCACTGACTCAGCAATTGTGTTACCCCTGATAGTGTCTCACTCACTTCACTGGCTCAGCAATTAGGTGAATTATATATGTACCTACCTGCTGTGCCTCCTCTCACACTTCCTAGTAAGAAGAATTGATCTACTGACAATGAGACATCCACAGGAGGGTTGGTTACATTGACACACACCATTACACTTTCAGACTCCCTCACACGATAGATAGTTTCTTCAAATCCAATTATGATGGCTACAAATAAGAGCAATTTTTTTATTTTAATAGTACGGCACGTAAATTGCCCATTCAAAAAATGTATGGGGGAAATTTGCTGTTTATTTGAAATCGCACTGGGAAAGTGAAATAGCACAGAAACTAAGTAGTTTCTAGTTGAAGACTATATCATTCTTTAGCGCTGACATTCTACCGTATCAGACGTAATTTTTTTCAACAGATCGGGAGGAGCCATAGGTTGAAATGAAGTTCCAGAGGAAGCTAATCCTGAATACAGAGTTAGTGAATGATGCAGTGTAGCTATAGTGCTAATGATTAAAAAGAAAAAGCTCTGGCCTACTATTAGTGAGTGATATTTCAATTGCATTACTCTCCTGAATAGCACAGTTACCCGTGCTATTACTACTAATAGCCTACAGTATTGTGACCAACTCCTGGCTAACAACGTTTGGGATGGTTTAATATTGTACTTTTGGGTATTTTAAACAAAACGAACTCCCACGCCATTTTTAAAAGTTTGGGGAAGTTCAGTAGAGCCAAAATATAAAGGCTCACAGATATAGTAGTCGTAGTGTACCTATTTTGTTCAGGATGCCCGCGGGTCCCTCTCAGTTTGCCAAGCACAAATCTCATATCACTAGTCATAACTGCAATGAGAAAGGCATTGCAAGTCAGAGTGTTCAAAACACATTGTTCAAATGGCTAGAATCAGTTCCCCTGAGGCTCTTAGCAAGTTCAGAACAATTAAATAGTTCCGACTTGTAGTGTCCTTTCTCGTTGCAGTTATGACAAGTGATCTGAGATTTGCGCTTGGCAAACTGAGAGGGACCCGGTCATCCTGAACAAATAGGTACACTACGACTACTATATCTGTCGGAGCCTCCACATTCTAGTCTCGCAAACCAATGTTATCATGTCACTCATCATGGTGTGTGTACATTCTCCTGGCAGCAACTACTTGCTGTCTCAGTGTGAGTGCTGGCAGAGTCTGTGACAACAACCCTAGCTAGGCCCACACACCAAGTATATCTCTTGATAGTATAGAAGTGTAATAGTAGCTTTCAATGGCTATCAAAACAAAGATTTCACTTATCCTCAGAAACAAATGATGGAAAGCCAGCACACCATTGAAACCATGCAATACCATAACAAAGCAGTTTTGATAAGAAAAATGAACAAGAGTTAATAAGTAAAATGAGCAAAAGAGTATCAACATGCTCCATACAAAGCTAAGAAAGAAGAATCACACTTATTCATGCTTCAGACAATACTGATTTTGTGATAGTTCAGAAAACTACTGAATCAACTAGCACTAATTTTGATAAGTGATTATCTCTGCTATTTTTTGTCTGCTGTACTAATTTTATTTCCTAATCTGCTACCAGCCATGAAGGAGGTCATGTGTAGTGATTTGTTGGTCATTAGGTCATTATGTAATTCTTTAACAAGAAAATTTGCTATTATTATGTCATTCTTGTTGTTTTTTGTTACTTCCTGTCTTGTATTGTTTACAATTGTCATCAATACTTTCAGTTGCTTTCTTTTTGCAGTTATTTAATTGTTCAGTCCTGAGTGTTCTCTTGCTTTGATCTTTTTAAAACGTATGTCCCATACAGGCCTTGGGAAGCAAATTTGAACCTGTACAGGCATTGAAACCACACCCACATAATCAAAACCTAATTTAATAATAGTTGCAATTATATGAAAGTGTAAAGATGATTGAAAGCATTGGTGAGCAAAAAAAAGGAAAACTGTCCAATGATGTTCTGCAGTGTAAAGATGATTCAATTAGTTGAAAATTAAGTACATCTGTCATGTTCTTGTGCATATGAAGTACAATTAGCAAAACCATTTTATCTCAGTGTGAACAACCTTGGTGTTGCCAAAGGTTCTTAGTGGAAGCTGCTACAATATTGATAAGTTGCAGAAAATGCTCTGGTAGATCTGTAGAGGTTTGCAAAAAAATACCAACCACAAAATATTTTTTTCCTGTGGACCAGAATGGAGGAAGCTTGAGCTGAACAGATACAGCAGATGCCTCGGGGGTGTGGACGGCTGGAGAAGTGGGAGGAGCAACTGGAGAAGAACCAGAAGCATGTCCATCGGTGTCTGAACTCAAAGAATCACTTGACATCATTGCTGTAGTTCATTAGTCGAGGTAACTACTTGTTGGGATGCTGACTAATAAGATTAGATTGCGCAAGGTTATCGGTCACTAGAGGTTTAATCACCAAACTAAAAATACTGACAATGCACATGTAAAAAAAGAGTGACACATGATTGACACTTGGTAAGGGATGACATGATATTAAACATTTAATGTTGGGTAAAGGAACGACGAAGATTCATTACGCCACAGCGGAAATGTTTCACTGACAAGTAGACAGCAAGTAATTCCCTGTCTGTAGTGGGTCTCACCCCAAGTTCAGAAGAGAGAAGTAGAGCACAAGAAGGAACAAGAAAGATATAGAACTATTGTGGGTCTGCCCAGGAAGGAGAAAGATAGAGATGAGAAGACGGAGGGAGATAAAGAGAAGAAGACAGAGAAGCAAAGAGATGTGGGTGGAGCCTAGCCCTACCCACATGAACTCAGAACTTGTTTATGTTATGTTATTTTGTTCATTTGATTGTATCAGCCTTTCATGTAATTGTATCAGCCTTTCATTTAATTGTATCAGCCCTTAGAGAGTTTTTGTAAGTCATGTGTTTGAGTGTCAATTAGCTGTGCGTGTGTGTGCCTGTTCTGCAGTGCAAACTAAATGCTGCAGAGCAGGAAGTATAGTGTGTTTCTGTTGTGCCTGAGATCTGTGGTTGCCAATATTTGGCCTGTTGTTGTATGTCTGTAGATTCCTCCGCTTCAGGACACTTGGTGTGGATGAGCCGGAGAGAAAAGGAGAGAGCCTGTAAGGGAAAGAGTCAATTGGTCAGAGATGGATGGTTTGAGCGAATATGGTATGTCTAGAGAAAGAGAGAGGGAATTGGAAAGAGAAAGAGATAGGGAATTGGAAAGAGAAAGAGATAGGGTATTGGAAAGAGAAAGAGAGAGGGAACTGCGTGAGGGTGAGGGTAATGATGATCTTACGGGAGGTGGTTTGACATCTGGTGTGAATTTAGGTGGTAATAGTGAGAGTGACTCTAATGTCATGAGGTCCTTTATGCTATCTTTTACTGAGGCCATGAGAAGCCTTGGGTCCTCTGGTAGGTCCTCTGGTGACACCTCTAGTGGCGAGCTAAACAGGCAAGTTACTGCCTTGGCTCCTCACAAAGAGGGCACCGACATTGCAAAATACATAAGGAAATTGGAAGCGGATCTATCTGATCTTGGTTGTCCGGGATCGCGGTTTAAATCGATCCTGCTGCAGAAACTTCAGTCTAAAGCGGGCACTGCCTTCGTTGCTTCTATAGATAGAGATGAGATATCCTACACCGAATTGAAAGAGTTGTTGATTGAGGGATTAGGCTCCAGCAAGACTATGCTGGGAGTCAAGCTCATAGGAGTTTTCAAAATACAGTGAGGTCCATGAACTCCCTTGAATCCTCTGTGCATTTGAAAGGCCTAATCGACTCTGTTGATATGGCCACTGTGGAGAAAAGCGAGGTCCTGCTCTTCTTCGCTACAGCTATTTACAGAGCCTCACAGCCTGTCAGCCAGAGAACACTGATGGACGCGCGAGACATCACGTCTTTCAAGGACTTGAATCGCGTAGCGCTGTCATTTCAGACGGCTGAACCAGAGAAACCTGTGGCGAGAGTGAGTAGTCCTAGTATTGGCTTTAGAGGTGTTCAGTGTTTTGTGTGCCGTAAGTATGGCCATAGATCTTATGATTGTAGATATCGGAATAGTGACCAGAATAGTGGTAGTTCTAAGGTTCCCCCTGTAGTATGCTATGCTTGCAATGAACCTGGGCACAAAGTACCTGAGTGTCCGAATAGGGGCAGGAATAATGTGAACAGTAAGAGTGAGAATAAAAGTGAAAACAGGAAAGTGGAAGTGAAAAAGGGTAGTCGTACCTATAATGCAAATTGGGTAGCAGTCCAGGATGGTGCGTCTCATGTGGAGGGGATGATAAACGGTATGCCATGCCAGATTGTCCCCGACACGGGTGCTGATATCACTATAGTACCTGGATGTTTAGTGTATCATAATCAGTTGCTTGATGAGTATGTGAGAGTTAAGGGGTGGAATGGTGAACCCAAAACTCTCCAGACTGCTAGAGTAGATTTTGAATATGGAGGCAAAGCTGTTGTTGCGGTGGCTCATGAAGATGACCTCTGCAACAGGGTCCTGTTTTCAGTCCCCATGGACGGTAACATGGCTTCCTGGCTCCTTCTGGATGCTGCCTCAAATGCTCCTCCCAGGGCAAGCGATACAGGGCACCCTGATGATACCTCAGGCGTCCAGACATCAGCTGATGTTGATGCTGGCTCTGTTGCCAACCCGCAGGAGGCATGTAAGACCTCTCAGGGCGCTGACAACATCCAGAAGAGCGCAACAGTCAGTGTTGTGACTAGGGCCAAGAGTAACGCCATGAGACAGAAAAAGAGTGAGAAACATGTTGCTGATGTGTGTGATGCAAATCCGTTAGCTTTTGATCAAGAGTGGGAGAGATTGGCTCAAATTGGGTCAGGTTTTGAGGAGATGGATGTGCTTAAAGATTGTATTGCTTCGGTTGATGATAGTAGTGCTTCGGGATCTGGGCTTGATGTAGTATCAGAAGAATCTATGGACGATGTGCAGAATAGCCAAGTCTCTAATCCCACTGATAGTGCTGTTGCTGATAATGGTGTTGTGCCGGTTGCAGTTGAGTCAGCTGGTGAAAGTAACGTTGTCAAGTCTAGTGTTGCTAAGAATGTTAATCAGTTTAGTGAGAATAGTGAAAGCGTTTTAGATGTTGATTTTAATTTAGTTTTCCCATCAGTCAGTGATAATTCTAGTGTTGCTTCTTTGATTGATGAAATTAAGTGTGACAAGACCCTTGCACATATTCGGGGTTTGGCTGATAAGTGCATGAATGGATATGCATGGGCAGATAATGGTATTCTAGTTCATAATGCTGCAGAGCAGGAAGTATAGATCGTGTGCGCCATTGTGGGTCATAATAGGTGGAGTTTCATGTGTATTAGTTCTTGCATGCCTTACTTTTATCATAAGCTGAATCTTTGTCAGTTGGGCTGTAGGAACTCTGGTGGCAGCGGACCTGCGTTGTGAGAGCAGCGCAAGAAACCCAACCCCACAACTATGTCATAGTAGTTAGGTGTATTGCTTTCATTGAGTTTTATGCCATGTCAGTATTCATTTGTGTGTGTGTGTTGTGTGGCGCAGGAATTGAGCCTGCGCGCGAACAGTGGACTTGTGCATGTATAATGTTCAGTTATCTCAAATTAGATCTCAGTTAATAACTGAGACACCTGAGCTCCAGGGTAGCTAAGCGGGTAAGGGCTTCCTATTCACCAGTTATCCCTGAGCCTGACCATTGCCCTGTGAGTCGAGAGTACCTGGTGGCAGCATCTACCAGGTGCTGGACATACTTAAATTGCCCTGTGAGTCGAGAGTACCTGGTGGCAGCATCTACCGGGTGCTGGACATTCATAAAGCTGACGACCCGACCCGGCCATCAACTCGCAGAGACCAGGATCCCCACACTGTCGAAGATGTTGTACCTCGTCTCTTTGTCAATACAACAACAACTGCAACATTAGAAATGTCGATATCAGGCAAGTAGGGGCATCATGAGGTGGGTTGAACTAGGAGTGTAGCATCAGCAAGGGCTTACTTGACATTGTTGAATGCACCAATTGCGGCATTGGACCAGGACAGGACATCTGACGGTTCTTTACTATCTTTCAAAAGTTTGTTGATGGGCTGCAGAATGGCAGCGCAGTGAGGAATGAACCGCCAGTAGACGTTGATGAGCCCAAGGAACTGTTTGAAGCTTTTGGTGGGAAATTGGGAGAGGAAATTCCCGGATAGCTTGGACTTTGTGTTCAAGTGTCCGGATTCCAGTAACATCAAGATGGTAGCCAAGGAAGTCAAGATACGCTTGGAAACATGGATGAGGATAATTCCATGTGCATCTAGCCCTTTTGAGATGTTCCAGATGTTCCTCAGAGAAATTACTGGTGATGAGCAGGTTGTCAACATAGGCAATCGTGAAGGGAAGACCACATAGAACTTTACTGATGAATTTGTTGGAGCATTTGAGCAGCATTCCTTAACCCAAAAGGCATGCATGTAAATTTGAACAAACCAAACCAATAGGTGTGGTTATGACTGTTGGTGAATGTTTGGTGGTTCCATGGGAATCTGGTGAAAGGCTCTCACCAGGTTGATGTGTGAGATGGTACATCCTTGCAGGGTAGCCATGAAATCCTACAACTGAGGGAGACGATGAGGTAAGACGAATAATTCCCAATTCAAGCATGTGGTCGAATTCCTTGCGAGCAATGGCGAGATATTCTGGTGCCATACAATGAGTGCGTGAAAAAAGCTGGTTGGCCAACACTCTCAATATGATGAGTATACTGTGTTTGATGTCCCTATTGGAAGAAACAGCTTAGGAAACTCGGCAAGAAGTTGAGAGAACACAGAGTTGTCATTCTTATGGATGCACATGTGTCCAATAGAAGATAGTGGAGTTGCAGGCAAAGTCCAGTAATGTGGAGACTGTTGGAGTTTCTTTGCTCGATGGCTGCAGTAAGCTTAATGAGCTCAGTTTCAAAATGTCATAGGGACAATCTGGTGGTGGCCTTAACAACAAGTTTCGAACTTCAGTGGCTATTTGGGGAGTAAGCAAACTAACTATGTACTGGAAGTGACTATTATGACCGGTGATACCTCGAATTGAACAGCCACCACAGCTGAAGGGACGCTGGAACAGCCAGCGGAGGGTACACTCTCTTCTTTGGCCATCATGTTCATGTCAAGTCACCAATGTAGCAGTAGGATAGATAGCGAGCTACTACTAACAAATATAATTTTGTCAAAGTTCAATTCAATCTGACACGAGAACTGTGTGTGTGCACGTGACAAAGAGCGATGAATACAATGATGATGATGATGATGTCATAGTTCAAAGTTCCAATACAAGAATAATTTCAAACTTGAATCAAAATTGCAGACTCAAATCTATGATCAGCATAAAAAATAGTGTTTTGTTTTCTAATTTGTGAATAGAGTGCCCATACTAGAATCTCTCTGGTTAAGTTAATCAGTTTTCTTGTGAAAAGACATTGAACAACTAGGAAAACATTATACTGTGTACCTACTATTTATTTCACGAAAAAATGACACAACAAGGATTATATTTGAAGTTTTTCATTTGTATTTCCCTTTACCCACCTCCCTATTATATCTTTAAAACCAGAAGTTGCATAAGAGTAAGGCTTACTTTAGCTACATAACTTACGATCATTGTCAATTATGAAAATTTGGATTTGTCTGAACACTGAATTGAAAGGAGAAGGAACAGTAAATGCAGGATGTTCAAAAGATGAAACTTCCAATATAAATCCTTCAGTACTTTCTGCTATCTCATCTGGTAATAGGATCAAAATACTTGATACTGTTTCCATATTTGGCAATAATGTTACTACAAATTCATTACTACGAGCAAAACCAGGCAGTGTGAAATCTTGGCCACGAGTTGCTGGTTGTAATGAGTTAATAAAATTTATCTGTATATGAAATCTCTGTTCAGTAGGTTGATTGTTTTCTTTTACTAAAACGATGAAGGTTGAAAGAAAGCTATCAGGTTCTTCAAACGACATCCTAGACTGGTTAAATCCAATCACCATATCTAAATGAACATAATGTACAAGATTAAATCCTGTAATTGATTCTATGTTGATAATAGCACATTACGTAAAATTTATAGACAGATAAGAGTTCGTTAGTATCTACATTGTGCTATACATGAATTTGCACTTAAAAAGTTTATTACAGCAAAGTTAATATGCTTGCCACTACCTTACTAAATAGACATGAGCGAAGCAAGGAAGACACTGTCCTGATGAAGCACCAAGGATGCGAACCCCTCAGCATAACTATACACTAGCTAGCTATTACGAAGATAAAAGAATAATTTATTTGGAGTAGTATCAATGTGAATAAACCAATATGTAGCTCATGCAAGTCAATATGTAAGCTTGAGCAAGTTGATATGCAACTCGCACAATGAGACAGCAGATGTTAATATGCTGTCTTCATAAGAGAAGCTTAACGTACAAGCGACACTCACCTCACCAGTAGTTTCAACGTGAAATGCCAAGCACTCCAGTAAACCGTGGACTATAGTGTAATGCAAAACTATCATGGGCAGCAAAGAATTATTTGCTCACGTGAGTACGGCATGACTATAGGGGGCATTACCAATTATCGTTACGATCTTACACCCTAACAACTAGCTTTTTCTGAAAAAATAAGTCGACACAAAAATTCTGGCACATTAAAGGGACTTAAAAATGCCTGGTGCAACATTGTGATGCTTGTTTCAATCTGCAATTTTCAAGATCTACTTTTTGTTGTGTGACATGACTGACTGACTGACAGACAAACTGAGTGCTGTAACCCTCTCGCACATGCGCACTGAGGGTTAAATATACAACTTTAAGCTAATGGCATTCACCACAACTGTATGACCTAAAAAAGAAACAGAACAAAAATAACAGATATGCATTTCTAAGGAATTACCACACAGGTTTGGACCTAACCCTATATTAAGACATACTTATTGGTGTAGTAGCCGTAAAAGCTGTGTAAAGGCAGCTAATAAATTTATTTGTTAACGTTTACTCTGTGCTATTCTTTAGCTAAGCAGTAGCTATAACGCACATCACTTTCACACATATATGTTTACTGAACATACCAATACCAGACTTACCTTCATGCTTAGACTATTGGACAATGGATTTTCAGGTAAGGAACAACACTGTTGCGTAGGGTGTACGACTGACAAATAGTGCATAAACTTACCACCACCACTATTTTGAATAAAAAATGGACTCTGGTAAGTTTGTTAAGTTTTAACTGCACCGGCAAAAGATTTCAAAGTGGTGAACAGTTCAATTTCTTTGAATGATGCGGGTAAAGATCGATAAATCAAAGGATTCTATTTAGTGGAGTATAGGAGGAATCGACCTCCTAGAAAACACAAGAACGCGAGAGTCAAAGTACAAAATGACATACGTACATCCAAACATATAAACAAACAAACATCCCCAATTTTCAATTGTGTTACCTCTGTAAGTGTCTCACTCGCTTCACTCACTCGCCAACTAGTGATATACTTCAGACTAATGGCAAGCGAGCTAGCCTAGCTTTAAGGGGAGAGCTAACTATGAGCTACAGCATTTGGCATAATTACAATAGTTTTTTTAAATTGAAATGTGCTAGCTTGACTTACACATTAAATGGCGATGAAGTGAAATAGCTAGTGCTGTTGCTTAGGTCCGCTATGTTTTTATAAATAAAAATAAGTTCAGGTGTTCAGGTGTGCTCCAATAAAAGCTTCTTTCAAGACTTGCAACTCACTGTTCGGCAGATCCATTTCTTTATTTATCAAGATGCCTTACCAATAATTAGTAGCACGGGTGATAAAAGGGGTCACGTGTCCCATATAAATAAGCAAAAAATTTAATAAACACCACGGAATCTCAATTCTGTAACCCTTGCAAATGTCTCACTCACTCGCCAACAAATAAAAAAATATCTCCAATTCTCAATTTGACACCCAGTTTTCTCGCTCTCTCGCCAAAAATGTATAATCTCAGGAAGTAGCTATATTTGTGTTATACTCACCATCATTATCCACAATGAATGCAAGTGTCACATTCTGTCGAAAATTATTAATATTAGAGGCATTCACAGCATTTGAAATTTCTGATGCAATCAAAAATATCTGTTCAAATCTTTCATTGATGTTGTCATCTACAATAGAAACTCTGACATCCACACTCGTGGAGAAGTGTGCTCATCAGCAGGAAAAATTACTTGAAAATTAGTAGCATTGAAATCAGCTTCAACTATGAGAGATTGTTATAAGAACAGTCAAATTCTATAGCTATAGGTACTTCGTTAAGTTTTATAATTTAATACATATAAATACCAACCAGAGACTATTTTAGACATTGCAGGTGGCAGTTTTCATAACTTTATTAACAATATATATATGATAGCATCCAACCTCTGTATATGAATATTGTGTGTGTGTATGTGTGTGTATGTGTGTGTGTGTGTGTGTGTGTGTGTGTGTGTGTGTGTGTGTGTAGGCTAGAAGTGGACGATGTTAGACTCTCAATATAGACTAACTAATTAAAACTAGTGATGCGCTCTAATAGCAGCACAAAATAGCGAAGCGAGCGATGCATGTTCCCTGTAATTGCAGCTATTCCAGGCTACAAAATACTGTCTAAGTGAGAAAACAATAGTGGTAGCTTTTTTCTATGATGAAGGCTCCTGGTACCGTAATCCTCAGGAATAGTCTAATAAATAAATTAGGAACATTTAATGGCTTTTCAAAAAGAAAGATTCTTTACTTTGCTACCTGCTTCTGTTTCGTTTTAGCTCTCCTCCTCCTTGCCCTGTCTTTTTCATTTCTTATCTCTCTCCTTACTAATTTTTCTTCTGGAGTTTCTAACGCCCTCAAAGCTCTTGACCGAGCATTTCTAACGTTTTGTCTCTCTTTCGCATAATTTGTTTCACTGGGCATCGCTACTTCGTACGGCGGGTAAACAAAACAAAATGTTGCTAAGAAGGTTACACCCGGCCTGCGCAAGCGCGTAGGAGGAAATGTGCACACGTACGCCCACGCAAGAACAAAAACAATTCCTAGACCTAAATATATATATATATCGCGAACTCATTAGAAAGTCAGCTCCGCGAGCTTTGCTCGCTTCGCTGAATTATCACCATAGCCTCTAATTATTGACAAAATGTTGAGGTTTAATTACATTGCTAGTAAACTAAAAATATCACCTGCCAACAATTTCAGCTTTTATCTCTATCTTTAGTAGACGCATACAACCAAGGAATGGTAGCTTTTGAAAATACATTTTCTACTAGGCACTCATACCTTCGGTCAAATGTGTGTTCAATGTCCTCTTGAAGAGAGAAATAAAAAAGGAAGAAATAAAAAATAGGATTAAGAAAAAGGAAAAATAATAATGAAGGGAACAGGGGAAACTATAATGAAGGCAACAGGGGAAACTATAATGAAGGCAACAGGGGAAACTATAATGAAGGCAACAGGGGAAACTATAATGAAGGCAACAGGGGAAACTATAATGAAGGCCAACAATGGAAAACTAATAATGAAGGCACAGGGGAAACTATAATGGAAGGCAACAGGGAAACTAGAATGAGGCAACAGGGGAACTGATAAGGAATGCAACAGGGGAAACTTACTGAAGGCAACAGGGGAACTATAATGAAGGCCCAGGGAAATAGAATGAAGCCACAGGGGGAAACTATAATGAAGGCACAGGGTAACTATAAATAAGGCAACAGGGGGAAACTATAATGAAGCAACAGGGGAAACTATAATGAAGGCAACAGGGGAAACTATAATGAAGGCAACAGGGGAAACTATAATGAAGGCAACAAGGGGAAACTATAATGAAGGCAACAGGGGAAACTATAATGAAGGCAACAGGGGAAACTATAATGAAGGCAACAGGAGAAACTATAATGAAGGCAACAGGGGAAACTATAATGAAGGGAACAGGAGAAACTATAATGAAGGCAACAGGGGAAACTATAATGAAGGCAACAGGGGAAACTATAATGAAGGCAACAGGGGAAACTATAATGAAGGCAACAGGGGAAACTATAATGAAGGCAACAGGGGAAACTATAATGAAGGGAACAGGGGAAACTATAATGAAGGCAACAGGGGAAACTATAATGAAGGCAACAGGGGAAACTATAATGAAGGCAACAGGAGAAACTATAATGAAGGCAACAGGGGAAACTATAATGAAGGCAACAG
>WLWD01005236.1_pt1 | contig 20403 bp, 28 predicted proteins | sample 6712731 | NCBI WGS metagenome assembly WLWD01 (sample SAMN12718690, study PRJNA576275) | sponge metagenome | isolation source: marine sponge | host: Mycale hentscheli | place: New Zealand: South Island, Marlborough, Capsize Point | collected 2014-11-01
CTACTCCCTGTTTCTTATTCCTGATCTGCTTCCTACTCCCTGTTTCTTATTCCTGATCTGCTTCCTACTCCCTGTTTCTTATTCCTGATCTGCTTCCTACTCCCTGTTTCTTATTCCTGATCTGCTTCCTACTCCCTGTTTCTTATTCCTGATCTGCTTCCTACTCCCTGTTTCTTATTCCTGATCTGCTTCCTACTCCCTGTTTCTTATTCCTGATCTGCTTCCTACTCCCTGTTTCTTATTCCTGATCTGCTTCCTACTCCATGTTTCTTATTCCTGATCTGCTTCTTTTTCTGAACCCTCTTCTGCTTTATCAATCAGCTCATCCAGTGGCTTCCCTGTGCCTATCTGGGATGACTCTGTCACTTGTGCCTATCTGGGCTGACGCTGTCACCCTGCAATATCTGGATAGATGCTGTTCCTCCGCCTAGCTGGGCTGACGCTATCTTCCCTTTCTTGGTTGATGCTGTAGTCCTCATATTTAGCTGGGGGTAGCTCCCCCCCCCCCCCCCCCCCCCCCCCCCCCCCCCCAACCAACACACATTAAGTGTAGATACCCTCACCAGTTCTCACATCTGTGAGAAAGACCTCATGTATTTCGGTGTTGTGCCTTGTCTTATGTTAGGGTGGAAGTGGGTGGATGTTTCCAAATTCTATCTGGTTGCAGCTGACAGGCTTATAGGCACTGGTTATGCAGCATGCACGTGCCATAGGCACTGGTTAATCCCCACTATTGTATGCAGCATGCACATGCCTGCACCCCTCCCCTCAATCACCGATAATACTATTTACCCGCGATAAATACTAATTATTATTTCTGATCATGTTTTTATATCGTTTGGTGGTTGGTGAGGGGCGCCAGTTGACTTAGATAGGAGGAGCTTGGATAGCAAAGCTCCTCCCACAATACATAGCCCCTTTCTGGGCATTGCTTGCTGGAGTGTCCTGGCTTATTCTACACTTTACCTTCTAGTGACCATACCACCTGCTATTGCTGGACTGCCTCAATAGTGTGTGTGGGATGACACTGTCATCCTTGTGTGTGTTGACGCTGTCATCCTTGTGTGTGTGTGTGTGTGTGTGTTGACGCTGTCATCCTTGTGTGTGTGTGTGTGTGAGCTGATGCTGTCACCCTGCAATATCTGGATAGACACTGTCCCTCTGCCTAGCTGGAGTGACACTGTCTTCCCTTTCTTAGTTGGTGTTTAGCTGGGAGTAGCACCCAAACTCTTACCTACCCCCAAATTCCTCACCCTGTTCCTCTCCCTTTGACCCCAAATACTACTTCTACTACCAGTAATACAAACTCATAATGACTATACCCCAATAATGAATGACAATATACGCACATAATAGTTTGAGTCCCAAGTTACTGATGAGCAAGCAAGTGAGTGGTCATGGCAAGCTCCTGAAGTGGTGGCCTGATATATCTTGTGTAGCAATCACTCTTCCATCTTCCCAGTCGCTGTATTGTGGCATCACTAATTTCACATTCAGCTGCTGTTGGTGTATTGCTGATTCTGAATGAATGACATGAGTAATGGGATGAATTTATCCCTGCCTGTGACAGCACTGGTTTCATCCTCTCTACCAATGCCTGCCTAGAGAGTGGTGTGCCATCTGCAAGTTGGAATAGAGGGTGTTTGTCAAAGCCCCTCACTGCCAGGTAGTGTAACATTGCTACAACTGGGAACAAATCATTGAGTGTCCTTCCCACATAGATGTCAGTACCTAACCTCATCTTGTCTGTCTTAGATGATTTCAACCTAACTCTGACCATGAATCCACCACTGCTATGTCCATCCATCCACTGCTATGTCCATTGGTGTCAAGTGTAAGGCAGGGGCAAATGCTGTGTTGTCAGTGGTTGTGAGTTCCCCTGATCTCGTGAAGGCAAAGAACCACAGACAGCAAGCTGCCCATGCCATCATCTGTTCATGTTGGTCTACATGCTGCTTCAGTGAGTGACCAATTCTCCATAAGATCAGGAGTGTGATTGGAAGGCGAGAGTCTGTTCCTCTGGGCTTATGATGTCTGAAGCCACGCAATGCTAGACCCAGTTGTTCTGCCCCAGCAAGAGGGTCAGCCAACCCTGCTGACAAGTGCATGTGGCGAATAGCTGCAAGGTAGGCTCTGCTTGTTGTGACAACTCAGCCACGTACAAGACCAGCGCTCATTCTGTTGTCGGTAGTGAAGGTAACTGGAGGGAGATGCAAAACTTGATGAAGGCCTCCTGGGCCAGACAGTATGATCTTTGTGAGGTCTTCGCTAGGCTATCACGAATGAGGTCAGTAGCAACTCTTTCCAGGCTGGCAACAACCAAGCTTGATGATCCACCTGGAGAAGAATCTTCAAGGCTGCGGGAATCTATGTAGGTTGCTAGTCTACACTGGGTGCCAATCCTCGGAACACCTGCATATTATTGCAAGAAATGCTGTCAGCCACTCAATTTAACCCTCCCGGTACATGTCTAGCTGTGATGTGCATGTTAACCCTCCCGGTACATGTCTAGCTGTGATGTGCATGTTAACCCTCCCGGTACATGTCTAGCTGTGATGTGCATGTTAAAACGTGCAAGGTAGAAAACATAGTTCTAAGCAAGTGCTTGATAGTGGGGTCCCTGTTTGATAAGGTTGATATTACTTCCACCACTGCTGACATGGCAAGCACCCACTTGTTCTGCCATTACTGGTCCCACACCATGCATGCAATTACAATTGGAATCAGTTTTTTGATGGCGATCTGTTGTTCGACCGTTGTACCTTCCCATTGCCATTGCAGCCATTGATCTACCCAGATGGAGATGGCACCACGTCCCCAATTCCCGGAGGCATCAGAATATAATGTGAAATCTGGCGAGGCCTCCTTATCTACAACTAACATCATGCAGCGCTTGTCCCAAACCTGAAGGAAAGCTCTCCACCAACCTATGTCTGCTCTGAATTCAGCGTTTAAGTGAATCCAGTGGTCAATATACTTAATTCTTGTTGCTAAATTGATCATTCGCCCCAAAAACAGTCGCCCAACCCGGATTACCTTGCAAGCATGAGACAGTTTTCCTATCAGTAATAGAAGCACTCTCTTTCGGCAAAACCAGTATTCTTCCCATTGCTCCAATGCCGTTGCTGGATCTAGTGCCTTATCTTCAGGAAGTCTGGTCTCCATCTTGACAGAATCGAGCACAATACCAAGAAATGTGATTGTGGTTGTTAGACTCTCTACTTTCTCTGCTTTGAGAGGAAACCCAAGTGTGTCACAAGTCTTCGCAATCCTATTCAAGTGAGATTGGCACTAGTCAGAGTTGGAAGGGCCGGCAGTGAAGAAGTCATCATCAAAGCCCCTTGTCTAAGCTGTATTATTTGTCGCACTGCTGTGTCTACGGTACTGGTGGATTTAGTGCACTGAAGCCAGGGATTTGTGCACTAAATTCACCAGTACCTAAGGGCATGCTCTAACTATTTTAGATCCCGTTTACGCATGCCCAGTTTCCACTAGCAACTTTGTTTATCAGCATTTTTGCAGAAATGGTGTGTCAAGCTGAATTATTCTGTGTTTTCGGCCCAAAATTAAAATTCAATTAAAATTCAATTGAAGGACACCTACTTTAGCATTGTAGCTGCCCGCTGTTATCTCATCTAACCCTACCCTGGGCTGCTAAGCAGTTAAGCAGCTAGCTAAGGTAAATTGGGTGGTATGGGCCTCAGCTGGAGGGTTGTCAGGGGAGAGTTATCCCAACTAGGCTGGGCTGGTCCCATATAGGTCAGATGTGCATCCCTTTATCCAGCCTATTCTATTAAACTAAAACTCAAAAATAGCAATACCCCAAGGGTGGTTAGTATGCACAGTTCATATACCTAAAGGCAAAAAATAGTGCACACTTACCAAGTTAGTACACCTAGTAACAATATAGCAACGGGAACTAAAGATACATAGTGCATTGAGCAAAGATTCCTGTCAATACCATTATTTACACTCTCACAAGGAGGGAACGATAGGTCTATGATTAGGTGCCACTTTCCTGGTTGCCCCTTTTTGGGAATTACCCCAAAACGGTTGCCCACAATTCTTCGCTTCTCCTGACTGTCGACTCTTGCAATCCTATTTGTGGCATGTTCCATCCTGATGTAGTCCTTGACTGGGCCAGGATTCTGCAATGTTGATCACATACACCTATGTTCTCCTACTGCTCTGTGCAATTTTCTGTCAAACCCAATGTGAAACCCCCTATGTATCCCATTTAAAATATAGCTTACATAAGGCATATCTGGGTGAGCTGCGAGAGCCTGCTCCCAGGCATTTGCTTTTAACGGGGTGATAATTTCATTCGCTGCTCCTGATAATTTTTTTTCATCTTGACTCTGGTTCTGTAGTCTTTGGAGACTTGCTGTGTACTCATACTTGCTTGTGTGCTGATGCTTTGTGTTCATTGTGACATCAGTGTTAATTTGTGTGTGCAATTATTCTATAACGTAAGCGAGTAAGTCATCGTTTTTTCCTTTGCATCACCCAATACAGGAACTTGTGACTGTGTGCATGTGGTGGCATTAAGTACTTGATGCTGTGTGTGCATTGACTCTTTTGAATAATTGCAAGTTCAGTCCCATCCACCACCCTCCTTTCAAAAGGGCTTCTGAGGCCTTGATGCTGCTGCCTTGCTTTGGCATGACGACTCCCCGGTGCTGGCCATGACACCCCAGGTAGATGTGCCTGTATGTGCATGTGGCACTGCGGCATGACGACACCCCGGTGCTGGCCATGACACCCCAGGTAGATGTGCCTGTATGTGCATGTGGCACTGCGGCATTCCTCCCTGTTCCATTTGATACATATTAGAGGGACCTTCTGGTATGGGCTGGCACACTCTTTTCCCGTAGATGAGTAGTTTCCCTTGAGTGCCACACCTGTTGTAAGGTTCACAGCTTCTTGGGAGTGAAGTTCCAACTGATAGTACGCATCTCCAGCTCCCTTTCTGGAGCTTGCCTTACAGAAATGCTGTGACCATAGTGCTTGGTGGATCCGTCCCCAGCACTGAAGCCTCATTAAGGCTGCCAGTGATCTAAAATGAACATCGTACAGCAGCCATGCGTTGCTCTCGTAATCATTAGCTGCCTTAACTATTATGGAAGAGTATGCCAAGAAGTCCCGGAGGCGATTTGATTGCTGTACTGCCACAATGCTCATGTAAGCATTGAAGCAGACTGCCCACTGCTGGATCGACGTGATCTGCTTCCCTTACCTGTTCCGTCCTTGGAGGGTCTCTATCAATGACAGCTCTGGAGCTCCCAGGCGGTAGGGAAGAAGCATGTTGAGATCAATGTAGTCCACATTCTATATCTTCACTGCCAACTTCAAGGCCACTGGAGGGGAGGAATAGTCACCAGCACACCTCCACTTGGTGGTTGCTGCACTGCCTAGCTGCTCAGCAAACTTGTGGCTGCCCTGCCATAGCTTTGAGGTACTTGCGTCATCATAGCAAGTGGGTTCTGATAAGGTCCTGGGTGCTGAGGTGGTGAAGCTAGGTCCGCCTGGAAGCCCAGCAATGGGATTCTGACTGCTAAAAGTGGGCATTCCTGACAGGTCAAACCCGCTCGGCACAGCTCTACCGCCTGAGGGGGTGCCCATTCTGCCTAGCCCACCCCAACTGGGTGTCCCAACATGGTGGGACCAAGAAAGCTTGGCACTGTACTCGCCTGCAGATCTTGGTACGGGTCGCTGACCCCATGCATGCCTGAGCTACCGGCCACTACCCCAGACTGCTCATCTCTGTTGGGAGCCGATGTCACATTGCCCTGGGAAGCAGGCAATGCACCCTTCTGGATATTCTCCATGAGAGTCCGAAGTTCCACGGTGATGGGTTGCATGGCAGTCTGTACCGTTTCATCCATCAACTATTGCATGGCTGCCAGGCCTGGACTCTGCTCCCGAGAATCAGTGGTCCCCAATGTCTTTGATCCTTCTCCTGATCCCATGTATGTAGCTAGCTTTTCCAAATTCTATCTAGTTGCAACTGACAGACTTATAGGCTCTAGCTAATCTCCACTATCGTATGTAGTATTTAGCGTGCATGTACCTGCGCCCCTCCCCTCAATCACCAACAATATATTTACCTGCGTTAAATACTTGGCAGGTACACCCCACATGGTGGCACTTGATGTACCAATGTTTGCAAATTAGGAATGGAGTAGCACAAAGTATTGGTATCAGTCCGCTTCTCTTCTTCTGTCCATCATAGTTGTCATTACTGATGGCACTTTTCCAACCTAACTCAGTTTTCATGAGTAACACACGTACCATCATCGTATTATTGATGATGCTTTACCAATCCCATCCAACTCATGAATTATTCATGAATATACACACTGTTGTCATTGTTACCAACAGACAAGCATATTATTTTATATAGATTAGTGAGCAAGTGACAACACTCACTATTCATGTCTGGGATGCTAAGTTTTCCAGCTTGGAAAGATGATCACAAGATTTGTTCAGCTTGTGAGTATTTAGTATCATAATAATATTGTCTGTCAGTATTAGTAAGGACAGCAGTGTGTGTATTCATGAATAATGCATTGCTGAGCCAGGTTGGTATGGTGTAGTCAGCAACAGGATGGTAAAGCATCATCAGTAATGATGCCAGTTGAAGAGTAAGTGAGAAAAAAGTGTTGATAATGGTGTGTGATAATTCATTAGCTGAGCCGGGCTGGTAAAGCATCATCAGTACCAACGATGATGATGGTGTGTGTATTCAAGAATATAGCTGAGTCAGGTTAGTAAAGCATTGTCAGTAAAAGCTTCATCGGCAGCATTGTCGACGACAATGTGTGTATTCATGAATACATGTGTCAAGAAAAGTTAGTGAGAAAACAGCAGACAGAGGTAATTAAATCATGTAGTAGAGGATGATGACATTACTTCATTACCTAATGCTAAAGCAATACTAATTTCCAAAAGTCAGTACATCAAGTCTGTAGCTATTGACTATAAGCTAGCATTTCTAGTTGTGTGCATGCAACCAGATATTTTTATATTGTTTTCAGGTATCCGTTGGATACGGTCACATTGTAGCAGTGACGTATGAACACACTGTATACAGTTGGGGAGACAATAGCCACGGGCAACTCGGACACGGAGACCTCGCGCCTCGTAACAAACCTCAGCTAATAGAGGCTTTGAAAGGACGCCCAACACTTCGGTATTTAATTCTTATACATAGTTGTAATAGGTGTGGTAAAGGGTTTAAACAAGAATCAGATCACTATGGTACTTAATAGGGTCAGGTCACTATGGTATTTATATAGAATCAGGTCACTATGGTATTTATATCAGGTCAGGTCACTATGGTACTTGTATAGGATCAGGTCACTATGGTACTTACATAGGGTCAGGTCACTATGGTACTTATATAGGATCAGGTCACTATGGTACTTACATAGGATCAGGTCACTATGGTACTTATATAGGATCAGGTCACTATGGTACTTATATAGGGTCAGGTCACTATGGTACTTACATAGGGTCAGGTCACTATGGTACTTAACCGATTATCGCCGAATTACGCGTTTCCGCGTAAAATGCGAAGGTGTTTCACAGCGTGGGTTACGCATTTTTGCGTAACCGCCATTGCACCCGCTTCTATTGATTGTCAGCCACAATCGTAAGCGATTCTGGACCTCTCACTACGCTGTGGTGTTTCTCCTTGCACGTAAGTATACAGGGGATTAGTTTTTAATGACCCTTACCATAGGAAAAAATACAGTATTTGTTGCTTGAAATAGTAGCACAGTAAGTGTATAAAGAAAAAAATCAAAGTTAAAAAAAAAAATATATAAATGTGACCGTCTACGGGAAAACCGGGCACAACGCGGCGTGCGTAAATATCGAGAAAAGATCGATCGATTTCTTAAAAATGTATTGTTTTAATCCGACGGAAGGGAACGGTTAGGTCTATTATAGTGGGAACGACTTAAGCTACGACGATAAAACTTGGAGAGCTCAATATCTGGACGCCGACAACTCTGTAAGTGCAAAAAAAAATTTTTTCGAAGGGTGCCGCGTTGTGCCCGGTTTTCCTGTAGACGGTCACAAATAATTGACAATATATAAAGCAAATAGTTATGTATAATTATCAATAAAAAAATAACTAGACTTGGACAATGACTGCTGAGAGGTACACTACTGATCAAGTATTGGCCTTCCTTGACTTGGACAATGACTGCTGAGAGGTACACTACTGATCAAGTATTGGCCTTCCTTGACTTGGACAATGACTGCTGAGAGGTACACTACTGATCAAGTATTGGCCTTCCTTGACTTGGACAATGACTGTTGAGAGGTACACTACAGATCAAGTATTGGCCTTCCTTGATTCAGAGGAACTTGGAGAGGAAGACTTCCTAGGTGAAGAAATCGATGGCCAAATGGAGGGCAGTGACGAAGAATTTTATGACCTGGAAGAGATGGAGATAGAGGGCAAGTGTTTTGTTTGTTTGTTTTTTTAGCTTCATTTTTGTTCATTCACAATGATGATTGCATAGAATTTGATGAACTACCCCAACCACAGGAAGACCCACCTATCACTGCATTGTCCTCCCAGAATACAGACTTGCTTCCTCACACTTCTCCTGTGATTGAAGGTGCCCATGAGATGGATTCTGATGGGGAAGAGGAATCATCAAGCCAGGAGGCATCACCTTCACCTTTTCTGGCACATCTTCTCCTGGTCCCACTGTGGGACCAGGAGAAGATGTGTCAGAAAAGGAGTGTAGAGCTGGAACTGACAATGCTTCCTTCCATACGGGTTTTGAAGGTGATGCCTCCTGCTGAGACTGCTTGATGATCTCTGCAAGTCGGGCCTTTACAGCTGTGGCACTGCAAGATCTAACCGTAAAGGTTTTCCAAACATTCTAAAAATAAAAAAATAAAAATTGAAGAACAGGTAAATTACATATAAATTATATTCTCTAATATGCTCTAGAATATTAATATAATTTATAATTAGGGGAGATATCATCACAGTACAGTCTAACAACATAGCAGCATCTGCATGGAAGGACAACAAACTTGTAACTGTCATGTATACTGGATACGACCCAGCAAAGAACACCACTGTTCTAAGGAGGCAAAGAGATGGAAACCAAGAAGTCATTTTCCTGTCCACTTGCGACAGCCTCCTACAATCAGCATATGGGAGGTGTTGACAGAGGTGACCAGATCCGAGGATATTACGCAACAAAGTTGTAATGTAGAAAGTTCTATAGATACATTGTAAATGTTTTGGTGGGCGTGGCAATATCAAACTCATTCATCCTGCATCATCATTGCTATCCAAATGCAAAAGTGTCACTGAAGTCCTTCCATGAGGCAGTTGCTGTGCAGCTCATTGGGAACTACTGTTCTCGCAGAAAACCTGGAAGGATAACTTATCCTGTTCACTCTTTGGGGGTCCTTCACTATCCCCAGAAGAAGGTCTCTTCAGGTACCAAGAGAGGGAGGTGCGTTCTTTGCCAAGATAACCAACAAAGAACAGACACATCATGGTACTGTGGTGATTGTGGGGTGTGGCTTTGTCACCGTGGAGTTCCATCTGATTGCTACATAAAATATCACCAGAGAAAATTATAAGTTACAACCACAACATTCTTTATACCAATTTCATTTTATTCTTAGTTATGCATTATAATATCGAAGTATTTGGTTACAACAACAAAAAAAAAATACAATCAAAATCAACAGTTACAAAATTATTTTAAAGCAAGTAGCTAGTGAACATTTAAAACAACAATATTTAGCTTATAAACACAAGGTTTAGCCTAAACATTTACATTACTATATAAACACAAGGTTTAGCCTAAACATTTACATTACTATATAAGCACAAGGTTTAGCCTAAACATTTACATTACTATATAAACACAAGGTTTAGCCTAAACATTTACATTACTATATAAACACAAGGTTTAGCCTAAACATTTACATTACTATATAAACACAAGGTTTAGCCTAAACATTTACATTACTATATAAACACAAGGTTTAGCCTAAACATTTACATTACTATATAAACACAAGGTTTAGCCTAAACATTTACATTACTATATAAACACAAGGTTTAGCCTAAACATTTACATCGCTGCTGCTAACAATGGCAGACTTACTTTCAAACTTGTAGTCTCCAATGAGTGCGCACTTGAGTAGGCTTCAAACGGGTGGAAACCAAATGAAACTTAGCCCGCGGGTAGATAAGAGCTTTAGCTCCAACTTGCTAATACATCGCCGCCGTCTACCTCACAGCATATCGTCTCCAGACTAGAAAAAGCTTCTAGCGTTCTAGCCACGCGGACCCCCACCTCAATTCTTGTAAACAATTCCGGAGTATGTGCGAGTACTCGCAAATTTAATTTTAGGCGATAATCGGTTAATAGGGTCAGGTCACTATGGTACTTAATAGGGTCAGGTCACTATGGTACTTAATAGGGTCAGGTCACTATGGTACTTAATAGGGTCAGGTCACTATGGTACTTAATAGGGTCAGGTCACTATGGTACTTAATAGGTTCAGGTCACTGTGGTACTTAATAGGGTCAGGTCGCTATGGTCCTTAATAGGGTCAGGTCACTATGGTACTTAATAGGGTCAGGTCACTATGGTACTTAATAGGGTCAGGTCACTATGGTACTTAATAGGGTCAGGTCACTATGGTACTTAATAGGGTCAGGTCACTATGGTACTTAATAGGTTCAGGTCACTATGGTACTTAATAGGGTCAGGTCGCTATGGTCCTTAATAGGGTCAGGTCACTATGGTACTTAATAGGGTCAGGTCACTATGGTACTTAATAGGGTCAGGTCACTATGGTACTTAATAGGTTCAGGTCACTATGATACTTAATAGGGTCAGGTTACTATGGTACTTAATAGGTTCAGGTCACTATGGTACTTAATAGGGTCAGGTCACTATGGTACTTAATAGGTTCAGGTCACTATGATACTTAATAGGGTCAGGTTACTATGGTACTTAATAGGTTCAGGTCACTATGGTACTTAATAGGGTCAGGTCACTATGGTACTTAATAGGTTCAGGTCACTATGATACTTAATAGGGTCAGGTTACTATGGTACTTAATAGGTTCAGGTCACTATGGTACTTAATAGGGTCAGGTCACTATGGTACTTAATAGGTTCAGGTCACTATGATACTTAATAGGGTCAGGTTACTATGGTACTTAATAGGTTCAGGTCACTATGGTACTTAATAGGGTCAGGTCACTATGGTACTTAATAGGTTCAGGTCACTATGATACTTAATAGGGTCAGGTTACTATGGTACTTAATAGGTTCAGGTCACTATGGTACTTAATAGGGTCAGGTCACTATGGTACTTAATAGGTTCAGGTCACTATGATACTTAATAGGGTTCAGTCGCTATTGAATGCAGCACATCATGCTATAAGAGAAGGGCTATGGATGATATATGGATTGAAAATTATAGTTGGTGGTGTGGATTTATCCTAGGAGCCTCTGGTCTATGTATTAGTGCGCACTAAATAATCACTTCTCAGTATAGCCCAAACTTTTTATTCTCAACTGATGTTATTGCTGTCACATGAGTTTTGGTATAGGATCAGTCACATGAACTAGAGGGGACGTATGTCACTTGACTATGTTATATGTACCGGGCTGAAGTGGTGGAGAATTCAGTATTTTTATCAGTGATAATAATATTGTAAGTCATGTGGCCGAGGAGATAGTGGAAGCTCTAGGTCATGCGAACCAGTGCTCCCACGACTGTCTCAAACCTAAACTCATTGAAGCATGTACAGCGGATACAGTGGGTGTGGTTGCGGTATGGCACATAACGCGCCCAATAACTTCAGATGAGGAGCTTATTTACTTGGGGAGATGGTTAGAACTGGTTGCCTTGGTAATGGGAAAGAATGAAATATGGTATGTTAATTATAGTTTGCTATATTATTAAACCGTTATTATAGTATTGTTGTGTGGTGTAGTGCTGCTAGTTATTATAGTATTGTTGTGTGATGTAGTGCTGCTAGTTATTATAGTATTGTTGTGTGATGTAGTGCTGCTAGTTATTATAGTATTGTTGTGTGATGTAGTGCTGCTAGTTATTATAGTATTGTAGTGTGGTGTAGTGCTGCTAGTTATTATAGTATTGTTGTGTGATGTAGTGCTGCTAGTTATTATAGTATTGTTGTGTGATGTAGTGCTGCTAGTTATTATAGTATTGTTGTGTGATGTAGTGCTGCTAGTTATTATAGTATTGTTGTGTGATGTAGTGCTGCTAGTTATTATAGTATTGTTGTGTGATGTAGTGCTGCTAGTTATTATAGTATTGTTGTGTGATGTAGTGCTGCTAGTTATTATAGTATTGTTGTGTGATGTAGTGCTGCTAGTTATTATAGTATTGTTGTGTGATGTAGTGCTGCTAGTTATTATAGTATTGTTGTGTGATGTAGTGCTGCTAGTTATTATAGTATTGTTGTGTGATGTAGTGCTGCTAGTTATTATAGTATTGTTGTGTGATGTAGTGCTGCTAGTTATTATAGTATTGTTGTGTGATGTAGTGCTGCTAGTTATTATAGTATTGTAGTGTAGTGTAGTGCTGCTAGTTATTATAGTATTGTTGTGTGATGTAGTGCTGCTAGTTATTATAGTATTGTTGTGTGATGTAGTGCTGCTAGTTATTATAGTATTGTTGTGTAATGCAGTGCTGCTCCTTCTGAAATTAAAGTACTTAGTGCGGGTCGTATGAATGAGTTGATTTGTGCGGTAAGGTGTGGTCCAGACAGTTCCATGTTCCTCACAGATTCTGGCAGAGTGTATGCTTGTGGCAAGTGAGTTATACAACATTGAATAATGTCAACTTTTATAAGCATGAAAATTGGTGCACATTTGGCCATTGCACTCAGTTATGGCTCATTGTTATTATCCTTTCTGTGCCTTCTTGGGCACTATCAAGCTGGCACTTTCCCCCAATCTGAAGATTTCATAATCATTCTTCTTTTATTACCTTTTTCAACTATATAGTAGTCTTGTTTTGTATTTTTTTCTTTTTCAGAAGCAAAACAACAACAACAACAACAACAACTGTATTTCCAAGCTGACAATAAACCCATAACTTTACTTCTAGAGTGAAATATACTTACCGCTAAACCCTCTGGTATAAATCTAGCATTTGATCTTGGAGATACCTGATGTGGCACACCAATGCCATCATTACCTACCTGATGTAGCATCATAATCGTAACTCTGATGCTTTGTAAGAAACTGGAGGTGTTCTCTGAAGATGGTGTGTTCCCGTCCATACTTCTGACGGAGAGTCTTGAGGCCATTCTCATAGCCATTATCACTTTGGATGGCTGTCTTAACTAATTCCTTAGTCTCTGGAGTAGTCATCGATTCTAAGATAAGACAAGCTTTCTCTTCCTCAGTCAGTGAAGTATCTTTCTCTACCACCTTACAGAAGAGCTTTGAGAATTGTTTCCAATCCAGAGAAGTGCCGTCAAATTTTGGCAAAGCCACCTTGTGCTTGGTGGTGGGAGAAGATTTGACAATGATCTCAGATGGCTTCAAAAATGACTCCCTGGAGGAAGGAGCTCTGTCCTTCATCTGTTCATCTAAGATCCTGGCATTGATTTCTTTAAGGATTGATGTCAACTTGCTCCTCAGCTCATGGATCTCCATGTCCATCTGGTAACAGAGATTCCTTCTTGAACTGGGTAACTTGAGATTTGAGAGATTCTGGATCAGAGTGAACTGCTGGAAGGTTGAGTGTATCCAGCTCGAAAATAGAAGATAGAGATTCCAAAGCCACAACTCCTGAGACGTACATGGCTTGCTTCTCTTGCAGGACCTTGACCTTACTAAGTTTAGTCCTGATTTCAGATAGTACAGTGTCGGCTCAAGCTTCCTCTTCTTCCAGAGGGAAGTCGGATGCGGCTTGTAGAGATAATTCTTCGAATCTTTCCTGCAACACATCAAACAGAATGGATGACCTGGTGATCTCTTCAGTTTTCTCCTGCAGTTCGCCAGGCCGTATAGTGGCTAGAGAAGACTCCATGAGGATTCATATGCTGGAGTCTAGTTTGGTCAGCTGACCTTTCCTGCCAGCTCTCTTGGCCTGTACCTTGGCAGGACTAGTCATGGCCAGTGTTTGTCTCACTTCTTCTTCCACACTGTGAGACATAGTGGTTCATTTAATATTTCAGTAGATTGGAAGTGATGTTCGTGAAGTGTAGAACACGACGTGAAGAGCTTGATGAGAAGAGTGAGATGAAATGGCTGAATGATAGAAGAGAAGGGGGGGGGGGGTTGTAAGGCACCTTGCAGCTCTATCCATTTATTTAGATTGAGCAGTATGATTAGCAACCACAGCTAACTAGGCTAAGTACAAGCTAGAGTGACTACTGATAGATAAAATAGATAAACTATGTCTACTATGAAGGCAAAGCTAAAGAGATAAATACTGTTCATGATTCAACTGTTCACCATGATTACACTATTATCTAACCTCATCTCACACAATGGTTTTTGGTCCACATGAACAGGTCAAACCAGTTACTATTCTAGTTGTCAGTCACACTTTTTCTCTTGCTATGTTGTTTGAATGATAGTTTGTCTTCATTTGACTCTTTGTTTTGAGTAAAGTACTTAGCTAGCTAGCTACTTTGAATAGGTCAGGGATAGGTTAAGCAATTATAGACTTGGATTTTGGTATTCTGGAGACGTCCCTCTCTACCTACAAACTATTGACAGGAAAGAACTCTACAGATACTGAGCTTGCAGCAGCTAGATTTCATATTTTTCAACAAAAAGGGAATAAATACAAAACAGAGAAAAAAGAGTGATATATATCACTGGGTTTAGTGGGTGGTGCCTGCATACAGAACTCAGACAGTGAGGAGACTGGGCAGGGCCAAACAATCAATAGCTACGCAAACAAACCAATTGACAAGTTCAAAGTTCATGTATTATGGGATGACACATTATCTCGCACACATAGGGTCAGGGTAGGCCTGGACACTACCATTATGTACCTGATGTAGTACACCAATGCTACCATTGCCTACCTGATGTAGCACTACCAATGCTACCATTGCCTACCTGATGTAGCACTACCAATGCTACCATTACCTACCTGATGTAGCACTACCAATGCTACCATTGCCTACCTGATGTAGCACTACCAATGCTACCATTACCTACCTGATGTAGCACACCAATGCTACCATTGCCTACCTGATGTAGCACACCAATGCTACCATTGCCTACCTGATGTAGCACACCAATGCTACCATTGCCTACCTGATGTAGTACACCAATGCTACCATTGCCTACCTGATGTAGCACACCAATGCTACCATTGCCTACCTGATGTAGCACTACCAATGCTACCATTGCCTACCTGATGTAGCACACCAATGCTACCATTGCCTACCTGATGTAGCACACCAATGCTACCATTGCCTACCTGATGTAGCACACCAATGCTACCATTGCCTACCTGATGTAGCACACCAATGCTACCATTACCTACCTGATGTAGCACACCAATGCTACCGTTACCTACCTGATGTAGCACACCAATGCTACCATTGCCTACCTGATGTAGCACTACCAATGCTACCATTACCTACCTGATGTATCACACCAATGCTACCATTACCTACCTGATGTAGCACTACCAATGCTACCATTACCTACCTGATGTAGCACTACCAATGCTACCATTGCCTACCTGATGTAGCACACCAATGCTACCATTACCTACCTGATGTAGCACACCAATGCTACCATTACCTACCTGATGTAGCACACCAATGCTACCATTGCCTACCTGATGTAGCACACCAATGCTACCATTGCCTACCTGATGTATCTCACCAATGCTACCATTACCTACCTGATGTAGCACACCAATGCTACCATTACCTACCTGATGTAGCACACCAATGCTACCATTGCCTACCTGATGTAGCACACCAATGCTACCATTACCTACCTGATGTAGCACACCAATGCTACCATTACCTACCTGATGTAGCACACCAATGCTACCATTGCCTACCTGATGTAGCACTACCAATGCTACCATTGCCTACCTGATGTAGCACACCAATGCTACCATTGCCTACCTGATGTAGCACTACCAATGCTACCATTACCTACCTGATGTAGCACACCAATGCTACCATTGCCTACCTGATGTAGCACTACCAATGCTACCATTGCCTACCAGATGTAGCACACCAATGCTACCATTGCCTACCTGATGTAGCACTACCAATGCTACCATTGCCTACCTGATGTAGCACACCAATGCTACCATTGCCTACCTGATGTAGCACACCAATGCTACCATTGCCTACCTGATGTAGCACACTGTGGGCCGACTCGGGGGCAGTTGTCACTTGGCCTCTCTTCCGACTCGCACCTGATGACAGCAATTATTTGCTGCCACCAGAGTCTCAAGGGTTTCTTAGCTACTCCTTGGCTAGCCACAACCCTACCCGCAGGTTGGATACTAGGAATAGGTTAAATTGTATTTAATCAAGAAACAGAACACACAACGTATTGAGTGACCTGAACTACAAAACTGAGACTGAAGCACATGGCACACAACATCTGACTTATATAAAAAACACAAACTCCACCTACAACTCCCACAAAATGCTGCAAAGCACACACACAAACACGACTATCGTGTTACACTTTCACATAAACTACACATGACTTCCATTAACAACTTATTGATGACACACACACAAACATGTTCATTCATGCACGCCCGCAATTGTCTCTTCTCAGTTCGGCTTCATGTGGGCATACCCACATCTCCCCCCTCCTTCTGACTTGCTGAATGTCCATCTTCAGCACATATCTGCTCCTTCTTGTCGTAACAACGACTCAGACAATCAGCCACGCCATTTTCTCTGCCACTACGATATTTGATTTCAAAGTCAAACTCTTTAAGGCGAAGAGCCCAGTTGTATAGCCTCCTGTTCTCTTGCCTAGCTGACATCAGAGTCACCAATCCTCGATGGTCCGTCACCACAGTGAATCGATTCCCATACAAATAGAAGGCAAAATGCCTCACTGCTTCGAACAACGCAAGTCCCTCCAGCTCCTGCGCACTGTAACGACTCTGGGCTCCCTTCAGTTGCCTCAAAAAGAAAGCCACAGGATACTGATCCTTCCCTCTTTCTACAGATAACACAGCTCCCACACCACACGCACTGGCATCACATTCAAGCACAAAAATGTCTGACACACATGGTACAATTAAACAAACACTACTACATAATTGCTCACACAAACTGTAGAAAGCCTCTATCATCTGGCTTGTCCACTCTACTGTCCCAGCCGCATTCCTGGACGTTGAGGGCGTGAGAGTAGAGGACCAGCGGTGATAGTTCCGAATGAAACGCCTATAGAAGCGCATAGGCTCCAACCGTCCCGAAATGTCCGGGACCGTCCCGGATTTGTTAACTTTGTCCCCGGTCCCGGAAGAGACTACTATTTGTCCCGGAAAGTTACTTTAACCGGCAAAATGTAAAGGGTGTCTCTACGCGAAATGGGAAACGATCGTCAGTATCACAAATGCAGGAGTAGATTCACGGTTATTGTAGAGGTTGACATGAGCGATTGCGGTCCTCCTAAGCTTAAAAGAGCCAGAAAGCAATGCCATTTTGATTTTAGCTGGCCTCAACAATTCCCTGGTATAGGGAGAAGCTCTAAAGGTAAAAGCAGTAATAAAGTAGTGGTTATTTACTACTTTCTAGCTAGCACAACAAACTTTGTATAATGACAAAATAAATACATAAACAAAAGCAACAGCAATTTACTATTACAATGAACAGTCATTTAGTGTAGGGAATAATGTTGGATATACATCAAATGTAAATTTCTTATAGGTTTGAGGTAGTTGTATACAACTATCGTAAAACTTAGATGAAGTAGAATAAAGTTCCATGCAATATCTCTGTCCTCATTGAGTAAGCACTTGATAATGAAAAAAATCACTATTCATGCTACACCTATTTATTAGCCTTAATCGTACTTAATTAGTGGCGGGCGTGGCTATGGTCCCTGAAGCTCCTTTGGAAAAGTTGGAGGGTATGCTACCATACCAAGGAAGGCCCTAAGTTGCTTCCTAGTCCTTGGGAGCGGGTGCTCCCTGATGGCTCTCACTCTAGCCTCCGGCACGTTAATAACACCACCGCCCACAACATGCCCCAAAAACTCCAGCTTCACCTTCCCAAAACAACACTTACTCCTCCTACACGTCAACCCAGCAACCTTCAACACCCCAAACAACTTCCTCAGATGTACCACATGCTCCTCCCAACTACTTGACACAACTAATATGTCGTCTATATAGACACGAGCGAAGTCCATACAGTCAACCAACACTGAGTCCATCAAACGTTGGAAAACCGACGGTGCATTAGTAAGACCGAACGGCATCCTGATGAACTTATATTTCCCGAAGGGACAAATAAAACATGTCTTGTCCCTGTCAGCCACATCCACTTCCACCTGGTGGAATCCTTTCGCAAGATCCACCTTAGACAACACCTTACCACTACCAACCTTTTCCACCATCTCCTCAAACCCTGGTATATAATAGGGCTCTTTGGCCGTCACCTCGTTTAACTTCCGATAATCCACACACAACCGTATACCACCACCCTGCTTTCTTCACCGGCACCAAGGGCGATGCCCACTGACTGTCACACCTCTCGATCACCCCACACTTCTCCAGACCAGCCAACTCCTTTTTCACTTCCTCCCTAATTCCCAACGGCACAGAGTACGGTGTCTGCCTAATAGGCGGACTATCTCCTGTCTCTATCTTAAGCACAACCTCCCCCGTATTCCCTGGCAAGTCCGAAAACACTACATCATACTCCGCCAACAAACTATCCAATTCACCCTGATTAAACCCTCCACATTCTCCCGACAACTTGGTTTTCGCCTCACTATCTTCCTCAACAACCACATCCAACCTACCCACACTCATCCTCTCCCAATACCTCTTCAAACAATTCACGTGCACCACTTTACTATGTTTCTTGGCACCCACCTTATGAATTTTGTAGTTGACCTCACCTACCTTCTCCAATACAATGTAAGGCCCCTCCCACGAATCCAACAACTTACAACTAAGCCCCGGAATCCGATACAATACCTTAGAACCCACAGCAAATTCCCTCAACTTCTTTCCCCTATTCAACAAAGCCATCCTTCCTTCCTTCCCCTTCGCCATCTTCAAAGCTGCACAGTCCCTCATCATCTCTAACCTATCCGCCATATTACCAACCCACTCACACACATTCCACTTCTTCCCTTCTTCCTCAAACAACTCATGGTACAGGGCATCCAGAGGTGTCCTTACTCTAAACCCATAAACCAGATCAAAAGGACTAAATCCTGAATCGGCGTGAGGCATCTGCCTCAACACATACAAAACAAAATTCACCTGCCCAACCCAATCCATCTTCTCCTCTACACACTTCCCCAAAATCGCCTTCAGTGTCCCATGCATCCTCTCCACAGCCCCATTCGTTTCCGGATGATATGGGGAGGTCCTAACCATAGGTTCCAAGTGCCACGAAAGCTCCGTGGCAGTCACGGAATTTTACTCTATCAATCTGCCACGCACGGAAGTTCTGATTGCCTATTGTCTGCCACGGAAATCCCCCTATCAGAAACCACAGTTTACTTAATACCTAGCTTTAATAGAAAACCATACTCTATCAGCAAAACCATACTCTCTATCAGCAAAACCATACTCTCTATCAGCAAAACCATGCAGCGTATCCATGTAGGCCCTCATGATGCAATTCCACACAACACTTATACATATCAAATTTTGATTTCTGATCTTGAATACTTCTTTCTTGGTAGTACTGGCAATGGCAGAGTGTTTCCCAACCACCTGCTCCTAAGAAAGCAAAAAAAAAAAGGAAAGACAAGGCTAACTCATTTTTGATAATAAGTGGATAGAACTTATAGTTGATGTCTGGACTTTTGAATATTCCTTGCTCAAATGCAGAGGCAGAAAGGGGCTTCTCAGTGCTGAGGAAAGTCCATACTGACAGAGGGCCAGTCTTAGCCACTCTACTATTATTAGCTTGCTGAGAGTTATGATGAACAATAGTGATTGCTGCTTTGACACTATAATTATCAGATGAATTGATTACAAAATGCAAAAAAGCTACAATCATTCTCCAAAATGAATCAATATAACAATAGTCATTGTCATTAATTATATTCATAACATTAATTACATGAAGGATGTGGTCAATTGAGTTGATTTAATTAATGGGTGTGGTTTGTCACTGATTTCCATTTCTCAAACTTGGAACCTATGCCTAACTTTCTCA
>WLWD01003803.1_pt1 | contig 20402 bp, 14 predicted proteins | sample 6712731 | NCBI WGS metagenome assembly WLWD01 (sample SAMN12718690, study PRJNA576275) | sponge metagenome | isolation source: marine sponge | host: Mycale hentscheli | place: New Zealand: South Island, Marlborough, Capsize Point | collected 2014-11-01
AGGATATGTGGCAGGAGGGCAGGATATGTGGCAGGAGGGCAGGATGTGTGGCAGGATGTGTGGCTGATTATAACAGGTGTGGTATGAGCAGGGAGATATAGTGGTATTGAATTGGTAGGTAACATACTAAAAAAATGTCTTGAATGCTTAGTTTTAGTTTTTTCCCAAATTCTCCCTGAAGATTTAGTTAGTTTTTAGCATTTTTTTAATATCATGTAGAAGATTTAGTTAGTTAGGGAATAATTCAAGGTGAATTGTTTACAATATAAATTGCTAGTTTTAGTTTTTGTCATCCACTCCACTGGTAGTTTTAGTTATTATCGAATTCACTGTCTTCTAAAATATTTAGTTTTAGTTCTTTCATGTTCTCTACAGCTTAGTTTTAGTTATTCTTACCAAAAGTAAAATACCCTAAAACTAAGGGGTTTTGGTTTTAGTTTTAGACACTACTAAAAAGACACTGCCACCACTCCATCCCAAAGCAAGACAACCACCAATGACAAGCATACACTTAATTCCTCCAACTCCTCCAACTCCTTTAACTGATACATCAACAAAATTGATAAATCTAGAACATGCGGAACCACACATCCAAGACCCTGGACTGGAAAGTGAGCTGTGGAACCATACATCCAAGACCCTGGACTGGACAGTGAAATGTGGAACCACACATTCAAGACCCTGGACTGGAAAGGGAAATTCCCAGAAAGCCAATAACCAAAGACATTCCTACCATTCTGAACTTCTCCAAGAAAGAGCTTACCAAAGCAGAGAAATGATTCCTGAGCCTGGGACTTAAGTTTGCTCCTATGCTTATACTCAAAGAAAATACATTCATCTTTGCTGGAGAACACTACAGGCAGATCACGGGCATAGCCATGGGCACACCCGTAGCCCCTACTCTTGCCAATCTATTTATGGGAAAGGTTGAACATGAAGCTCTAAGTGCCTGGGGAGGTACCCAACCATTGGTATGGCTACGCTATATTGACGACATTCTGGTCATCATGGAAGACTCCCAAGAGACACTACTAGAACTCGTCAAACACCTCAATGCAAGAATATCTTCCATCAAATACACAACTGAGATATCAGACAAGTCCATAGACTTCTTGGACTTCACCATATTCAAGACCCTAGATACCAACAAGGAGTCCTCGACATTCAACCATACTCTAAAGCAAGTGATCCCCACTCCTATCTCCACTATTCTTCTGCCCACCAACCATCCATCAAATCTGGTGTGGTCAGGGCAGAATTTATTAGAACACTGAGAAAGATCATCGTCACCAACCATTTACAGCAAGCAGCAAAGGTAACTTTTTTCCTTGTTTTGAAAACAGAGGTTACCCAAAGGATCTCCTCAAGGAGATTTCCTTTAAGATCAACTTTAAAGACAGACAGCAGCAACTAGAATTCAAGGGTAACAAGAAGTTGGAGGATTGTACCACACCATACTAAAGGTCAACACCTTCCATTCATTCAAACCCAAGATCTGCAGACCTAGACCCATAACTGTAGGTGAATAGTTCGAGTGGAGAGTTCAGGGATAAGCCACAGTTACAACCCCAGGAATCATGAAGATTCAGAAAATAACTTATCTAACTGCTTTGTTGTCTGTTAGTTTTTGTTGGATGGTGTCCCCGCACACCTCAGTGGGGGTTGCAATTTGCCTGTGTCACTACGGCCTTCGTGCCACAGGCAAAATTGCATCATATTCACATTAATTTATTCTTTTCATGCTTTTTGTAGCCACTTAGCTAGTCATTCACATGCTTCAGGTCCAACACTATCAATAAAGCCACAGTGGCTAAATCTATCGACAATTCACAAGAGAACTTTGTTTGCCTTGAGAGGAGACAAGTCAAGAACCATCAAACCAGCAGACAAAGGCTCGTGCATTGTAGTCCAGGACACTATCAATAACTTGCTCTTCAACTGCTGCAATACTTTACCAGCTCTCAGCCATCATTTTATTAGTTTCACTACTTTGAAGGGCAAACTGAGCCCGAAATATTATAGAATATAATTATTATAGTAGTCAAATATTGGTCAAGTGGAGGGTAGGTGGTACGTCTTGCCATTTGAATGCTTTAATTAACCAACTTTTACTTTTCATTGTTACTCAAACCATTTATGTCTGAATTTATCAAGCCATAGCTGATACAGTATATAACTAGTCTCTAGCTAGGTGAGCTCACTTGTCACTGGAGCTAAAGCACAACACTAGTTTATCAAGCCATAGCTGATACAGTATATAACTAGTCTCTAGCTAGGCTAGCTCACTTGTCACTGGAGCTAAAGCACAACACTAGTTTATCAAGCCATAGCTGATACAGTATATAACTAGTCTCTAGCTAGGCTAGCTCACTTGTCACTGGAGCTAAAGCACAACACTAGTTTATCAAGCCATAGCTGATACAGTATATAACTAGTCTCTAGCTAGGCGAGCTCACTTGTCACTGGAGCTAAAGCATGCAACACTAGTTTATCAAGCCATAGCTGATACAGTATATAACTAGTCTCTAGCTAGGCGAGCTCACTTGTCACTGGAGCTAAAGCATGCAACACTAGTTTATCAAGCCATAGCTGATACAGCATATAACTAGTCTCTAGCTAGGCGAGCTCACTTGTCACTGGAGCTAAAGCACAACACTAGTTTATCAAGCCATAGCTGATACAGTATATAACTAGTCTCTAGCTAGGCTAGCTCACTTGTCACTGCAGCTAAAGCACAACACTAGTTTATCAAGCCATAGCTGATACAGTATATAACTAGTCTCTAGCTAGGCTAGCTCACTTGTCACTGCAGCTAAAGCACAACACTAGTTTAAGCATCTGACATACACAAACTTCTAGTGATCCCTGCAATACACATTAAAGGAATGTCCTGTTATTTGTTGTTGTTTTTTATTGACACAATGTTACAAATTATAGTGAACTACAGAACTATTTATCTGCAGATTCTGTACATTTAAACTAACACATGGAGAGACTTGTTCAAGTGAATGACCTAACCTGCCTTTAGAGGATTAACCCCGATTGACGTGTACACGTGGCTAAATTGGAAAAATCTATAACCACCGCGTGCGAGGACGCAAAAATGCATCAAAAATGCGTCTTCGCGTCCACTTCACCCTACAGCATTGAGTCAAGGAAGCCACCAATCACAGTGGCAGACGATTCTATATTGTTGTAAGTATATTTTAGGCTTATAAAATACATAGACTGCCATAAGATAATGTTGAGTAAATGTTGTCACAACAATGATTTCTTTCTCTGATACAGTATAAATTGAAAATAAAGGTACACAGAATAATATTTTACAAACCAATATTACTTTAGCTATAACTGCTCATGATATGACAAGTAGAAAGCTATATTGGCAAGTGTAACACTGGCACTTCAGCATCCTAGTGATGAAGACAATATTCTTGACCTGGCACAGCATGGCAGTGACCAGGATGGCAGTAACTCTGGTGGTAGTGACAAGGAGTTTGATGACAGAAAGAATGACTTCAGTGCTGATGGGTGTAGTGACTGTAGTAGTTGCTAGATGGTCAAGGACTCTGACGAGAGAACGGAATTGATGATTCTGAAAGGTAGCGATTTCTACAGGAATTTTAACCACATTCTTTATAAGTAAAAATAAATATTGCTATATAACAGGTGAGACTGCAGGGAGCTCTCTGACATATACTTCTATTATGCTATGACCAGTTGCACTTGATGGTAAGACCACAAACTACTCTGTCAACAATGCAGCCTACCAGCACATCAAAAGTAAAGACACCTTGGACCAAACTGAATACACTCAATTATTCTATCATTTTATTTGTGATGTACCTGTTTTCATACACAAAAGCCAATAAAAAGATTCTCTGTTCACAAAATTTATAACAGATTGCTCAGTTCAAAATAAACCACACCCTAAATAACAAATTCTTCCTGAATGTAAGACAGATGTGTGCAAAAACACTTTCTCTTACCTCTATGATCAAGTAGCAAACTGCTTCAGCCATGAAACCATACTTCCAACCTTACTAGTGTGCTTACTAAGAGCCGCAGTGTGATGCCATAAAAGTTTTTGCCAAACGGTGCAAGTATTTTGTTATTTTTAAGTCAGAGGAACAGCTCCTTAGCGTCGAATTTATGCTTTCCCAATAGCCTAGAGCGTACTCTATCGTTCGATAATACTGTCCCCGAGGCAATCTTCAACATTCATTTTCTCTCGTTTAGTGTCACCCTCGCACCAAGCAATCAATCTGTGTCTCGCTTGCGCCCGTGACTGCATTACATAAGGTGCAATCAAAAGTTTTATTCGCGTGTAATCGGTTAATAATGGTTCCACCCCTTATTGCACATGATGTGCACTGTATCTAGTCTTGCGTGTCCATCCCTTTACCAACTGTTAACAACTACTACACATGCAAGGTAAGGGTCTAGAAATATACAATACAATAACTTGCTTGCAGCTAGCCATAATTGGCGAGCGAGCGAGACACTTACAGGGGTAACACAATCGAAAATCGGGGATGTTCATTGGCGAGCGAGCGAAGCGAGCGAGACACTATCAGGGGTAACTCAATTGAGATTTCGCTATATTTATTTATTTATCTGTTTATGGGGTACGTGAGACCTCTGTTTTCGCCCGCGCTTCTAATTACGTAAGTTAGGTAAAGCGTTCACAGTTCCAGTATTTTTCAATTAACGTGCGCGGAGAATCATGCTGCACTGCCTTACGCAACTCCTGTTTCAACCAAAACGTTTATAGCTACTCTCTTCTTGAAACAATTGTGAAGTCTTTGTCAAGCTGCTCTTCTTTGCCACTGCTTTCTAAGTTTATTCAGGTAATTCTGTTATTGTTAACTCAGCAAAGAGCTTGTTGTCAACACTGACTGGTAAATTCAAATAGTCAGAATGACTCAAATTTGGTACTACGGAAGTTACTTCTGCTCAAGAAAATGAGGTAAGAAAGTAATTTTGTATTTGTGTGCTAAAATTGATTGTCTTTTGTTTATGTAGCTGAGAGCTTGTTGTCGAGAATTCGAGGTAATTCAGATGGTCAAAGTAACTTCAATTTGATATTACAGAAGTTATCAATACTCAAGAATGAGGTAAGTAGTAATTCCATATTTGTTGGCTAAAATTACAAATAATAATACTGGTTTATTTTTTATCGTAGCTGAGAGCTTGTTCAAGAGTCACTGGTGATTGAGATCATCAGAATGGTTGATGTTTGATACTACAAAAGTTACCATTAATCAGGTAAGAGAGTGATTTTGTATTTGTTTGCTGAAATCTAATGTCATAACTGCTATTATAGAGTTTGCATGAAGTAAGCAAAAAATAGTAACATTTTATGTTACCTAACTATCAGGCTCGCTCGCCATTTGTGCTCAAGCACATCACTAGTTTATTTGTATATATGTTTGGACGTACGTATGTCATTTTGTACTTTGACCCTCACGTTTTTGTGTTAGTTATGTGGTCGACCCCGTCCCAAATTGCACTAAACAGAATCCTCTGGTTTATCGATCAGTACCCGTATCACCCTAGAAATTGAATTGTTTACCGTTTTGAATTCTTTTGCGGGTGCAGTTAAAACTTGAAGACTTAAGGGACTTCCATTTCTATTCGAGTTAGTGGCGGTGGTAAGTCAATGCGCTCTTTGTCATGGTTATAAGCCGTGCGCAACAGTATTTACTTGAAAATACATGGTCCACTAGACTACCGCGAAGCGAAGGTAAGTCTGTGTAGGTGCATGTCCAGTTGTGTCAAAGCATTGTGTGTTACAACCACTACTTAGCTAAAGAATATCACAAAGAAAACTTTTAAATAACGTGTATTGTTTGTTGTTGTTTTTTTTCCTTCCAAGCAGTTGCAGAGAGTTGTTACTATGGCACTGAAATCCCTTTACCCTGTATGCTAAATTTAAAAACGACCTTATTTTCAGTAGCTTCAGTGTTAGAAGTCAAAGTCATTCATATAAAATAAGTATAGTATTTAGGCTTGCTCACCATTTGTGCTCAAGCACATCACTAGTAAGTGCTGGAATCACCAAATTCCACTGTTCACACTAGCTAAAACCACTACAACATCTGAACAAGCCCTCTTAAACAAACACGTTTCTTTCACCCTCTGGATGCAATGTGAAATCATACTGCAAGCTTGTTCGTTACATATGATTAGAGCATTCTTTTTGTGTGCTGCAAACAAGTCATATTGCATGTTCCCCGACCCTCCACCCGTGTACAGCTGGTAAAGGATTTGACAAAGCAAAGACTACGTATATTCTAGTAAAATATATTTTTTTGCAAGCACTTCACCAAATTGTATTCCTTCAATAAATCTGACCTGTGCTTTTTTTTATCAAGCTGTGAATCTCCAACTTGCTCAGGGAAATGGCCCTCTATTTCTTCAATGTCACTTTCAATACTGTAACTTCCACGGTTCTAGGGTTTCTCCCCAAGTTCACTAAAATGACTTTTTCCTCCAAGGCTTCGCGGAAAGTGGTGGTATTTTATGCGACTGTGTGTTTTATGCGACCAAAGTTGACGCATGCGCGTACCGGTTGGTGTCCGATTTGTTTTTGTTATCCAATCCGTGTTCTGGTGGTGTGGTTGTGACAGGAACGCCCCACTTTTGAAGGCAGTCTTTTTGCCTGTAGTGAGGAGATTATGGCTGGAAGTCAACAGCAAGTTCGAGTTGGTGATGAGGTGAGCCTCCAGCTTAGTCGTTGGTCTTTTTCTAGATTACAGCTCCATGCTGTTAGTTTATCTTATTACCAGTTCCATAGTTTCTTTGCCTAGCCACCAAATCCATCTTTTTTTTCTTCTTCTTTTTTTTTTTTTTTTTTTTTAGATCCCGTGTTTAATGTAGAGTTTGTTTGTCTACCTCATTACTAGATCCAGTGTTTGTTTGTTTGTTTAGATTCAGCATTTATCCAGTTGCAGGATTCTATTAGATCCTGTGATGATATATCCAATACTAGATCCAGTGTTTGTGTGCCTAATCTGGTGCATTGATATTGTCACAATAGGAGACAACTATCCCCGTTTGCTGGGATGGTCTTTTTTTTTTTTTTTTTTTTTTTCTTTTTTTTTTTTTTCATTGTCCCTGTCCGTGTTAACTTATAAGAATTTATTCACAGCTTGTGGGAGTATTGGGCACTTATTGATTGATTTTCTTACTTTGCTGGTTTTTAGCTGGTGGTTTGGCCCAGTGGTTTGGCCCAGTGGCTAGTGGTACTTCCCAGTGATGGATGTAGGGGGGTTTTCCATTTTCGGATGAAATCTCCTTTTATAGCTAGAAACTTACCTAAATTATCATCTCTTCTTAATTCCCACACTTAAACAACTGCACTCTACAGACTAACTGCAATTGAAGTCTAACTTTTTTATATTGCAACTAAACAAAATTGGGCGGCGTCTACCTGTAGTTAACCTGGTCTGTAGCGCACTTTTAAGGTTTCTACCTAGCCAGTCGTCTCCCCTTTACCCGAGGAGGTATTAGTTTCTATCTGAAGATTTTGTCAGTTGTGAGAAGTTAGCCTGGTTTGACAGGGAGAAGTATTTTGTGGAGTGGAAGTATCTGTGGCTGTGAACAGCCATGCCTCAAAGCAAAGGACTTCTTTTCTTTTTCAGACGTTAGTGTTACTAATATTTCCACTGGCCTACTTTCCTGAGTTTGCCCATAACTCTCCAACTAATTGTAAGGTATTGACATATTAACAACACAACCAAAAGCATAACTAACAGTAACATAAAGTTGCAGCTGACCATTATCAATAATGGTATCTCATCACTCTGTCTCAAAGAACTCACAAGAGGTCATTTCTTTATGATTTTTCAAACATCAAACATGAAATGAATACAACTTCATGAAAGAGTTGAGACGGTGTGGTTTATGTGATCAGAGAAGAAAACAACAACAACTCCTGCAATTTCTAGACCTGCCCCTGCTTCCCGTACCACAACTGACTCCACCCACACACACATGTATTTCTAGACCTGCCCCTGCTTCCCGTACCACAACTGACTCCACCCACACACACATGTATTTCTAGACCTGCCCCTGCTTCCCATACCACAACTGACTCCACCCACACACACATGTATTTCTAGATCTGCCCCTGCTTCCCATACCACAACTGACTCCACCCACACACACATGTATTTCTAGATCTGCCCCTGCTTCCCATACCACAACTGACTCCACCCACACACACATGTAGTAATCATTATCTATTGAATGCCATACCAAATTGAGTTTATGTTTCTTGGATTTACCGGGGCAGTTATTGGGGGTTTCAAAAAAAAAAAAATCTAAAATTTCAGAAAATGTTTCTATTTCACTGAAACACGGTCAAGAAGAGAACTATCATCGATTGCTAGTGAGAGAAGAAATTTGGAGCATTTTAAACCTAGTTTGAAGACTAAAGCTACTATTGATGAAGTATAATAGTTCAGTTGTGCAACCCATGTCTTGAGCTCTAGCACATATCAATGCAACTTGACATAGATTCTTTATTCTTTGTTTACAATCCAAAAATTTCTGTCCAAAAATCATACAGTAGGTGCCAACAAAGTTCTGATTTAGTTCCATAATACAGCTGTTAACACTGCGTTCTGTACTGTTTTGATTAAACGGCCAACACCGTTTACTAAAATGGTAAAATATGGTATAACTTTTTGTTCATTCACTGATATTTTCTAACTAGAAGCTCTTCCATAGCTATATCGGCAAGCTAAGGCCTTGTATATCACCCATTAAAACTACGGGGATAGCACAAAACAACGCAAAAAATCAAACTTGCTACAATAAAGCTGCCAACTGAAGTTCCGATGGGCATTGGACCTCCAGCAGTAAAGAGGCCCCCCCCCCCCCCCCCCCCCACCCCCCCACCTCTAGAAAACATTGGTACTGTGTGGTGGTGTAGCTAACAATTCTCTGTGAAACAACTTAGGGGTGGATGGCTTCTGGTTGATCCAGTATCAAGAAGTGCTCGTGCCATGGCAATGTGTCCATCTGGTGTCTGCACCTTGATTTGGCATGTCATGAATAGAGTAGTAGAATTTGAAAACTGTCGATTGTGAGTGCAAGCAGGTTCAGGCAATGCTACCATGGATGCAGCCGGAGGGTTATTACTTGAAGCAGCAATAGTAGTAGGTGAGTTGGGCAATGCTACATTCGATGCCACTGGAGGATTATTACCTATGGTAGTAGGTGGGTTGGGCAATGCTAAGTTGGATGTCCCTGGAGGATTATTGCTTGAAGCAGCAGCAGTAGAAGTAGTAGGTGGTGAATCATCCCTATGAAGAAGAGTGTGATGCTTGCCCTTGCATTTCTTGCAGTAATAAGTACTTCTGCAAGATCTGAGCGCATGTCCATAACCGAGACAGTTACGGCAAAGTTTGAATTTTTGAACGTGAGCTTGTCGTTGTTCAACGGTCATATCGATGAATTTTGAACAAAGATATGGAGGATGATAAGTACGATCGCAAAGTTCACAGTTACGCGTGGTCTCTGCAACGTACACTGGCACCTTGCTGTGCTTCTTCGGCCTTTGCTTAGAACCTTTGCTTGAAGTTTTACTCACAGATTCGTCCGTATGCATCCATCAGCTAAGAGTGATATCCATGAATTCCAATATAATATTTGTGAAGATTAGCTCTTTGCTATGTTCACTGGAATAAATTTGCCAGCGATCTAGAAGTTTGGGTTCGAATTGATTAATTATGAGTGAAGCCAGCAAATGTTCGATGTCTAATTGTTCAAGTCGTTTCAATCCAGCGATGTGCTTGTCGATTTCGATTCTCATATCCAACAATCCTTTGTAAGTCGATGAAGAAAATGTGTCGAGACTAGCTAGCGATTGCATATGTTTGCGATGAATAAGGGGTTTGCACTTGTATTGCTTTTTTAGCTTGTCCACGACAAATCCGTACATAGCCGTGTAACCTGTTGAAGGCGATGCAATCTTGCTTGCCGTCTCATCTTTCAGAGCAGAGCGTAGATAAGACAGCTTGCTAGATTCAGGCAACTCGGGAACATTGTGTACTGCAGATGAGAATTCCTCCCAAAATGAAGGCCAGTCTAAAGGGTTTCCGTTGAATGGAGTTAATTTAAGTTCTGGTAGTTTGACTCTTCTCACAGACAGCGACGATGACGAACTTGGGGTTGGTGAGGCAGAATCTACGGATGGCTTCATAGCATCCATCTCAATTAGCTTAAGTGAACGGATCTCTTCGCTGTAGTCACACAACTTCGTCTTCCATTCTGAATTTGTTTTGGCGACTGGTTTAGTCAGAAGCCGCGTTAGCCTCTTGATTTCTTCGTTGAGATCCTGAAGTGTGGTTCCCCATGTCTTCGCTTTGTCTCTACCAGATGCTTTGAGTTGGTCGATTAGTTCCTTGATATAATCCGCGATTTCGTTGGCTTCATATAAATGTAGTAACCCTTGCAGGCGATTTTTCTTAGATCCGTACTCTTCGTGATGGCGATCCAAGATTTCTTGTTCGGGTTCCTTTTCATCCCCGTCCAATTTGTTGATGAGTTTCTCCTGTACGTCGATCAATGACGTACTTGTAGTCTGCAATATTTCCAATTGCTTCTTGAGACAAACTGCATCCAGATCCACCGGTGGGAGATGAAGATAATTTTGAATGTTGGATTCAATTTTAGTGAGTGTGACTTGAAGAGCGCTTTGTGATGACTTACGCAGAGTAGTTACTTCTTCCATGTTGATGAAATCTGCCGTTTTCTTCTGATCCGGCTCGAAGGACCATGAATCTTCTAGTGTGCAATTAAGCGTAGCGGCTGGTTCTAGGCAACACAACTCGCCCTAAAATGAACTAACACTGCACTGGGTATGTCTCTTCCTGCGCAAATGTCCGTTGTATGCTAATCCAGAGTGCAGTTAGACTACGCCCCAGACAATCAAAGGTAGATAGGGTTTAAGTTATATGGAATTGAAGAATAGTACAATAATGAGTAAACGAATGAATAGGAAGTCGAATAATATTCAAGAAAATATGAAATGAAGAATGCGATGAATGGCTAGAAGAGTTGAACAAAACTGAATAACTGCAACAAAACTGAACAACTGCACAACTGATTGGACTGAGCTGGGTCAGTCCACTATATACTGTAGCTCAGTCCAAGGGGGGTTGTTTTCATGAAGCTAATGCGTAAATGTGTGTGTGAATGAAGTGTGAATGTATGTTTGTCTTTTCTCAATAAGGTGTAAATCAGTAATTAATTGTTTATTGTTGTGCCATTTGGCCTATGTTTGTCACTTGTTTGCTTGCTCCAACAAAGGGTTATCAAATACGCAGCATGCAGGGAATCCGTTGATATATTCTTGTTGTGCATTCCTGTGAAGTAATTGAGCTTTCTGCTGAACCAAAATGATAAATGTGGTCTCAAAATACATGCATAGCCGATTGACATGTGGAAAAGCAACTCGAGGTCAGATGTACTGTCCCCAGACACTAACTCCAGGTCAGATGTACTGTCTACAGATACTAACTCCTTTTTGTCCTCAGTGGATCCTGATGTATTTTCTTGTGTGTTCTACTTTACACAATCCTGGTTGGTTTTATATATATTGGCCAACCCAACTTGTAAGTTCAGTTCTGATTGTATAAGCATTATTTGACATCTTGTGAGATACCTACTCCTCTCTGCTTAGAATGGTGGTGGCACTATCTTATTTCATCTCTACATGTCACACCACACCAGTGTTAACTGATTACTAGATCTTCAGTGAAATGAAGTCAACTAAACCAAAAGTTGTTGCTTTAAAAAAAACAAAAAAAACAACTTAGATAGCACTGTGCAAACATGGCTATGTGCTCAGAAATGACTTTCCCTCTCTTTTTCTTTCAAGTTGCTGGTGCCTGTTTTTGTTTTTGAGCATGCTCAGAAATGACTTGCCCTCTCTTTTTCTTTCCTGAGGCCTGTGGGGCGGGTGTTCAGCCTGCGCACAGTGCACGAATGCTCCACAGTCCTGGGGACAGCCAGTATCGCTGCCACCAGAACTGAGCAAGAGGGGTTAGCCTCACTTTGAGCTTTACTAATAATGCTACGGTAAACTCGACTGACTACAACCACGTGGTGAGAGGACTTTATGAGACGAGTCCTCTCACAAAACTGACCAATCACGATGCAACACAAAATAACTACAGATGACCTGCGCACAAAATGACGACTCCCAACCCCAACTCTAAATGATACACTCCCACATAAATGTTCTATGTTCGTTCTTCCATCTAACTCTATACACCCAACAGTTCAGCTTCTTGTCTCCTCATGTCTTCTCATGTCTTCTCATGTGGGCTGGCCCACAAGGCCTGTTTTGTTTTGAGCATGCTCAAACCTGACTTTCCCTCTCTTTTATTCCAGATGTGCTGGTGTCTTATTTTGAGCATGCTCAGAAATGACTTTCCCTCTTTTTTTCCAGGTGGGCTGGTGCCTTATTTTGAGCATGCTCAGAAATGACTTTCCGTCTCTTTTTCTTTCAAGTTGCTGGTGCCTGTTTTTGTTTTTGAGCATGCTCAGATATGACTTTCCCTCTCTTTTTTTGCAGTTGTTAGTGTGTTTTTTGTGAGAGAGGATACTCAGACATGAGTTTCCCTCTCTTTGTCTCTATAGTTGGTAGTTGTTTTACTCTCGCTATCATTAACCCTCAGTGCGCATGCGCCTGAGGGTATATAGTAGTCAACCCGTCATTCATTCATTCAGTCACTCATTCAGTCAACAAGGGATCTCGAAGAGTACGGCTACCCAGGCTTTGAAAGCGACATCAAACTATAGCACTTCACAGAGTAAGTCCCTTTAATGTGCCAGAATTGTTAGTTTTGTCTTAGTTTTCAAGAAAAAGCGAGTAGAATTTCAGTTCTACAATCGTACGTTACGGTAATGGGAACCACTCCTTAAAAACTTACTTGTCACGTGAGCCAGCTTGCAGGTTGCAAATCACATTTAAATAGCTAACAATTACATACATTCATGGTGAGGTGTTGTGTTGCGTTGGGTATATAGGTGTTGGGTATATAGGTGTTGGGTGAGCAGATACCTAACCCAAAAGAAATACTGGTTCAAACCACCTTTGTCGGCACTTTTTTTTTTTCATTTTTTTTTCCTGTTTTTTTTTCTTTTTCCTTTTGTCTTCTTGCCTTATTTTTCTTTATTTTCCTCTTTCTTCCTACTGTTTTTATTTCTTTCCTACCTTTTACTTTCGTGTACTGTTTTTCTTTCTTACTTCTTCTTTTTCTTTTCTTCCTACCTTTTTCATTCATTCCTCTTTCTTTTGTCCCTCTTCATTGTCTTTTTCTCTTTCCTGCCTCTCTTCATGCCACTTCTCTTTCTTTTTTTTGTTTCTACACTTTTCCTTTGTTATTATTTTCTTTATCATACTAGCTAACTAGCGCTGAGGGTTTGCACTTCAGTGCTCTAGTTGAAGTCTAGTTTGTTCCAGAAATATAGAAAGTTGTGTGTTTATAACACACAAACACTACATACACTTTTGTATTATTATGGTTGTATTCTTTCAATGATTCATATAATTTGCTATTATTGTTGTGTTATTTATTGTTGTTTTGTTTTTTTGTTGTTTTTTGTTGTTGTTGTTTTGTTTGTTTGTTGTTGTTCTTTTTGGGTGGGGGGGGGGAGAGGGTTGTTTTTTCTTACTATGTATAAGCATTTGTATGTTTGTGCCATTTTATAAATAAATTTGATTTTTCTTTCACTGAATATATGTTTGTGTGTTAGTATTTTATATGGCACAGTAGCCGTCTTAAAAAGCTTCTAAAATGTGTCGCGTAGAACTGAAGTAAACAGCCTTTTTTCAACATTTCATTACTGTTCCTATTAATTCTATTAATTTCAGTACTGTTTATATAAAATCCTAATAAAAATAGTCGAGCTTTTCTATGTATTTAGTGCTAAAAGTTAGAAACTCTTCCAGTGCTATATCAGTAAGCTGGTTGGAAAAAAAAAACTGACTAGCTTTTAATAAACGGGCAGGCTAAAGTTACAACAGACACAATGTCCTCATTTTGTAGGTCTTTTTCCAGTTTAATCTCTAGCTGTAAAAATATCTAAACCAGCAATGGTGCTGATTCCTAGAAAGTATTAGTAGCGTAGGACAGCCGTACCACAATTCTGCAAGAATCTATTTATAAATCCAAAAGCAAAATCTCTTGAATGTGTAAATACAATTTTGGAAAACAATTTCTATGTTCTAGAAGTGAGGCATAAGATAAATAGGAAAGATAAAAAAACAACAACAACAACTTTAAAACGTAGTTTAACAGAAGTATCGTATTTTATGAATCGCCATACTGCTTGCACTTTCTTTTATTATACCTGCTTCCACTGTCCGTTCTACTGGATGAAGTTCAAACCATTTTCTGGTGCCTTTTAATATAGGAAGAATCATCATATTTTCATATTATGTGTTTGTGTGTTAGAATATGTGACCAGCTTTGAGAAACTGACCATTGTGAAATGTTGAAAAAAATAGTTCTAATAAGTCAAAAGCACTTACCATTTGTTCTTCAGCTAGGAGCGTCTATGTGGGCTGTATAAACACTCAGAAAGCCACACGGTTAGCTTCAGCGACTTGCTTTCTCCAATTTCCGCTGGTGCTATTAGTACGTTAGATTGCCATTACTAAAACCCTATTTTTATCAATGAAGCTTTAGCTCAAATCAGCCGAAATTTTAACCTTCAGTAGTTTGCTAGTAATGTTGCAGAAAACGCCAGAAACATATTTTTGATAACTATTAGGTAAATTGACTTTATTGTGTGTTTAAGCGATTTTAATTGATTGTCAAAATGGTCGATTTTCTCATAGCCGGTCATATTATGATGTTAGTGTTTTATGTTTGTGTGTTTGTGTTGTATTTAGTCAACATTGTGTATAATTAGTATGTATGTGTGTTTGTTTACATTATTTATTGTTGTTAACAATATTGTTATTTTGTATTGTTTTTATTTAATTATAAAGTGTTTATATAGCACGTGCAATGCTTATATAAGAAAAGATTGTTTGTGTGTTAGCATTATTTCGTACATTGGTGCATGTAATGTCTGGTATAAATTTGTTTGTGTTTTAATTTTTAAAGTCTTTTTAAAACAATTAGTGTAATGTTTGTCCTTTATTATTTATATATTTTGTTTATTTGTATTTAGAGAAATCTCCTTCACCCTTTAGCCTCACTTCACTGGGAACACTGCCATACATGGAGGGAGAATGTCGAGCCTGAACATTGTGCAGTACTACAGAATAAAGTACTGCTACTAGATGATTGGGATTATGGCAGACTTCACATCTCTACTGACCTACACTCATGGACTACTACTCGTGCACCATATGTACGGTCGTCCCTAACTACCTACCAGTCTAAGTTTGTATTGGTTGGTGGATGGGATCCCTCCACTAGGGAACCCACTAACTCTCTGTTGACTAGTACTACTGGTCTAGACTGGAAGCCATCGCTACGTGCCATGCCTACTCGTCGCTACGGAGCATCATCAGTTAGTGGAGGATCACCAGAGGTCCTGGTCGTGGCTGGTGGGAGTGACTCACAAGACGAGTGGTTGGACGTAGTGGAAGTTCTACTCAACGACCATTGGACGACTGCAGACTCAATTCCTTCTTCATATAGTTACATGCAATCAACATTCCATGAAGGCAACTTCTACTTCACAGGAGGAGCTGGCAAGAGAGAGATTCTGTTTATATGCAGTTTAGAGTCTCTCATAGCATCTGTTAGTAATGGCAGGACAACTCCACTAACAATATGGAGGACAGTAACCACACCTACTGTCATCTACGCTATTGCCTCGTATTTATCAAATCTAATCGGCATCGATGACTATTCTACAGTTAGCAGTTACTCCAACAGAACAGAGAAGTGGATTGAGACTACTAGTGAGGGAGATGGACCAGCTAAGAAGGCTTATGGATGGATAGCTACTGCAGTATTAACAACTGGACAGTTAGTAATGGCCAACAGAAATGGAGTGTATAGAGGAACTCTGTCAGGTTAGTGTAGTCAAATAGCAGCTCCCTCTAGAAGCCTCCCTGACTGAACTCTGTCAGGTTAGTGTATTCAAATAGCAGCTCCCTCTAGAAGCCTCCCTGACTGAACTCTGTCAGGTTAGTGTATTCAAACTAGAAGCCTCCCTGACTGAACTCTGTCAGGTTAGTGTATTCAAATAGCAGCTCCCTCTAGAAGCCTCCCTGACTGAACTCTGTCAGGTTAGTGTATTCAAATAACAGCCTCCCTCTAGAAGCCTCCCTGACTGAACTCTGTCAGGTTAGTGTATTTAAATAGCAGCTCCCTCTAGAAGCCTCCCTGACTGAACTCTGTCAGGTTAGTGTATTCAAATAACAGCCTCCCTCTAGAAGCCTCCCTGACTGAACTCTGTCAGGTTAGTGTATTCAAATAGCAGCTCCCTCTAGAAGCCTTCCTGACTGAACTCTGTCAGGTTAGTGTATTCAAATAGCAGCTCCCTCTAGAAGCCTTCCTGACTGAACTCTGTCAGGTTAGTGTGTTCAAATAGCAGCTCCCTCTAGAAGCCTCCCTGACTGAACTCTGTCAGGTTAGTGTATTCAAAATTCTCTACCCTGCAGTAATATTGGTTTCTTTTCAGCAGGTTCATATTAATATAGTCTCTTTCAATTACATTTATAGATTATTGTTATTATTATGGAGATTGTCCTAAAAATGTTTTTCGTTGTTATTTTGTAAATTATGTTTTAACAAAATAATTTATTATTAACAAGTTAATAATTATAAATGTTAGGTATTTACTAGTCTTTACAACATATCTAAATTGCAGGTAATACTGGCAGCTGCTTCTACTGGCAGCTGTTTTTATTTCAGCTGCTTTTGCTGGCTTAGCTCCAGCACTCTGCCCTCTATCAAAAAATATGTAGCTAGTTGTGTATAGTATACTATAGTATGTCCAAGTTGAGTTGGCCTCAAGAAAAACTTGAATAACTTTATAACTGAAGCGGGTTTGCACCATTGGAAAGCTCGCGCCAAAGCGGTTAAAAATATTCCATCAGTATACTCCAAAACCGGAGAGAAAATGCTATTCCAAAACTCAATACAAAAGTCTATGGGAATAGAAAAAACCACAGGTTTCTCCCGCTCAAAATGTGCCCGCTTTTAGTCACGCGGTACGGCTCAATTGATCACGCGGACTGTCTACATTAAGATTTTGTAAACAATGAGTGGCTTCTTCTCAGGTTGCTGCGTTTCTAGCTTTGTATCGTGATTAGCTTAGGTTGCGAGTGTGTCAACAGGATAGACGGAGTGTTCTGTTGTCGCAGAGGGTACAGGACCACCTGATAGAATGTTGGTAAGATTATTTGTCTACCTGTTCAATAACAAATGCTGTATAGCCGGTATTTTTTGGTGATATAGTTGGCGAGCGAGCGTAGCGAGCGAGACACTTACAGGGGTAAAAATGAAAAAAATTGGGGATGTTTGTGTATTTGTGTATATGGACGTACGTATGTCATTTTATACTTTGACCCTCCATATTTTTGTGTTCGCTCCGCGTTCGACCCCGTCCCAAACTTCACTAAACAGAATCCTCTGGTTTAGCGACCATTACCCGTATCACCTTAGAAATTGAATTGTTTTGCGGGTGCAGTTAAAACTTTACAACTTTTGGGAGTTTCATTTCTATTCAAGTTAGTCGCTATTGTCACAGTTATAAGCCCTACTCAACAGCATTTACTGGAAAATTCATTGTCAACTCCATTTTACCCGTTTAAGTTGTGTTTGATTTCTAGCCTAATCTTAGTCTTACATAGAAGATACTAATTATTTTTCTGGCTGGTGTGAGTTATCTTGGTTAATTCCCTATTTGTCATAGTTAACCCTACGCAACAGTATTGTTCTGACCTGAAAATTCATTGTCCAATAGCCAAATCACTGAAGAAAGTAAGTCTTGTGTTGGTATATCAAGTGAACAAGTGTATGTGAAGGTGCTGTGTGTTACAAGGACTGCTTAGCTAATGAAAAATCTTTAACTTTATTGACAGGTTAGGTTTTGTCTCTGACCTATCTGATATTTTGCCTACACAGTTACGTCTTGTGTACTTATTGAGTCCATTTTCTAACTGATAGCATTCAAATGGCAATTTTACATTTGGTCCTATAATTGAAGAGAACAATTGTAGACTTGTTCAAGGTGTGGCCACTATTAAAACCATGGAGGGTGCTATGCCCATAACCACAAACTTCTGAGTTTTGAGCTAGCTAGATAGCCATCACATAACTCTTCATGATAATACAAAGATTACACATTTTAAAGCATATATTATTATATGTTTATAAGTAGTTAAAATATATATTTATAAGTGGTTAAGATAGATAAGTTATTTAAATATAATTATATTTTTAAGTGGTTAAGATAGATAAGTTATTTAAATATAATTATATTTTTAAGTGGTTAAGATAGATAAGTTATTTAAATATAATTATATTTTTAAGTGGTTAAGATAGATAAGTTATTTAAATAAGTGGTTAAGATAAGTTTTTTTTAATAACTATTACGTATTTCGACTTCTGGTATTATGCTGTCTACAAAAAAAAGTGCATCATATTATAACAGCTACAGGTTAAATCATAATGACTTACCTATTTCTTTTTCTTCTTTTTTTCTGTATTAAAATGAAGTAAATTATGAGAATTTTAATACTATATATCTACTCACTTTATTGTTTAAAACTTTTTTTTATTTGCTGAGCCACTTGCTCTGTCTTCTCTTCATTCTGTCTTCCATTCTAACACAATATATCACAACTGATACAATTCTTCTCCTAAATAAATGTTCTGCCATTAGTTCCGGTTCCATGATTAAAACAATACTGATAGCAGGTGACAAATCTAACCGCTAAGTGGCTAATGATCATGCGCAAACTACACAAAACCAATGGTAGTCGCGCTGAGAACATTTCTCCTGCCTTTTACTCTTGCACATACTGCGCAGCGATCGATTTTTTTGAATTGTATAAAAACCAGGTAAACTGAGCACCCACGTCATTGCTACCTGGAGACTAGATTCCTAAAGCAATTGCTGTGTGGATTAGGTGAACTAAGGCTAAGTTCTAACACAGTAACAATACTTCGTTTTATGTTACCTAACTACAGGCTCGCTCGCCATTTGTGCTCAAGCACACCACTAGTTATTATTTAGCTAGCAACTTGTAATACAGCCGCACTTAAGCTGTTTGCCTTTAAATTGTATGCTTGTCAAAGCGGTGTTCATGCCAATTCTTTTTCTTCACTACTATAGATGCCGTTTATTGTAAGGATTAGGACCAACTCAGGCAGCACTCCACCTTCAACTCGGATCACAACTATTTTTTGTATATGTGCACTACTTAAAATTATATCATTTCATCAATTTTCATTATACATTATTATAAATAAATGAAACAATTGATAATTTTATTTAACAAGAAAGTCTAATAACTTTAGCTACATGTTAACAGTGCTGTACTACTGAATCCTGTGAATGTCAGAATATTTCTTGGGGCACAGTAGGTAGAATCGACTGATTTTAATCCTGTCTCTTTAGAAGAACGCCCCACCAGTTTGCGTTTTCCATCTGCTGTACATTATCTGCCTTTAGAAATATAATTGAAAACAGACGAGATGAGCTATACAGCGCCGAAAAATTCCATTAACTTCACTAAATTTCTTTCTTTCAATAGTTACAGGATTAATGCGCACCTGCGTAACCGCCCCTTTTTCACGTGCAACCTTGACGTTTGCGCGCTTAATTGACTTGGATTCACATGACTAAATTGCTTCCGGTAAGGTACTAAATGCATTCCTGAATAAACCACGCTGGCGTGTCGGTGCCACGTCACTTGGACATACTATAGTTGTGTGCTTGAGCACAAATGGTGAGCGAGCCTTAAACTACACTATTGGTTAATGATTGCTTTTAACAACTAACACCAAGCTACTAAAATCAATCAAGTTTTTAAATTACGTATGCAGTAAAGGGGAATTAAAGCCATAGTAACCGCTCCCAGCAGCTGTTTGAATTGAAAAAGAAGCAACAAAATCAAGTCACTTCATTTAAAGTTTCCTTTGTGACATTTTTAATAGTAGTTGTAACACACAATACTTTCACACAACTGAACATACTTATGCAAGACTTACCTTCGTGTTCCTATTGGACAATGAATTTTTTAAAGTAAATACTAATTGCGTAGGGCTTATACTGTGACAAATAGTGTATTACCTTCTACCCACCCCCCCGCACTAACGTAGAATTGAAATGGATCTCCCATAAGTTTTTGATTTTTAACTGCAACCCGCACGACCTTCAAAGCGGTAACCAATTCAATTTCCTAA
>WLWD01004933.1_pt1 | contig 20402 bp, 14 predicted proteins | sample 6712731 | NCBI WGS metagenome assembly WLWD01 (sample SAMN12718690, study PRJNA576275) | sponge metagenome | isolation source: marine sponge | host: Mycale hentscheli | place: New Zealand: South Island, Marlborough, Capsize Point | collected 2014-11-01
GAGAAAAAGGAAGCACGAACAGTTGCAAGGTCACGAATAAAAGCCAGTTGAGAAGGGGACAGAGTGTTAGAGGATTTGATGGACACAGAATAGATAGGGATAGGAGGCTTAGAGCGGAAGGGAGGAGGCCAGTTCGGGGAAGACAGAGTTAACCACTTGGGCCCGTGCCACCAGAGTTCGGAGGAGAGGAGATCTTGTGCGCGGACTCCTCTGCTTGCTAGGTCCGCAGGGTTATCGGAGGTGGGCACGTGGCGCCAGCGTTCAGGTGAGATGAGTTCCTGTATTGCAGCCACACGGTTGGCTACAAACCGGTTCAGGGCAGATGGTGCTTTGGGCAGCCAAAACAACACAATTTGGCTGTCTGTCCAAGTGTAAGCAGCTTGAAGTGGCAGATGTAGCAGGTCGAGCGTTCGTTTCATCATCCTGGCCAGGAGTAAAGCCCCACAGAGTTCAGCTTTAGGTATGGTGACGGGTTTGGTGGGCAGTACCCTGGCCTTCGTGACGATCAGCGAAGAAGAGATCGAGTCTGGAGCCTCCGTCCGTGCGTAGATCACAACGCCGTACGCCACGGAGGAGGCGTCACAGAAGCCGTGGAGGGTAACAGATGAGTCAGATGAAGAGCAGATAGGGGTAAGCCGAGGGACAGGGTGGTTGTGAATGGCTGGCAGATCAGCGGTCCAGTCTTGCCACCGCTGGAGCAAGTCCTCGGGTACCTCTTCGTCCCAGGTGAGTCCCCTCTTCCAGGTGTCCTGGAAGAGAATCCTCGCAGATACGACCACTGGAGCGAAGAGGCCGAGGACATCGAACACTCCAGCGGTGATGGTGACCTTGGCAGATGCAGGTGGCAGATCTGGGACGGCTACATGGAGGACGTCGGTACTGGTGTCCCAATGGACTCCGAGTGCTTTGTGTGCAGCAAGAGAGACGGAGCAGGAGTCGCTCTCTAACAGGTCAGATGGAATCAGTTGTCGGAGAGCAGGATCGTTGGTCCGCCACTTCCTCAGATTCATGCCGGCTGAGTGGCAGAGGTCTCGCAGATCCTGAAACAGGTTGAATGACAGTTCGGTGGACGAAGCTCCGGACAACACGTCATCGACATAGAAGTCCGAGAGTACGGCCTGAGCAGCGATGGGGTGAATAGACAGATGAGTGGTGGCGTGGCGGCGCAGCACTTGAGTGGCCAGAAAAGGTGAGGATTTGAATCCGAACGTGAGTCGTCGCATTCGAGCATCACGAATGGAGCCGTCGGCCGCTCTCACCAGGAACCGGTGCCAGTCCCGCTCCTCCGCGTTCAGCAGTATCTCCCGGAACATCTTCGAGATGTCCGCGGAGACAGCGGAGACATGGCAACGGAACCTGATGAGGACATCAGGTAGGGGAGGGTACAGGTTCGGTCCCGCAAGGAGCTGGTCGTTGAGTGACGAGCTGGAAGATGTCCTCGCGGAGGCGTCAAAGACAGCCCGCAGTTTGGTAGAGGTGGAACTGTCCTTGAGCACAGCATGGACAGGCAGATAGTATGAGGGTAGCTTCAGTTCTTCAGGTGGGACCTCCTCGGCGTGGCCAAGAGTGAAGTACTCCCGGACCACGTCTTGGAAGTCTTGCAGATGTCCACGTGTCTTGAGGGACCTCTCATTGGCGAGGAGCCGAGAGAGGGCTTGTCGACGGCTGTCTCCCAGTTCAGGTGGGGAGTCCGTCCTCGGTAGAGAGACCGAGTAACGGCCGTCTATCAGCTGGCAGCTTTGGTCAAACTGGTCCAGCGCAGATCATTCCTCGTTGTTGATGGTTGGAGCTTCGGGGACTTGGTCCAGCTCCCAGAGTCTGGAGATGTCAGTTGCAGTGTTGTGGTTGGTAGTGACAGTGTTCACGGCAGGTCGGGCGTCCAAATCCAGGGGACATGAGAGGCAGAGCCCCAGTTGGGTGGGCAGTGCTCCCAAGTCTCCAACCTCGAAAGGCTTTCCGGTGGTCAGTGTGGTCAGCTGTGAGATTCCGAGTACCAAGTCGACCCTCCCGCTGAGCTCGGCGTCGGCGAGGGCGTAGTGTCGCAGGTCCGGCAGATTTCGGATCCCAGCTACGTTCGCCGGTCTGGCAACCGGCTCCAAGGAAGGGATGAGTGTGAAGGTCAGATCCGGCAGCTTAAATCCAAGATCTACAGAAAAAACAGAACAATTGACAGTGTATTGGCACCTGGCGGTGCCAGAGATCCCAATGACGGGAATGGGGTCATGCCTCCGCGGCAGACCCAGAGATGCGGCCAGGCTTTCCGACATCATCGGAATGGCTGCACCAGCATCCAGCAGGGCTTGGGCGAGCACAGTTCTGCCTCCGCAATCGAAGGCGACCATAGCAGAGTACAGTGAGGCCGCACCTCGGGAAGAGGCTGCAGGTTGGCTGACCATCATTGGAGCAGGTTGGCTGACCATCATTGGAGCAGGTTGGGTGGTGTTGGTGGTAGGTGCCTCCCTCTCGCGATGCCATAGGTTCCAACCTGCTAGGAAAAAAATCAGTGGCACGCCACACCCACCAATTAATTTAAACCACACCCACTAATTAAGGCTATGAATATAATTATAATTTGTTAATGCATGTGTCAGATGAAATTGTATTCTACTTCTTGTTCAAGGAGAGTTTAGTAGCCTTCTTACATTTTGCGATAAGTAAGTTCAGTGTCAAGTAGACTCAGACTCAGCCATGAAGTTGAACACTCAAAAAGCAGGCAAGAAGAAAGAAGCTCAGAACTGCAAGCTATGTGGCGACTCAGCTGCACATGGCATGCAGGCCTGATTGCATTGGGCATGTCAGTTTCTATCTGATGCACCATGCAAGCATGAATGTAAATGTTTTGAGCAAGTTACAGTATGCAGTACAGTAATTACAGTTGCCACAAATTTATAGCTACAACTACCCATACTGCCAGAGGCAACCAACTTGTTACATAATCAATTATCAGCAGACAATCTACTACATTTGGTGGGAAATTCCGTACAGTCAATAGGCCTGTGGGGAATTCGGTATGTGGCAGATTGATAAGCCCAATTTCCTTGGCTGCCACCGTGACAGTTGGAACCTATGAATTTCCGTGGCAGACAATAGGCAGTCAGAACTTCCGTGCGTGGCAGATTGATAGAGTAAAATTCCGTGACTGCCACGGAGCTTTCGTGGCACTTGGAACCTATGCGATGCAGCAAGGAGTGGTGGCGACCATTACAGGTTCTGCATGAAAATTTGCTGGGGCACGACTTACAGCCGTGTCCCTCAGATAGACAGTTAAGACATACCTTACGCTCCCTCACGATCTTGTTCCGTTTGTCCACGTCATATCCAGTGAAGGATGCACATCTGGACAGAGTGTGGGATTCACCGCACACCGGACAGTGTAGTGCGGTCCTCCGGGGGGGAGGCAGTTTGGTAGGTACAGGTCTGGAGCGATCGTGTCCGGGTGGGGGCGGTCTAGCAGGCAGAGCAGATGGAGTGTGCAGGTAAGAAGAGCTGGGTACAGGCTAGATGCTGCGACCTCGGAGCTCCTTCTTCTGGAGTTCGACGAACTTCATGAGGTTGTCCATGTCAGGTGGGATGTTGGGTGGCCTGTGGCGCAGCCACTCACGACGGCACTCCGGCGACATGAAGTTCGAGGCCGACATGGCCAGGAACGCGCCGAGTGAGTCTCCCACAAAGGAGCAGAATTTGTTGTAAGGCAATATGAAATTGTCATAGAGGGCATCCATGTCTGCAGAGGATAAAGTACATGAATTAACAGATAAGACCTTACGTATTATGAGTGGGGCCAGAACGTCTGGCGCTCCAAAAATGGCCTCCAGCTTGTCCAACATGTCGTCGAGTGGCATGTCGTCCGTAGGCAGGTTGTGTAGGACCTTGAGGCCTTCGGGGTGCTTAACAGCTTTAATAAGCAGACCCTTCACCTCCAGGGTGGAGTGGCCTCTTGCACGTTTCTCAATTGTCCGTTTAAACATTGTGCGAAAGTTTGCCCACTTGAATGGATCTCCGTCATAGGAGGGCAGTTCTATGTTAAGTGCGTTCCTGTCTGGAACGGCAGCAGGTACAGGTGCAGGCGCAGCTACGGCCGGTGCAGACTCCTTGCAGGCTGCGGCGGTCATTGTGAATAGACGGGACATCTTGTCGGTGATGGCGTTGCAGATGGATCTCAGGTCAGGTAAGGCATGATAGAACCCCGTGCAGTGGTCAATGACAGAGACCCTGCGGGTGTGGAGCTTGTCGACAGAATTTCTATAGAAGGGCGAGTCTGGCATCGGCGACGCGAGTGCAGCCTCGATGTCGGCGAGCAGAGAGACGGCATGCCTGCGCATGGGCAGGGCTTGCAGGACATTGGAAACTTCTGATTTCCACTCGACATGAGTGTCAAGAAGGTCCGTATCCTCAGCTTCTTTCACAGATGAGCGGAGCTCAGGGAAGTTCTCGTAAAACTCCTCCAACTGAGCTTGGAGAGCAGTATGTAGGTCAATGGCAGTGGAGAGCTGCACCGACAGTTCCTGCAGTGATGAGGCGTTGATCCTGTCAGGTCCATCCGTAATGATCTTCACGATTCTGTTGTGGAGCTTGGTGGCCATGCCACGCCTACTGCCACGTTTCACTTCCAGTTCATGAACAGAAGTTCTGACTTCTTCAGTTATCACAGTCAACATGACTAAGTATAGGAATAGAACAAACACGGTAAGACAGACTGATAACTTACCTATCCAGATAATTGCTGTGGTAATTTGAGCAGAGCTTCGCCTTGGGAGAGCTCCGTGCAGATGCGGCAGAAGTTGAGGCGGGGCTGCAGACTTCTTGCGCAGAGGGTGTGAAGTGGCGTAGTCCTGAGTGGGTGGGGTTCCGGCACTTCGGCGGGTGAGAGAGAGGCGGCTTCCAGATTAGGTGGAGTTTCGGCTCACTCGCCCAGATAACCAGCGAAGAGAAGATGGCTGAAGTCGCTGGGCTCGAAGGACCATGCGCAGTCTCCTTGATGGAAACTGTAGAGTTGGCGTCCCTTTCCCGTCCCGCAGGTGATAGATCAGCTTAGCTAAAAGTAGCTAGGGCAGTTAACTTAAGAATGGCAGTTTAGATAAAGGTGAGTTTAATGAAGTAATAGAATAGAGTAAGTCAGGGATAGAGCAGACGTCAAAACACAATACGCAACATGCGCACATATATACGTAATGAGTATGACACGGTTCAGTGGTTTGCCGCAATCCCATGAATCTCATTACCGCATGCGGAAATGAGATATGGAAAAGGGCAGAGGACAGATGAATTAGAAAGCAGATAAGAGACGAATACAGGTACAGGTAAGATTAGAAATAGACTGAAAGAGAGCAAATACAACAGATAAACACATGAGACATAATATTCAGTTTCAAAGTTCAGTTCTGTGTGCAGTTGAGGATCGGGCCGGCCGGGCTTGATTTAGAAGCTCTGTTCGGGTATGGATCCAGAACAGTCAGAAAGTTGATGGTCCTGATAAAATTATAGCATTATGATGCCATTTTGATGCATAATTCATACAGACAAAGCAGACAGTATTAAACGGATAGACTTTGCTAAGGTGAAATTTACTGAAAAAAATAATAAAATTTTAAGAAGAAAATTTACAGAAATTTTACATAATAATTTTTTATTCTATGTTTACCCTATAGCTAAACTGTTTTAGATAGTTCAGCTAATACTAAATTATATGTTTCATAAAATAATATACAAATGATCTTTTATGAGATAAATGTGTTGTGTGGTATATGGTGCCCTCCCACTTATAAGTGGTTTCCATAATTTCAATTTTGTATTCATAGTTAAAGGGTTAGTTAGTAGTTACTGAGGCTACAGAAAGTGAGACATTTTTAGTAAGTAAGTGAAATGGTTTATAGTATGTAGAAATAATTGTTATGTATTTTTAGATTACATTCTATCACAAGTTGTTTTTAATTTTAGCATCAATCCTATTTTTTTTTTTTTATAGATATTATAGGTCTTGGTTTTTTTAATAATAGTAGCTAATGTTGTTTTGATTGAACATTTACATTTCAGTTTTTTAGTTATAGTTTTTTGACATCTTATATTTCAAGATTAATTTTAGTTTAAGTTTTTCACCAGTACTAAAACTAAAATAGAAGTTAGAAAATTTAAAAAACTAAAACTAAAACTAGAATTACGATTAGTACATTGGAAAAACCAAAACTAAAACTAAAATTGTAATCTCTGCTGGTGAAAACTAAAACTAAAATTAATCTTGAAATATATGGTGTTAAAAAACTATAACTAAAAAACTAAAATGTAAATGTTCAACCAAAACAACATTATGTACTTCTGTTAGAAAAATTTACGATTTTGTTATGGTTGTCAATGGACACTTTTCAGCCAGTGTATCTTTCCCTGTTTGCTATGATTCAAAGATTAACAGGACTGTGTGTATTATAATAGTTACTTTTCGAAGAAAGTTATGTCTGTTTCTAGTCTTCCATTTCTGGTGATGAGATACAAGTCCAATCCTACGTGTAGTCTGACTAGGAGATGTATTTGTGAAAGGTTCTAGATGCACTTTTATATACCTAGAAATGTATTACACAAGGTGTATATAAAATTACTGTGGTTTATGTTTCAGCTAATAATTACTATTTTCTATAAAACATGCCAGGTTTAATGAAGCCAAGTATAGATTGTAAATTCGTGACCCTAGGACCCAGTGGACAAGTTTGCATGACACTGGCAAAAATGATAGTGCACTGCATCAGGAAACAATGAACATTTTACACACACTTGTGTGTGCACAAACTATCTATGGGTTTACATAACGTAGCGTGGGGTGGTAAAGGAATTGTTTGCTGACCTTGTAGCGACTTCGCAGTATGGGGTGTTACCCGAAAGCTGGTGCGCAGACACGAGCTGACTGTACCGCGCGTTGTTTCAATAATCGGTCTGAGATTAAAACTAACAGGGCAATAAAATATCTTAAATCGCCATTCTGAGTAAGTTCATGCTTTAATCGAAGAGTAATTGTCAATAATGTGACGGACAAATAGAATGCACAACGACTACTACAACCCTTTCGAGCATGCCCACTCAAAGTTACTAAAGTAGTAAGGTAACACTAGGCTGAAACTTTAATTTTCAAGACACAAGAAATCCAACTCACCTACACCTATCCTACGTAGGATAGAGCCAAATTTCATAACTATATGAAAGCTGGCTCCATTCTACCTAGATTAATTATAGGATGGTTACATTTCCTATTGTGTGGTACATGTATGAAATTTCAGTCTTGTCCTGGTGTAAGTGTCACAGGATCATTCTAGCAACACTAAACCATAACTAAGTACCAAACCCTCAGCGCTATTAAACACCACCTAGCTATTACAATATAATCTCCTTCTAAAAGAACTAATATAGTTGGAGCAATGAAAATGGTACACAGGAATGCTGTCTTCATTACATAAGAGAAGAAGCTATACTAGCCAGGAACACTCACCTGCACACATGCTAAACTTCACTTCTTTCAACTCCGTTAACTTCCCGGAGCATAAAGCAAAGTATATACACCGCTGGTGGCTGCTAGAAACTATTTGCTCATGTGATTATAACGTGACGTTAGGGGGCATTACCCATATTATAAGCTTGTACCTACGGGAGCTGAAAGCTTCACGTTTTCTCAACAATTAGCCCGAAATTCAAAAAGGTAGCACAATAAAAGGTCTTTAATCTTCGTCCCGAATATGTTCATACTTGAATCAACAGTAAATTGTCAGTAATCTCCAAAATCAGAGTGTGACAGACAGGCAGGACTACAACTGAACCCTACGCGATGAGGTTTGATAATGATAATAACAGCACATGCACACTGTAAGGCACGTTACAATTTGAAATGACGTTAGAGTTCTGGAGGAAATTGTAGCGTTCGATCAAAAAATAAAAAAATAAAAAGCAATGCTTTCATATTTTGTATGGTTTACTCATTGCCTCTAATAGTGCTAACGAAATGTGGAAAATAGATGTCCCCTATTCTGAAGTAGTACCAGATATTATTGAAGTTATAGAAAATTCTTCAGTAACATTTTATTGTGGCAGCACTTCACCTGTGTACTGGATGTATGTTGGCAAAAATTTAGACCTAATAAGTAGATATGAGCCATTATTACCTAAGCATTTACAGAGTCCAAAACAATTAACCCTTCACAATTTAAGCAGAAGTGACATTGGATTTTATTCTTGTCTAGGAACAAAATTAATGGAGATACAATCTTTTCTACTCTGTTTTATGTTATTGCTTTTAATTCATCTATTCCAAAGACTATAGTGGTGCCAAGCTGGGTGGAAATATCAGCTGGAGGTTCAGTAACTCTTTTATGTGGTAGTGATGGACCAGTTGAGCGGTTTAGTGTGCATATTTCACATCAAGACAAACTAATTAAGAACAAAACTCTTACTCTGTTTAATTTACAAAGAAAGCATAGTGGTCAATATTTTTGCAGGGGTACACAATATGAACGTTATCAGCAGTGGAGTGTTGATGATGATTATGATGATCATAGAGAATTTAGGTCACTTGTATTCCACGCCTATTCCAATGTCATTGTGGATGGTGTTGTAAATAGAGTTCAATGATTAAAACCTTATACATGACTAGTACATTAAATTTTCAAGGTGTAATGAAATTCTATAGTAGTAAAGTAATTCGGTTTTCAAAAACGTTTAACAGAAGCAATGTTTGAACTACTACTGAATAATTTGGTGTAGCATGTCTCTGGCTTTAATTTCGTTGGTGGCTACAAAGAAAACACCTCACATCATTTTGTAGAACATAAAATCCAATATTATAGTAATGTACCATACAAGGCCATTTTTTATAACTTTGTTTGCCTTGGGAGGCATCAACATTGTTTACGTTGCTTAAAATTGAACCTACAACGATACAATGTAAGAGAATCATAAAGACAAGAGAGATCCTAAGCTAACAAGTGTTCTGATGAGACTGAAGCCATACACAGTGGAACTTCTGATAGTTAACACCCAAATGAACAAATTTACCTCCACTTAGCAAACTTTCTGCTTGGCCCCTCCAGTAGAAACTTGCCTCACCTCTAACACTAAACAACCTCAAAATTTTGAACCACAAATGTCACCACAAAAGTCGTAACAATGTGTTACTCTTATCCAAGAGAATGCTTAGGAAGTAAAATTGTTAAAATGAGTCATAGCATACATAATTACTGATGAACTTTTAGCTAGCATCATTGTTACTGCTAATAATTCTACCAGCCAGAAGAAATTAAAGTAACCACATATTATTTCTGTTGCTTGTTATGTTTGTTTATCTTCACCTTTCTCTTAACCTTAGAAAAATAAAGTCTAACCTGCTAATTATTATCCCAGAATTTTTAGTAATAAAATTTTCAGACACTGTTAAAGACATAATTACATTCGCTTACTCTGTCGTCTTTATAATTAGATTCTAGGTCACTGTGAATATACTCTTTTACTATTCCGTTTAGGTCATATTTATTTTCCTAGATATGCTTCAAGTGGTGTGTGACTAAGTTAAATGTTATCTGTATATAATTTTTTAGGGATAGCACATCAAAAGTTACAGGTATGATCACATAGATTTTTCAATGTTTAAGAATTTGAGGGATGTGTGAGGTGTTTGTGCTATATGGGGAAGTCGGCGCTGTACATGAAGAATTTGAGTTTTATATGAGGACTTTGAGTTTTGTGAAGAATTTAATTAGTGTGGGAGGATTTTGAACTGCTTTTAAGGACTTTGAGCTATGTGTGAGCATTGTCATGTAGGACAAGCTATATCAGAAATTTGAGCTGTATGTAAGAAGTATGAGTTGCATTTGAGAAGTTTGAGCAGAGTGATAGGTTAATCTTAAGAAAAATGTGTGGTCATGTATTCTATGAAATTACTAATTTACACCACATTTTCAGTAGAGAATATGTCTAAATTCAGCAGCACCCTGTACTTGAGTTGGCAGGACTTGGGGAGGCTAGCAAATCCTCTTCACCAGAATGAATTTCTCAGCAAGTAGAACTGGCTACGGTCATCAGAGTGGCCCTGACATCAGGCATTGGTTAGAACCCTTCTTCTGCAGAGAGGTGCAAGGTGACCCCCTGCTTTGCATAGAACAATGGTAAGATTTGTTGCATTGGCCATGTCTGGCTAGTTATCATTATTTTTAATTAACCATAATACTGACTGGGAAGACTAAAACAATTTAATTTCTTTGAGAGGTTGCTGGAAATTTCCCATTGTTGTGGTTTTTAACTAAGTATGGTTGGTTCAGAAATTGCTGTGATGTAATAGAATTTATAATTGACATTACATGTTTAGTTTCAGAGAGAGCTAATCTTGATTTGATGCAGTAAATTTCCCTCTACTTGGCATGAACAGGAATCTCCAAGGAATAGTGATGACATGCTGGGTCTTCATAGGTTTCAACAGTTAGCTATCAATTATTATATTATTTTTAAATCTAATGTGGCACTTCATTTGATGTGTGATTTTTAATGGTACACATTCACTTTGTTCATATGTTCATACACAACCATTCCAGTGAAACGGCTGATAAATTATGATCATAACCAAGCTCCTTACCAGCAGTGTTCTCAGTCTTATTACCTGCTTATTTCCTGTAGTAATCAGGCAGAGGATATTGTTGTTGAATGATGACCAAACATTGGGACATAAAGATGCCATACTGTACTAATGGGTTATAAAGCTTCCAAACAGGAATTATCAAACATTCTCAGTATCATAATATCAACATATTTTTTGCAAAATAGTTATTCATGTGTTAGTTAAAAAATATGTAAAATAGCATGTAAAGTAGTATTTTTACATAATAGCTGTGAACACCTTACTGCTGAATACAGATTCTTTCTACACCATAAGCACTTTAATTCTAATGAGGACCAGCTTCTGCACACTCTGACAAATTGACTGTCACAGTACTAATAAACTCTTTACCTCTGCACTGTAGATGTCTCTGTGAGTTGACAAATCTGATACATTCTAATTAGATGCCACATTCTTACCCAATCAGGAATACAATAAATGACCCACGCTTTTTTAATTTCATATGATAAATTCTCACATTCCACAAAGCGATGACTTACATATTTAGGCACTAGCTTGTAGTTTTAACACACCACTAGCAAACATCACAAACATTGAAGTGTACTTATATAGCTAGTTACATGCATAAAACAGAATTCCTTATCTATAGAAATACTTCTTGCAGATCTTCCATTTATATCAAAGTGACTGTGTTCATAGCATCTCTACGTACTCGTAGCAATCAACCTATTTTCAGACTTTGAATTTTCGTAGAAATACAGATAACCTAAATGTTATGGGGCACAGCTAGATCTTACAAACTTTCTGTAGTTTAGTCTTATTCATAATTGTGCCTGTGGTAAATTATCTTGGTTAATGCATTGTTTGTCATAAGTTACAATGTCGATCTTCATTATAATACATTTCCCAATATGGATGTCATAAACAAAATACAGTAATAATAGGACATTTTTCTCTTTTTAACAGCCAATATTTTAAATATAACTTAACTTTGTTAAGTTATAATTTAAAATATTGGCTGTTATAAAGAGAAAAATTAACAGCCAATATTTTTTAAGTCATAATTAAAATATTGGCTGTTATAAAGAGAAAAATTAACAGCCAATATTTTAAATATAACTTAACTTTGTTAAGTTATAATTTAAAATATTGGCTGTTATAAAGAGAAAAATTTCCTATTATTATTTTTCAGCCGAGAATGACTGAATCACAAAATATAATTTAAGTCCTGTGTTGGTGTATTTAGTTGACAACTGTGTGTGTGTGTTGTGTGTCAAATATTGCTTAGTTATTTTATTAAAAATTTCTTTACATCAAAAAAAAAAAAGACAACTGTTTTTTTAACACAGTATTTCAAACTTCCCTCAACATAATTATTATCTTTTTAAAAAATTCAAGTAGCTGAGTACTTTTTGGTAAAAAGTTAAACGGGAGTTAAATTTTTATTTCTTTTAATTAATTAATGCAGAAAAGCTACATATTTGTACCACAAAGAAGTCACTGAGAAACTAGTGTCACATGTCCCACCCACCAGTTCAGTTAGTTTTAATGCAATAATACAGATGTCCCCATTTACATCCAACTTCCCTTCCCAAAATCAGTGAAAATATTGCTCTAATTACTACCTCTACTATCAAATTCTGGGGGTATGCTAGAAAGCTCATAAATTATTTTTGCTTCATTATGGTGTTTATTGCTTAGCCTAGTGCTTAGTGTGGTCGTGGAAAATTGTCAATTAATTAGTTATACTTGCAAACTATTTCATCTATTGCAGTTTTAATAATATTGACTATGTTAAGAATAGATATGCAGCAACCATCAAAGTATGCAATATTTTTTATAACAATTTGCTTTGATTTCTTTGATATTATAATTTTGTTGATCATCATTGTTAAGAATCTCGTAAATCATTTTATATCTTGAATACAAAATTTTTCTTTAATTTCCTTTACTATAATAGATTTAAGGATGTAGAAGTCAGAAACCCAATTTTTTTCTAAGTGTTTTGGTGACCTAAGTGTTCTTTTTTTCTCAAGTTGATTTTTTTAGAAACATTTAGTTTATAAACATTGTGGTTATTCATTGTATATATCTATATAGATAGTTGTTAGGTGCAGCTAGAAATAGCAGCCCATTCATGTCATACAAAAAAGACTGCCATACCCTTCCATCATATATATCAGTAAATACATGATCTCTTTCCGTAATTTTCCATTTCTCACATAACGTATGCATGTTAGGTTTGTTATGTAGTTGTTCCAAACTTACTACTACACTTTTGTAGCAGTGCACTTTAAATGGAACTAAGTGGAATGTACCAGAAGAAGTTTTAGCCTGATTCAAAAGAATTTCACTGCATGGTTTTCTCATTCTAGCTTGACTATGACTAGGATATCGTACAAAGGTGCAAGTTTTAGATACTTTTTTCCTATTTTCATATTTACAGCACTCACTGAAAGTATACAATTTATGACAGCTGGGACAAACTACATAGGTTTTAAAATTATCTTCAGGGTGACCCAAGAATTTCTTAGCTCTATAAAGTGTGCTTGGCATTACTGAAGAAATTCAGTGTGACCCAGATAACGAATATTCTTTGGACATGATAAAATGTAAAAAAAGATTGGCAAAATAATACACTGTTATTATATTATAATTGTCTATTTTAGTGGCAGTAAAACGTAAATATGAATATTCACGAAGAACAGTGAAAGAAGGTGATTTGGGTTCAGCTAAAGGAATAAAACTATCAAAATAATGATCAGCGCAAACAAAGGGTTAGTGTACACTTGTACAAAATGTAACAATGTTACACATGTTTGTATATTGAAGGCTTTTCTTCGACATAAAAGTGTAGTCTTGCCTGAAGAAAAACTTCATTTCGAAAAACTCACAAAAGAGTACATGACAGACGAATCAGATGGAGATTCCGATGTTATCATTCTACACAAACATGAATGGAGATCAAACAGTAAGTAACTGTATATAGTCAAATAGCTTAAACTAAACAACCACTTTTGATCAGTTCCTTAACTATCTTTCATGGCATAACTCTCGCCCTTATTAGTTAACTTCTTTCTTCCTTTGCATATATTATGTATTGTGTGTGTATATTATAATTACATATAATAATATAATATTTATAGAAGTCAATAAGTGGATGAACGAATTAGACCAGAGGTACAAACGAAAGGGAATTAGCGGAAGTAGTTGCACTCCATCTAAGCCAAGAAGGCTTGGAAATCCCTCTGTCTCCATTCCTCCAGTAAGAGCTCCAGAGTTAAGTGGGCAGTATGTCCTAATTGGAGAAAACAAGGTAATTCTTCATACAGGTATTTTAATGTGAATAGATGAGGTAATTATAAGTGGCCACCTGTAGCAAATCAAATTTCAGATAACCAGCCATTATATATACAGTATATATGTGACGGAAAGTGAGCATAACCATCTTGAGAAGCTACGGGAGTTTTGGGGATGCCAAATAATGACTAAGTCAGCCTTCTCAAATTGAGAGAGACATAGGGGATTGGTGGAAGACAGTGGCGTAGGAAAAAGTATGGGTGAGTGGGGGGGGGGGGGGGGGGGGGGGGGTGGGGGTGTTGTTTTGTTTTTTTTTTTTTTATTTTTGTTTTTTTTTTGTTGTCTTTTTTTTGTTTTTTTTTTTTTTTATTTTTTTTTTTTTTTTTTTTTTGTATTTTTTTTTTTTTTTTTTTTTGTTTTTTTTTTTTTTTTTATTGTTTAGTTTTTTTTTTTTTGTTTTGTTTTTTTTTTTTTTTTTTTGTTGTTGTTTTTTTTTTTTCTTTTTTTTTTTGGGGGGGGGGGAAGTCCCGGGATTGAGCCCTCCATAATTTAAGGGGCACAACTTAATGAGGTGATTACTCACATGAACACCTTTAAGTCACAAAAAACATGGCCTTGAAGCCCCCCCCCCCCCTTACCAATACATCTTCCTACACTGCTGGAAGAGAAACTCAGTGAGTCCATGCTGAAAAGGCAGGTAGAGAAGAGGTTTATTGAGGCATTGATCTCTTGTACAAAGAATATACAAGGATGTCTCATGGGGAAGAAATGTCAAGAAAATGTTGTTGTTGTTTTTATTTCAAAAGCACTTACTGCTATAACTACTGCTAAAACTTTCATTTCCAAGATATCATCCTGGAAAGATATGAGAGTCACTAAACTGAACTGCACATTATTTATATATTATTTGACTTACCTGGTGAAGCTAACATAAATTATTAGGTAAAGTGAAGCTATCATAACACTAGGTAAAGTGTGATTTTACACCAGAGTAAAACAAAACTCAATATACCACCTTATAGTAATAATAATTAAAAATTGTGATTTTACCTTTATCTGTTTTTTCATTCTAGGGAATGAAGAACAAGGTGCAGCAAATACAGGTTGGTTAACTTGAAGTTTAAATAACTACATAATATTTATTTATGCATCTATTTTTTTTTTGTAATACAGAAGCTGAAGACGTTGTATTTGAACCATAAGCTGTAAACAAGTTATGACAATTAGCAAAATAATTGTATTGTAATAAAATTAATTTAGCATTTGTTTTATTTAGTATTAATTTACCAAAATGATCAAAAAGTTTGTGAAGAGTTATCAAAAATTTAAAAGCAATTGGTCATGAGTAGTCTGATAACAACAAGCCAGTTTACTGCAGTTAGCAAAAATTATCTATTCAGTTGCTCATAATTGACAAAATTAACAGGGAATTTTCTTATAATTTACACTAAATTGTCAAGACATTGACAGGCAAGATAACTACTTTGGCAATTGTTGTCCATTACAAATGTAGTCAAGCTAGTTGCCTAACATGACAATCTTTTGTATACTGAAATTAACATGCCAGTTTGTAGAGCTGACAACTACAGCTTTTCACCTTGTGATTGGGGGGGGGGGAAGCTTATAAGGGCTTGTAGTCCTACCAGTGATTTTGTATTTAGGATGTGCAATAAATGAAACTCAAATTCCTGAGTCAATAATTAAACACTTTTTAAAAAAGGAAAACATATTATTGTATGATCCACTGTTTTGAAGAAAATATGAAGTTTTGCTAGTATAAAAATAAAGAAACACACAAACACAGGACACACAGAGATGACTTTGGACTAACGACTGACTGACTGGCCATGAGGTACCACTACCACCTTTATATGTGGCTAGGGCCAGGGCTCACATTTATCATTCACCAAACAACAAAAGAGTATCCCCCTCAAACATGCATGCCACAGACATTCAACACATACAACTATCTTCGCTGAATACGACATGAATACAGAATAACTAGAAATATCATACATACACACACATACACATCAATGTTCAGTGTAGCAGTGGTACCACATGTACCATGTAGGAAGATGTTATCATAACCTAATATACCAAGAAGGCACACGCAAGCGGTCTGAGAGTAGTCAGACGTCCTACCTACATGTCTTCTGTTGCCCGCCCCGATACCAGAGATTTGGCTAAATGTTGGCTATCCAGGAGATATGGCTATTGTTAACTGATGAGCTAAGTGATAATGATACACATTAATTAATACAATACACTAAACTAGTGATGCGCTCTAACCTTGCCCTGTTTTTTTCATTTCTTATCTCTCTCCTTACTAATTTTTCTTCAGGAGTTTCTAACGCCCTCAAAGCTCTTGACCGAGCGTTTCTAACGTTTTGTCTACTGGGCATCGCTACTTCGTACGGCGGGTAAACAAAACAAAATGTTGCTAAGGTTACCCGGCCCATGCAAGCGCGTAGGAGAAAAGGTGCACACGTACGCCCACGCAAGAACAAAAACAATTTCTAGACCTAAATATATATATATATCGCGAACTCATTAGAGAGTCAGCTCGGCTCGCTTCGCTGAATTAACATCTGCCTCATTGTGCTTTCAGGACTTCCATTTTGTGTCCCTCTGGCAATTTTCTTTTCATTCTGTTTCTCACAGCTTTCCATTATTACTAGTTTCACCTCCTGTTGCGGCAATCATATGTGAGTAATATTACCTTTTGTGTGTCACTGGCAGGCCAGCTAGGAAGTACGTATGTAGTTTGGTAGGAACTTCTAGTGATGTGCTTGAGCACAAATGGCGAGCGAGCCTAAAGACTATACTATTTTTATATGAATGATTTTGACTTCTAACACTGAAGCTACTGATTGTAAGGTCGAGTTTTTAAAATTACAGCATACACGGTAAGGGATTTCAGTGCCATAGTAACAACTCGTGCAACTGTTTGAATGGAAGGAAAAAACCAACAACAAAACAGTACACGTTATTTAAACGTTTTCTTTGTGACATTCTTTAGCTAAGTAGTGGTTGTAACACACAATGCTTTGACACAACTGGACATACACCTACACAAGACTTGCCTTCGCGGTTAGTTTAGTGGACAATGCATTTTCAAGTAAATACTGTTTCGTATGGCTTATAACCATGACAAAGAGCGCATTGACTTACCACCGCCATTAACACACGAAGGTCAAAGTATACAATGACATACGTACATCCCCACATATATATAAACAATGATATGATTTTCAATTGAGTTACCCCTGATAGTGTCTCCTCGCCAAATTATTTGTTGTAGTAGTGAATCATTTATTTAATGGGCATTTATCATTACATTTAAAATTTGTTAACCATTCAATTATCACTTTGTTGTAGTCTTCACACTTACGGTATGAATACCTTAACAGAAATAAATAATTGAGGTTGCAAACTGATTAATAATATGTCATACATGAGCAAGGGGGGATATGAACTATTCCTTCAGGTTACTAATTTTCTTTCATTCACAACCACCTATCTAAAAATCTCTCCCGAGTAATGTTGCATAATGAGGCAGGTGTTATATTCTATGTAATCAATTTGTACTAAAAAATATATAACAGCAATTCCCATTAACACACTCACACACAGCACCATCACATTAATGCTATTTACACATTTCTCATCTCACACACAAACATGCCCACATGCATGCAAACATGATCAGGTGCAATGCAAATTGCTTGCCCTTACTAAAATGATGATTACAAGAAAGTTTACCTGTTACATAAGGTACTATACATAAGGTACTACATACATATTCATGTTGATCCTGGGTGAGCATGTTATAGAAAAAAAGTTGCAAGAGCTGAATATATCCGATTGGTTAAATTTCTGCAATGTACAAAGGAAATTGAAAGTATGTTTTTAAGGTCTGCCAGATTTATCTCAAAGTTGTAGTAGTTCCTGACGGTCACCATCATCAGTCTGATACCTTATATCCACTTCCCACTTTGACATAAATGTTCAATGTCTTGGTGTATGCGCCGCTGGAGATGTCTCTCCCATGGCAATGCATCTATAGCTTTTGCTCACCAATATATTATTATATCATATATACATTATAAAAAAAGAAGTGATGTGTACAATATACCAGTAAAAATTGCACAAAATAAGCAATGCAATGTTTGATGTGCATTGTTCAGATTCAAATTAAGAAGGAATGAATAAGAATCCATTGCACTAGTTGGACAAGTTCATCTTGCAAGTAGCTTAGACGAGGCACAGCCCATGTTCATGAACTGTAAATATGTGAACTAGCAATAATATTATAGTACATTCTTAGCCTTAACACACAAACACACGCACACACACAAACATAGCTTTGTACATATGAAATAATATGCTCAATTTAACATTTGCATTAGCACTTTATAAAAGGACAATATGAACTGTAGCACAATAGAAAATAATGAAAAAGGTGCGAACCCTCAGCATTGCTAGTACACTAGCTAGCAATGACAAAATCAATCGCGGACCAAAAAATATATATTTGGTTATCCCTAATGAATGGTAGATGTAGCTAATTGCTGTCTAAATGACAAACATGAAGGAGATTCTCACCAGTATATAGTTTCAACGTAAAACTCCTGAATACCAGCACCCATTAACTTTTTCAGAATAAAGCAAAAACTAGCGGGGCAGAAAAAGAAATTTTTGCTCTCGTGATTGTGAAAATTTCAGGCCAATTTTTGTCAGCTTTGCATAAGTAACTCTCCCTATCATCATGGAATAAGTAGCACTATAAAAGGTCTTAAATTGTTGTTCTGAGTAAGTTCATATTTATTCAGTAATTTAATCTACAACAACATTTACATGTAGTTGTTTGGTAAATTTCTCATTAGTTGAATTTACTATCACTTGCCTGAAAACAAAAAAAAATGTACTGGTGAAAGGGTTAATGACCATCTAACCAATGGGTACTAAAGTAATTATACAATTGCTTGCCAAATGATTGCATATGAAGGTTGAAGTTTTATTGGTGTCAAGTAACTCTATAGAATAGAATTGTTCAACAAGTACAAGTGGTCCTCCCTATTGCCCTTAGTGTGGATTAAGTTGTTTTATAAGAGAAGGGTAGTTGATACAATGACTCACAACAATTATTGAGCAATCGGAAACAAGAATATTAAGTTTGCTAAAAAATTACTTTTTTATTATTATTAAACAGTGTGGAATAAGCACATAACACCTAAACTTACACTCTGAAGCAGCTGGTTCAGCAATTTCCACAATTCTATGGCTTTTAAGACCAGGACATATGTACAATTTTCTATACACATACATGTAATCATGCTTATTTATTTCTTCATAATGTATACACCCACATATGTACATTGTACACTATTATTATGATAATTAATAAACAAAGTTTCCATTTGGTGCACACTATAGTCATGCATGAAAAAAAAAAAAAAGGAAAGTACGTGGTGCCTTTAGGATATGAATTTTAGCAAAAACAAAAACAAAAACAACAAATACACAAACAAAAAGAATAATATAGCTATATACACGATCCAGTGAATTCGTGTACACAAAAGACATGCACCATGAATAATTTTTTTAGTTCACTTATAGTCAGAAAAACAAAACAAACAAACAAACTTTTCACATGGCTGTATGCTTTAGCCGCACCAGGGCTACAGAAGAATTCTGAACTTTTAATTATAATTATAAATAGTAATTTAGAACAAAATTATTTTATTATTATTAAATGTAAACCAAAGCACAATACTTCTATTTATGTTTGTTTGAAAATCTCTAGAAGTTCATCAAACTTTACAGCCGAAAGCCCAAGATCCTCAATGGCAACTCTCATGGGCCAACCTGTTGTGTATGTATGTATATGGGTTTTAATGAGCTGAAAGATGTTTCAACTGATGATGCTGTTTCAAATGGAAGGACGTGTATTATGTTCAAAAGTTTAAATGTTTCTGGAAATATACCTCTGAAGTATAACAGTGAACAAAACAGCTCATACCAGCATTACCCCCTCCCCCCCCACCCCAAACTCGAGGACCCGCACCCTCCCCTCTCTGTGGCCTATTCACACGCTATCCTAGGTAGGAATTAGAAAAAAAAGTCCCCCCACAGAAAAAAACGCAGTATGAACATGACTTGAACATACTCTTCTATACATATTTAAATACTTAAGTATTCACATACAAACCTCACTTAGCGAGACAAAAAAGAGGTAGGTCAACTGACGTGAATCGAGCTGTGCAATTTTTTTCCCCTTGCTAATTGGACTAAGAAAAACAATAGACAGACACTGTGTCTTAAAGTATGCGAGTACATTGAATTCCATTCAGAAAGTATGAGCAAAAAGTGCCACTAAAATATTATACTTACGAATTGCACCACATACAAGAAAACATTCAATTCTTGCAGATGATGCAAATACAATTCACCCTGTCAGTTGACCAGACCCTTTGATTGGTTAGGGCAAAACTACTACACATAGGCAGTACAACACCCC
>WLWD01001726.1_pt1 | contig 20383 bp, 14 predicted proteins | sample 6712731 | NCBI WGS metagenome assembly WLWD01 (sample SAMN12718690, study PRJNA576275) | sponge metagenome | isolation source: marine sponge | host: Mycale hentscheli | place: New Zealand: South Island, Marlborough, Capsize Point | collected 2014-11-01
TTGCGAGACTAGATGTTAAAAGCGCACACTATCCAAGGATTTTCTCGTTTCCTGGGACAGACAGAGGTGAACAACCATTTTATTAAAGTTAACATGCAGCTTATATAACATCTTGAATGGTGACTTGTAGTGTGGGTTATAGACATGAATATGATTAAGTATAGTTCCTTATATGGACATGTGAGTGAGGTGTTGATAGAATGGGTGACATTAGAAGTAAAGTGAGAGGATTGTACATGCAGATAAAGTAAACATTAGAAATAAGTGAATATATATTTGTACATAGCGTAAGATAGGATGAAAGTGAAAGTGGGCGTGTTTCTTTTAGTGTTCCTTGTCTGGGTGGTCCCAGACAGACTCCCGGGCCTGCGGAAGAGATGAGTCGTCTGGGATGAATGGAATCAACATAGCAGTAGCTCGTGTGTAGTACTTCCCTCGGCACTTGATTTTGACGGCTCTGACTTGATTGTCGTCGCCGGGGTAAGTTTCTGTGATGATGGCGATTGGCCAGTGTCTTCCTTTAAGTACCTCGTCCTTCACAAAGACAAGGTCGCCTTTCTTCAATTGCTTCTTGGAGGAGAGCCATTTCGTGCGTTGAGAGAGAGTCGTGAGGTAGCTGGTCAGCCATTGCTGCCAGATGTCTTGGCGGAGTCTAGCCACTAGTCTCCACCTCCTGAGTGAGTTGAGTTTGCCAGCTGGTGCTTCCGAAGTGGGTGGCGCCTTGAGTGGTCTGCCAATGATGAAGTGGCCTGCGGTGAGGTAAAGACCTTGCTGTGTGTCGTCTTCATTGAGTTGAGCGATTGGTCTGGAGTTGAGAATTGCTTCAGACTCTGTGAGCAATGTGTAGAGTTCCTCATAGCGAAGTGGGTGAGGCTCCAGATTCTTCCTTAATAGTAACTTCATCGCTTTCACTGCAGCCTCCCAGAGCCCACCGAAGTGTGGAGCTCTGGGTGGAATGTGGTGCCACCTGATTGAGTTCTCCTGAGCGAAGATTGATATGGTCTGTCTTGTCTCCTGTGATTCGAGTAGTTTCTTCAACTCTCGAATCTCCTCCCGGGCCCCCACGAAATTGGTGCCGTTATCCGAATAGATATCCGAAGGGCAGCCACGACGAGCAATGAACCTTGTGAGGGCAGCCCGGAAGTCGATGGTCGAGAGAGAAGTGCAAAGATCCAGATGGATGGCTTTTGTGGTCAGGCAGACGAAAACAACCGCGTAACATTTCAGGAGTACAGGCTTGCGGGTGTGTCCCTGGCGAATGGTGAAGGGCCCCGCGAAATCAACGCCCGCGATGGTGAAGGGTGGGGCAGGAGTAGTCCTTGTGGGTGGGAGTAGCCCCATCTGCTGAGCGAGTGGGCGAGCGTAGGCACGCTGACAGTCTGCGCACGAACGGCTGATCAACTTGAGTAAATTGCGCAGACCTGCGATGATGAACTTTGAGGCGATAATAGAGTGAAGAGCTGAGATGCCGGGGTGTCGATGAGACGTGTGAAGCGTTCGGCAGAATAACTTGGTGAAGGTAGACTTAGAGTGAAGAGGAATCAGACGTATTGGCTGAGAGAGCTTTCGAGGGTTGCGGACTCTGCTCTGTGCAATGAGCAGGCCTTGATCTTGAATGATGATGAACTTAGAGAGAGAGTGAGACTTTGGAAGCGCTTTGTGTGACTTGAGAGCGGAGAAAACTTCAGGGTAAGTCTGCTGTTGAGCGAGTATGAAGAGTAGAACTTTGGCATTTTCGATTTCCGTAGAAGTGAGTACGTTGGATGAAGTCTTGAGAGAGTCTTTCTTGGAATTGTGAGCGAATCGGCGAATCCATGCGATGATCCTTGTGAGAACGTAGAACGAAGAGAACCGGCTCCAGAGTGTAGTGAGAAACTTTGACTGAGAGGAATCCATGTCGAAGGAGACGGAGATGCTGAGAACACTTGTCGCTTCTTTGGGACGAGTGAGCTTTGTAACTGGCCATTTGTCTGGCGGCAGAGAGAGCCAGGAGGGACCACACCACCATAAGGGTGCGGCAATCAATTCTGTAGCAGTGACTCCTCTGCTGGCCAGATCTGCCGGGTTGTCCTGAGTCGGGACGTGTCTCCAAGTAGTGCTGGGTAGCAGATCCTGGATGTTCTGAACTCTGTTGGCGACGAATCGATCGGCGTGTTGAGAGGCAGGTTTAGACAGCCAGTGCAAGACTATGGCACTGTCAGTCCATGCGTGAAGTTGAGAGACTTGAAGGATGTTGCTTGTGTGGGCCAGGAGCTTAGCCAGGAGGTGTGCACCTAGTAGCTCTGCCCTCGGGATAGTGGTGTGCTTTACTGGGAGCACTCTGGCCTTAGCCACCACCAGAGCCGAAGAGATTGAGCCATCTTCCTGCACCGCGCGCAGGAAGACGGCTGCTCCATAAGCCATAGACGAGGCGTCGGAGAATCCGTGAAGTGAAACGAAGACTGGCTTTCCTGGTGAGGTGAGTCGACGAGGAATGGCGTGAGAGAGAATCTTGGGAATTTCCAAAGTCCAGGCGTTCCATTTGTCCTTGATGTCCGGGGGCACAGGTTTGTCCCAGGAGAGATTGAGTTTCCATGTTTGTTGGAGCAGAACTCTGGCTGGAATGATTGCAGGCGCGAATAGCCCTAAGATGTCAAACACTCCAGCCGAGATTGAGGCCATGAGACGTTTGGTGACTTTGCTTTCTTTGTGATGATCGATGGAAGGGACGGCGATGTGAAGAGAATCGGTTTGTACGTCCCAGTGAATGCCTAGAGCCTTGGGCGATTGAGATTGAGAGAGATGAAGGGCTGTGCCGTCTTCTTCACGCAGGTGGGCCGGTGTGAGCGCCAGGAAGTCTTCAGAGTTCGACCTCCACTTACGAAGAGTCATGCCCGCCTTTGCTAGAAGGTCACACAGCTCTATACGCAACTGGTTGGCTTCTTCGAATGTATCAGCTCCAGAAACATAGTCGTCGACATAGAATTCCTTGTTGATAGCGTTGGCAGCTTGAGGGTGAGAAGTGGCGTGAAGTTGTGCTAAATAGCGTAGAGATTGGGTAGCCAGGAATGGGGAGGAGGCCACACCGAACGTGACCCGTTCCATCCGACAATCGACTATTTTGCCGGACGGTTGACGTAGTAAGAACCTGTGAAGGTCGCGATATTCCTGGTTGAGCAGGATCTCCCGGAACATCTTGCTGATGTCCGCGGAGACCCCGATCACATGACGTCGAAACTTGACAAGAATGTCTGCCAAGGGAGGATAGAGATTTGGCCCGACGTGAAGGGCATCGTTGAGAGCGTAGCCGCTTGTAGACTTGGCAGAGGCATCGAAAACCGGCCTGGTCTTAGTGGTAGTGGACGTCTCCTTGAAGACGCCGTGGACCGGCATGTAGAAGTTCGGCTGATTGTTGATTTCTTGAGGAGGAATGATATGGGCGTGACCCAGAGTGAGATATTCCCTTAAAACAGTGTCAAATGCTTGTAACTTTTGCTTTGAAGAGAGAGAGCGCTCATTAGAGTATAAGCGACTCAGAGCTTGCTTCCGTGAGTTGCCGAGTGGCGGTGAGTTCTCCTTGAGTGGGAGAGGAACAGAGATGCGATTATCCTTGAATGTGACTTCGTCATAGAACTTCTTCAACACGCTCTGGTCGGTGGGCGACAAACTCGAAGATTCAGGAACTCTGTCGAGCTCCCAGAGCCGGCTCAAGTCATCAGCCAACGGAGTGTCAGCCGAGGTCACAGTCAGGACGTTTACACATCCGCTTACCGGACCAGTCACCCCAACGCCAAAGACTGTGTGAATGAAGCGAAGACTATCCATGCTGGTGACATGGCCGCAGAAGTCCCACGGTAGTTGTCCTCCTAGTAGAATGTCGATGGCGCCTCCCATGTCGGGATCCGAGAGTGTGAGGTCGTTTTCGAGAGCGAGTTGATTGATTGAGTCCTTATCATCAGGGGTAGGGGTCGTCAGCCCACGAGGTACCACAGAAAACTCGATAGGCTTGGAGACGAAGTCAGAGGTCTTTGAGTGAAGTGAAGCAATAACGTAAAACTTTGAGCGAACAATATCTTTGGCGAAGCCTTTGAAGAAGCGGTCTTGAGGGAATCGTTGAAGCTTGAGCGTAGAGGCGAGATCCTCTGACATGAAGGTGGCGCCACTGCCGTGGTCGAGCAGAATCCTGGCGTTAACTGAGAGACCTTCATGCTGGAGGGATGCTACCACAGTGCAGACAAAGTTGCCCTTTTTCCCAGAAGGAGCAGGCTGTGAGTTTGTCTGGGGCAGCACCGTCGCCGCATCCGTAGGCGTGGCTGGAGGGGCGTGGCTGACTCGGCCATCTCTATGCAGGGCTGAGTGGTGTCTCAGACTGCAATGCCGGCAAGAGTGCCTGTTGTTGCACATCTTGACCGTGTGTCCGCCAGAAAGGCAATTCAGGCAAAGCCTTTTCTCCCGCACCAGCTTGTTGCGTTCTTCTACCTCCATGGCGTTGAAGGCAGAGCAGCGGCCAAGCCAATGTGCCTCGGAACAGAGCGGGCACTTGACGATGGCCTTCTTCGTAGACGGAGAGAACTTTGAGTGAGATCCTTGAGAAGTCGACGTAGTGGTCGAAGACGTAGTAGAAGACGTAGACGTAGGCGTAAACGTAGGGGCAGGCGCTTGCGTAAACGTAGGGGCAGGCGCTTGCGTATCTGCCCAGAGAAGACGTTGTTCGATGAAGTTGTTGAAGTCTGACATAGTAGGTTCTGAGAGCTTTTCGAAGAGGAGTCTCTCCCAGTCTTCTTTGAGTTTACCTTCCAAGCAGGTACGAATGTAGTGAGGCATAAACTTGTCGAGGTCGGCTCCAATATGGGTGTTGAGTGCCCTGTAGTTGTCCAGGACACGTTCCTTCAGATTCCTGATGGACGTAGCAGAGTGGTTGGTCCGAGGTAGATTCATAACGCGTTGAACTAGAATGGGAATGACCAGCTGAGGGCGGCCAAACATCTGACGAAGTGCAGACAGTAGATCGGGAACGGATGCTCCATCTTTCATCTTGTCGTTGACGAGTGTTTTCCCTTGAGCTGGAACAATAGCTTGAGTGATGATGGCGAACTTGTCTATGTCAGAGTATCCGTCAGCCCTGTGATTGAGTAGAGACTTGAGACGGAGCTCGAAAGACTCCCACTGAAGAGGATCACCCGTGAACTTAGGGATGTCCAAATTCAGAGGAGCCATCTTCGGCTTGTCGTGTGAGCAAGGCGTGTAGATCACTGGAGAAGACGGAGGAGTTGTAGGAGTAGATGCTGCTTCGTCGGCAATCTTGCTGAACTGACTGAGTGCTTTGCGAAGAGTTTGAATTCTTTCTTTTATCACTGGATGAGAACGGAGAGTTGGCGAAGAGTTGAAGAGAGGACGGCAGTTGGTAAAGAGCGAATCAAGTTTCAAGCCGAAGCGAGGCGTGGTCTTGTCCGAAGAGTGGGTTAGATATTCCATATCGTCCATGAGGCTGTGGCTGTCGCTCCACAGCAGTTGCTGTTGCTTGACACGACGAAGGCTGAGACGTAGGTCTGCGTGGATGTCGTCGTGCTTCTCGGACTCGGCAAGCTCCTGTTCGTAGGCTGCTTCATCCAAGAGCAATTCATTGATTTGAGACTGGAGTTTGTCGTGGGCTGTCACAGCAGAGGAGAGTCCTTCAGAGAGTTCATCGATGGTGGCCGGATCCCAATCGTCGGGATGACTATCCAGCAGAGAGTGTATCTTTTTCTGCGTCTTGGTGACTTGCCCCCGCTTTTGAGCACGTTGACGTCGTAGGTGGTCAATGCTAGCGCGTAGAGCGTCGTCCTCGGAGAGCGTAGTCATGATGAGACGTGAAGTCGAGGCGTGAAGTGAAGACAAACGAAATAGAACTAGCTAGTAGGCTAGTGTAGCAACTGACTGAAACTGAATAGTAGCGAACGATCAACGAAGGTGGCAGTTCGTAGTAGGCTCGAAGGACCAATGAAAGTGCCTGTACCCGGCTTGAGGCGTGAACTGAAATTGTGAATGTGTTGAGACTGTGCGTAGGAAGCCTCAACTTAGCCGGCTATGGGCTCTTGTTGCGTGTCTTTGGGTACAGTACTGTCAGTGGCCTTCTTGCCGTGTGTTGAAGGACCAGGATGCTCACTTGTCAGGCGCAGCCTAAGTATCCCGCGCAACCGCTGGCTGTGTAGCTTGCAGTCTTGCGAGACTAGATGTTAAAAGCGCACACTATCCAAGGATTTTCTCGTTTCCTGGGACAGACAGAGGTGAACAACCATTTTATTAAAGTTAACATGCAGCTTATACAACATCTTGAATGGTGACTTGTAGTGTGGGTTATAGACATGAATATGATTAAGTATAGTTCCTTATATGGACATGTGAGTGAGGTGTTGATAGAATGGGTGACATTAGAAGTAAAGTGAGAGGATTGTACATGCAGATAAAGTAAACATTAGAAATAAGTGAATATATATTTGTACATAGCGTAAGATAGGATGAAAGTGAAAGTGGGCGTGTTTCTTTTAGTGTTCCTTGTCTGGGTGGTCCCAGACAGTACAGTGCTTCCAACTTAAAGAGTGGATTTTTTGAAACTACTGTATAGACCCTCACTACAGTAATTTAACATACACATACCTTTTCTTCATCATCCCAACAATGTTTACAATAGTAAAACTGCCTGTTTAGAGAATGGAAAACGGAGAACAGCTCTTTTCTCATTCACTCTAATACATTTTACGCCATTTTTTTTGACGTCAAGATTTTGCGGTAGTTCGTCATTAAACGTAACTAGTTAACGAGCTAAGATCGAACGGTTATTTCCCCGAGCAGTAAGACGGACTTTCCCTAACTGCAATCGGCTGTATGGATTCTCATCGTTCTACTAGCAGCAGTAAACGAAGTCGAAATCAGTCAGAATTGTTGGTATATTACTAACTTGGAGCCAAGCCTATCCAAGCGGTCATCTTTTTCAAGAGCTGAAGAAAAGCTGAAGAAGTGTAATACTCCCAAGGCCCAGCATTCGGTATTCTGACAACATCAAGGCGATGCAGTTGGAGTCCTACTGGTTGTGCAGCTCCAGACGGAAGCTAAAACGCTGGCCATGATAGGCAGTAACGCCGTAAAACTTGATACCTAGGGCCTGGGATACAACCGTAGCTAAATCAGCCATACCCTGTAACAATTAGCGGTAAACTGGCACCCCTGCACAAATACGCATGCGCTGTTTTGTGACGTCGCGTTTACGTGTACTAAAGGCCCACAACCCGCTCTAAACGTCATCATTTGATGACCCTTACCGTGGGTAAAAATATTTTGGTGAAAAACAGCCACAACTCACTTAATTTTTAAGGTATAGCTACCAAAGTTATATATAATAATTTTAAGGCAATTTTACATCATGTGTCAAATTTATAGAGATATAACTCAATAAATTCAAAAATCCTGGCTTAAACACTTTTTTTCTTAAAATTTAAAATATTTCGAGATTCAAATTTCGTGTGCCCACAAAATCTGGCTCATATGAAACTTCAGGTATTAAAGTATCAGTATACCAAGTTATAGAGATAAGGAAAAATAATTTCTCTTTTTTCAGCTTAAACACTTCCAAATTTACTGTCTTGAAGCTCCCAGTTCCATCACCTATAACCACAACAATAACCACAAACCCACAAAATTGTTTTGTCTTTATGTTAATATGACATTAATGTATAATAATACAAATTTTTAGCTTTCTATTACACATACTTGAGAAATTATAGCAGAATTAGCAACCTTAACCAAAAAGCTAAAAAAATCCACTCTTTAAGCTGGAAGCACTGTACACTTTCTAGGTATGTGGATCAAGGTTTTTTTATGGGTGTGGCTAAGTACAGCAATGTGTCCCACTCCCCAGTGAAAATCTCGTAGGATTCCTTGATGAGCATAGATCGAGCTATTCAATAATACGTCATCCATCTTTAGTGAACACTTGTACAATATTGTTTTCGTTGTTCAAGGTGGGAAGGAGTTCAGCTTAAGTCGAAGTACTCCTTGTGTAATTTCATTGGTTAGGTAAATAAAACCTTTGTTTTTTTTTTGTTTTTTCCTTGTAGACGGTTTCATCCTCTCAAGCTCTCCCCCAGCGAGAACCACGGCCAAGTCGTCGAAATGTTGGTGGTGGAGGAAGCAGTGATTTCAACAAAGCTCCTCCCACACTCCCAAGCAATCAGATGGGATCATCTGGTCCCATCATCAACTCCAGTGGTACCAACAAAGACTTCAAAAAGGGACCTGGCAATTCTTTCAATCAGAGAGATACTCCTGATGCCTGTCAGATATTTGTGGGAGGCTTGCCTTACCATGCCACCGAGGCAGATATCAGGGAAGCTTTCAAGGAGTATGAGCCAATCAAAGAAGTCCGAGTCAACCCCAAAAACTTTGGCTTTGTGATCTTCGACTCCTCCGATCCAGTGGAGAAGATTATGAAGAACAAGGATGGCTTTTCAGTCAGGGGGAAAACTTTAAATATTGAGCCAAAGAAGGAAAGGGGCTCTGGATCAAGGGGTGCTGGAGGATTTCGTGGTGGAGACAACAAGTTCAGAGGAGGAATGGCAGGAAAGCCTAGAGGAGGGGGCAGTGGAGGTGGGACCAGTGGAAGAAATTCCAAACGCTAACTAGAATGGTAATTTTTGCTTTTCTTCGAGTTTTCTTTCAGCATGAAAGGCATTAAAAAAAATCAACAAAAAAATCCTTTAATTTGTAATCATTAGAGGGATTTAGACTTGACACAGTCCATTTATTATTTACAGTTTTAATTGTTAGTATTCATTGCTTATATCCTTTGTTTATTTTTATTGTTACTCATTTCCCTCATTGTGTTTCCTGTGGAATAATGTTTTTGTGGATTGTTAGTTGTTGATCATCGAGTAGCTTATCTGCTGCTTTCCTTCATCTAATCACTCCTTTATTATGTTAATATTGATATTGTTGTCATCCAAATAAACATGGTATTATACGATGTATTTTTTGTAATTTATTTATGGTATTCTACATTGATAATGGAGAGGGCTGACTAATTATTGGCACCCAGTGATCATGAGCAATGTAAGCTGGGAGTATCCAATTGCAGTTGGATTGTAAAGCTTAAGTGGTGTGGGATTTCAAATTCAAGTGATCAGGAATGTGTCATTGGCTAATGCTAATACAGTGGAACCTCTCTACAAAGGCCATGCTTGGGGTCAAGTCGTTTGACCCTTGTAGAGAGTTTGGCTGCTTTCAGAGTTCATTTTTTATTGTAGTAGATCACTGTGTTCCATTTACGCTAACTGTTGTTAAGAGTCAAGTTGTTCTACGGAGTCCCTTTGTAGAGAGGTTCCACTGTATACATATTTTAATCAGAAATGGATGAGGGAGAAAAGCTGCATTGTAAATGTCTAGTACCAGGAGTATCCATGAAAGTGAGTTCCAATTATGTCTACATATGGTTCAAATATCGGTTAGCAACTTTAATAAAACTCAAACATACAAAATGACAATAAAAATTAGCCAATGTCTACTAATAGTCCCACTCTAGCAGTGAGGAAGCTAAACATAGTCACTGCAGTTCTCAGATGTCACTGCCAACGATGCCTTGTAGAAGCTTGCGGTAGTCGCCTGAAGTGTCTCCTTCCACCATTTTGTACAAAGTCTTTTTGTAGCGGTTCAGAAAAGCTTTCTTGATCTCCACCAAATCAATCTAACCAACATAAGAGAAAAAACCTTACTAACAAAATGATCAAACCTGCCTTCAAAAGGAATGTTCTTCCATGCAACCCTGCCTCACTGTTCATGCATGTTGTGTGTGTTTGTGTGTGTTTACAGCTAATGAAGTATTAGCATAATTTTGTAGCCACAGACCCTAAAGTGAAATTCCACTCGCCATACACATTCATTACTGGGAGCTCTTAATTAAGAGAGCTGAATGAGTCTGGAAAGCTAATCTGCCTCGGAAGGAACTGCCGTTTTAGGGTCCCCAAGGCCCTGAGTAGTCTCGCGTAGCCAGACCCTTTACCAACCCTAACCGCTATGCGAGGAAGGAAAGGGTCTGGGAACATACAATACAACAACTTGTTCAGCAGCACCCCAAAAAGGGTGCTACAATTATCACATTCCAGCAAGCTTGCGGTATACTGTGTGACGTCAACATCACATCCGGGAGGGTGAGAACGTTGCGTGACTTTGTCAAACTGGTGAAGTTGTTTTCGTAGACTATTTATAAGCACTCCTGGCAGCAATAAACATACCAGCATGAATAGGAAGCTGCTACCCGGCCGTGGCTGTGACGTCATTGGCTACCGCAAGCATTGGAATGTGATAATTGGAGCACCCTTTTTGGGGTGCTGCTGAACAAGTCGTTGTATTGTATGTTCCCAGACTCTTTCCTTCCCCGCGTAGCGGTTACAGTTGGTAAAGGGTCTGGCTACGCAAGACTACAGCCTGAGGGACCCTAAAAATGATAGTTCCCGACTGTTGCATAACACCTAAAATTTTAATAATGTAGCGACTGCTCCTAACAATGCAAACGGAGGGACACTAAGTATCTTTTCCCTGAAGGCAGGGACACCCCCCTCCCCCTTTGTCCCACTTTGAAGGACCTAAGCAGTTAAAGTTTCTCTGTCACAATACAAAACTACATCAGCTATATTCTAATTAGTAATGACAGATGTTTATGGTGCACAGACAGATTTCATATAGCCTAAAAATTTCTATTCTGTTGCTCTGTAATGATGAAGTAGAATAATTGAAGACAAATGATGCAGTGATACTGCAATGTAGTATACTATACCACTGCCTTTTAGGTTCATTATTCACTGAGGGGACCAAAACATAAGGACTATTTATGCTATGAGAAGCTATAATTGTTTTTCAATACACTAGTAAATGTGTCTTCAAAACACACTAAGTAGTTCTTCCTACCTCTGAACGAGACACAATGATCCTAACCAGAGTATCATCATCCGTACCAGCTCCCTTCATACTCTTGTACAACTTCTCAGCAAAGTACTCTGGCCGACTACGCACGCACATCACTAACACACAAACACACAGCCACAGACATGAACCACGACAAGTAAATACTGTACACTCTGTAAACTCACCCACAGTCTTCATGCCTTCTCGCAAATCTCCGGACATTTCTCTTTCAATGGAGTTGATTATATCTCTCTGAGACATCTGATAAAACAAGGACATTGAATGTTGGACCATTATAATTATGTGTTACCTTGACCACAAGTTTTGCTGAGACCCCTTACCTTCACATATTCATCAAAGGTGGCTCTAAGTTGTGGGAAACTCCTGACGGCAATGATCTGGTTGAACTTGGACTCATCGGTACCCCATTTCTTCTCACCAGCCTGATACAACTCCTGAGCTTCACGTTTTGCCTTTGCCATGTCAACAGCAGCATTCTCTTCACGACAACCCTAAATTACAATTCATTACAGCAGTCACCACGGGTACAATACTGCTATGTACTTCAAAAATATTATATGCTACTAACTGGATAAGCTCACACACTCAACACACACATACACCCATGCCCACCTGACACATGAAAACTCACACACATATATACACCCATGCTCACCTGACACGTGGACAAACTCACACGCATACATACACCCATGCTCACCTGACACATGGACAAACTCACACACATACATACACCCATGCTCACCTGACACGTGGACAAACTCACACACATACATATACCTATGCTCACCTGACACGTGGACAAACTCACACATACATATACCCATGCTCACCTGACACATGGAAACTCACACACATACATATACCTATGCTCACCTGACACATAGACAAACTCACACACATATATATACCTATGCTCACCTGACACATGGACAAACTCACACACATACATACACCCATGCTCACCTGACACATGGACACTAGGAGCCTCTTGAAGTGTCCACTTGTTTCACTCACCACATCTTTCTCCAAGTTCCGAGTGTAATCTAATATATGGAGGGAAAAGAAACCTTATAAAATGTAATTATAACAAATTAGACTACTCATGATAACTGTGCTGTAAATATAAAAGATGTCAAGAAAAAATACTTCCCCCTAAAAATGACACTCACTTTAAAGTTACCCCTCACACACCCACAAGCTAACAGCAATTATCAAGGTTGTGCTTGAATTATTCAGCGAGCGAGCGAAGCGAGCGAAGCTGACTATCAGTCGTGTTCAATTGAGATTTCAGATATATATAAGTATGTATACGTACGTCAAAAATTTTCGCCCGGGCTTCTAATTACGTAAGTTAGGTAAAGCGTTCACAGTTCCAGTATTTTTCAATTAACGACGCGGAGAATCCTTGCACTGCCTTACTTAACTTTGTTTCAACCAAAATGTTTATAGCTACTCTCTTCTTGAAACAATTGTGAAGTCTTTGTCAAGCTGCGCTTCTTTGCCACGTTTATTCAGGTAATTCTGTTATTGTTACTACAATGCATGGGTCCGCTTCCGTAGTCTGGGATCAGAGACTTTAGATTTTCTAATGCTATCTGAGAATGGAAAGGGTTACACTGTGCACTACAGTTAGATGTAATTTCTGTCCTATTTTTCTGTAAAGAGAGTCTTCTCGCTCGCCATGCATTTGCGCTATTCGAGCGCACTACTAGTATTTTCCTGGTATGGACGACTGGCTTTGTGATAGCATACACACACACATACGTACGTGACTTGTAGTGGGCCTTGATATCGTTGACCTGTGCATTAGTGCGAGTGCACAGGATCTCCACCAGAGCAGACTCATCAGTACCAGCCCCCCGCATAGCTCTACGCAGACACTTGGCATCATACAGGGTAGAGGGCTCAAACAGAGCAAGCAGACAATCCTCAAGGTTGCCACTTAGCTCAGACTTCAATTCCTTGATCAAATCCTGATACACAAACAGATTAAAAAAAAAAAAAATCCCTGAGGCAATGTTGCTATCACACAAACACTCGGGATAACATGGGATGGCACTTAAAATACAACAGAGAAACCTCAATGTAAAATAGGATGTGAACAATAGATAAAAATATTAGCTTACAGTAGGAGTCAAAAAAAAGTTTCGAATTCCGTTCCGTAGAACGGCCGTCGCAAAATAAAAAAACGGGGGGAAAACGGTACGCCGTTTGTTGAAAAACGGCCGTTCCGTTCGACCGCGTTACCGTTTTAATCTTTCTCGTTCACCGTATGTCTCGCTCAAAGAAATATAAAAAATCGTTTATCCAATAAAACGTTCCGATTTTTTGTTTACAGGCTCCAGAGGTGGAGCTTTTCGGGTTAAAAAAAATTGAAGCCGTCCTATTCGAAGTTGTCTCGCGGAGAATTGTTAGTTCGACTACCGCACAGTATCGACGTTTTCTCGCTGTTAGGGCCTTCTCGGGCTTAGATTTTTTACTACTGGAGGTCCATCAGTAACTAACAGAAGATCTACGAAGTGCGGACCTCGTTATAGCTCTGTGCCCGTCGGAACTTCAGTCTGCAGCTTTATTGAAGCAAGTTAAAAATTTATACGAGCTTTTTTGCACTATCCCCGTAGCGTTTAATGGTCGATACAATGCCTTAGCTTGCTGATATAGCTATAGAAGAGTTTCTAGCTAGAAAATATCTGTGAATCAACAGAAATGCTTCACCGTTTTAGTAAACGGTGTCGGCCGTTTAGTCAAAACGGTACGGAATGCAACGATAAAAACTACGGTTAAAAAACTACCGTTTTAGGGCCGTACTACGGAACGGAATTCGAAACTTTTTTTTGACTCCTACTGTATTTGATATCCAGGCAACAAACAGCCAATGAGCAGTCACTGAATGGGAACCTTAGTAGAAGTAATGTTTACTGAAATTAGTCAGTCGGCAGCTTTTGATAAATGCTACACAGCAGTAGAGAAAAAAATACATTAATTATGACTGTGACAAGTATCTCCACCTACACAGGCACTTTAAGTCTGATGAGAATGGTATGAACATATACATCTAAAACATGTGTACATTCAAAGCATGTATATTTAAACACATGTACATCTAAAAGCATGTATATTTAAACACATGTACATCTAAAAGCATGTATATTTAAACACATGTACATCTAAAAGCATGTATATTTAAACACATGTACATTTAAAAGCATGTACCAACCTTGCCATACATGAGCTTGAACTTCTGTCTAATTTGCTGCCTCTGCACATTGTCACGGTGAATGATCAGATTGATAATAGCAGCTTCATCCGTACCTGTACACCATAAATTATACCAATAAGCTGCAGCACCCAGCCCCGCCCACTCAGCCACACACAAATTTTACCCAGATCTACTCACTAAGCTAGCTGAGCACTCTGCACCGAAGCAGGCTCAAATAACTGAACTTTCTCCTCACTCATAGCAATCGTTTATGTAATTCCGGCTGCCTCACATATATACCCCAACTATCCAGTGGCAAACTTACCAAACCCCTTCATAGCCTTTCTAAGAACTCCAGCATCTGTCTCTGCGTCAAAGGAGGATGCAGCCTTGATAGTACCGTGACCCCTCTCAGAGTTCACATCCAAATTCTGCATCCCCTTAGTCACCTGTCATACATACATACACACACACACACACACACACACACACGAGAGGTAAATTCATGCAATACAAAGAGAATATCATGGAGTGAAAGCTTTTCCACCAGAAAGGTCCTTATTGTATAATAGATGAAGTGTGAGGCACTAATCTATGGCTAGAGCCACCAGCACAAGAGGACCTCATGTCACCTCATAAGTGCACTCCTTTATTCTCCAGTAGTCCTAGACTTGCTCTTTGAATTTATGGTTATGCACATTCATACTGTACTAGTCAATACATAATATGTAGATCAAATTTATTGTATGTGCCTAAGGGCATGCAGTTGTTAGAAGTACTGATGGAATTGTGGGAGAACCTACATAGCTGCGGAAAAGTAGTAGCTGGGTTCTTCTCCAGTTATGCCACACAAATGAATGAAGTTTTTTTACTTGCTAGAAAATAGGCCAATAAAGTGATGTCACAGAATTTGGCTTACATAACTTGTGCACAGCTTGCATTGGTGATGGATCTAGAGTTAATTCAATTTATACCAATGCAGCTACACTTTATTTTTGATCCATATATAGCAATTTGATCTCTTTTTTTTTTTTTTCCCCGACTATGCCCACTCATACCTGGTCTGCACTTGGGCCGGGCTTAGAGGGAGGAGCCTGTTGCTGTGGGGGTGGTTGCTGCTGAGGATATCCACCTACAGCAAGAACATGTGCTAAAGCATACACAGTATATACCGGAAGTACACTCAATGGAATAACATGCAGTCCAATCTAAGGTTTATTCCTATATAATTAACATACAGTAGACCCTCAATTATCTGAACACCTCAGGACTGAGGGTTGTTCGGATCTTCGAAATAAGCCATTTTGAATGGGGTCTTAATCTCTCATCTATTTAATGCACAGCAAAATTCCAATGAATATCATTATAATTTCCCCCACCCCCCCAAAAAAAAAATAAATAAATAAAATTGGTGTTTGGATTAGCGAGAGTTCGGATAAACGGGGTTGGGATAACTGAGGATCTACTGTATATGTACACCATACCTTGACCAGGTGGTGGTTGCTGTGGATACCCTCCAGTAGGTGGAGCCCCTTGGGTAGGATATCCTGAGGATTACAGGGGAAGAAAAGAAACATAATTATCCCTCCCGGCTTACTACTTGTCACCCCGTCATTAACACATGTATACATGCATACAGTCTGAGCCAGGCAGTTCTTGTGTGTGTGCTGTGTGTTACAGACTTATGAGTGTGCATACACATGTGAGGCTGACACACAAGGCTTCCCTTCCCACTAAATATGCACACACACATACTTCTTTGAATGCCAAGGAACCTACACATAATCACACCTTACACATACACACACACACACACACACACACACACACACTCACAGACCTGTACATGCATACAACAACTAACTTATTATGTACCTGAAGTAGGAGGTTGTTGAGGGTATCCGCCAGGCTGTCCATAAGAATTGGGTGGAGCTCCATAAGAAGTGGGTGGAGCTCCATAAGGAGCACCCCCAGGTGGACCATAGCTCTGCTGAGGTGGCTGACCGCCTGGAGGAACTGCACAAACAAGCATAAAACAAACATACCCCACATAGTACAATGGAGTAGCAGAAATATGCCTCTGACTGTATAGTTGGGAGTTAATGCTCACTAATTTAGGGAGTTCTGGCCTCCACTAAAATAGTTCCCAAGCCTTCAAATTTACTATGACCGTGACGGTAACATGTGCACCTAAATTGCCACAGTGTCATGGAAATAACAACAACCCCCGCCTGCTGAAATCTTCTCTGACTTCCCTGAAATTTTGTTCTGACGTACAAATACCCTGCTTGTGTTGTATATCCCAAAGACAGTAAAGTGGAAGTACTGACTTAGGACTAGATGAACAGCTTTGATGAAGGCAATGCCTAACCAGGTCAGTAACGTCGCCTTATGACCTCTGGATGTAATAGAGCCATGGTGTATGCCTTTCTTAACAAAGGCATTGTATCCTGACAGTTCAGCTGGAGATCGGCCTTATACCGTGTTTCTATAGTGAGGCATCAGAGGCTATACAACTCTAGAACTTCACGAAGGCTGAACCAAAAGATCTACAATTTACTCCTGAAAAGCAAAGATTCATACAAAAAAAAAATGAAGAGATAAGGATTCAAAAAATGAGCACGTGTTGGACAAATTAGCAGTTCTAGTTCCACTTTCACATATAACAGTTGTAGATTCATTCAGAACTATACAAGTGCACACAGACCAAACTAGAACCAAGTAGGGTAAGAACAGCTATCTACATAATGACGATCAGAAAATATACGAATACAACAACAAGCAGCCACTTGTACATCTTGAAGAGTTAGTTTAATTAGAGCAGAAGCACCACAATCTCCAGGATATCCTCCTCCATCACACCCACACAGTTTACAAACACAAAATTCTCACCATCCAGGGCTACTGAACTTATCTCTGGAGTAGTGCAACAACATTATTCAATTGCTCACCTGAAAATCCTATTCCCCCAGGAGGGGGAAAACCACCAGGGGGTCCTCCTGCAGGAGGAAATCCTGGTCCCCCAGCAGGAGGAAATCCTGGCCCCCCAGCAGGAGGAAATCCTGGGCCTCCAGCAGGTGGAGGATAGCCTGCACCCCCAGCAGGAGGATAAGCCCCACCAGCAGGAGGTGGGTAGCCCCCAGGAGGCGGGTAAGCTCCACCAGGAGGGCCAGCAGGGGGATAGCCAGTCGCTGGGGGGAAGCCCTAGAACCACAGTAAAACATGATTTATAACTAGTGATGTGCTTCAGCACAAATGGCAAGCGAGCCATGTGCACAAGTAATTCACACAAGGTAGAATCTGATAAAAGTTGCTTTTTGCCATTACTAAATCTGTATACAAAGTAATAATTTGGCTATATTAATTTAGTTTGCCTGAAGTTAATGTCTTGGCTCCTGTTCACCTAGTTTTAGAAGGCATCATTTTGTCCATTTAGCGTACAAATTTTACTGCGTCTAGTTCAGATTTGTTATGTGCATTCAGTAGTTCCAGTGCTTAACTTCTTTTGTCTGGTGTTGGGAAGTCTCTGCTGCTGGAGGTGTGTTTCTTTCATCAACTGTAAGCATGCCTGCTCTCCAAAAAATGTGCCCTAAGTGTTTGTGTAGCATGCATGTCAGAAAGTCCAAATGTTCTTGTGGCTAATTTTTTTCTACCAAGCCAAGATTAATACTAAAGCCAGAGAATGCCACGAAGTCCTCAGAAAGTCGTAAAAACTGTATGGCTGAGCTTTAGAAAGTATGGATCATCCCAGGTGTGTGTAAGGGCTGGTTCTATATGTTCATGCCCAAAAAAGCCCTTGAAATGCCTGAAGAATCCCAGAGATGCAAGCATTTAAAATGCTTTAGTTAGAAAAGTTAAAATTTATATTCGTAAATAGAACAAAATTATTACTGTTATAAGCTGAAAATTTAAAAACTTGGTTATTCAACAAAAGTGAATTCTTTTGCAAATTATTGCATTTTTTAAACTAACGATGAGGGTTTGTACTTTTAGCTCTAGTTACTTTCACGGCTTAAATTACACATGGTAAGTGGTTTCAATGCCATAGTAACCACTTGCCACCACTATTTGACTAGAAAAACAACAACAACAAAAAAAGCATGTTTTTCTAAAGAATTACCTCACAGTTTATAGTCTTACCCTAAACACTTGCATACTACAGCAGTAGCCAAAAAAAGCGGTGTAAAGGCAGCTAATATGATTATTTGTTAATGTTTACATTGCGCTATTCTTTAGCTAAGCAGTAGGTGCAACACTCTACACTTTCACACACACTTGTTGACTGGATATACCAACACAAACTTGCCTTCGTGATTAGACTATTGCACAATGGATTTTCAAGTAAAAACAATACTGTTGCGTAGGGCTATAACTATGAAAAACAGTGCATTAGCCAAGATAACTTACCACTACCGCTAATTTGAATTGAAAATGAACTCTTAAGTCTGTAAGACTTTATTGTGTCTGCAAAAAAAAAAGCAGATACGACAGACACAACCTAATTGAAAGGGGTAAACAATCGATGATATGGGTAAAGATTGATAAACCAAAGGATTCTACTTTGTGGAGTATGGGGACAGGGTCGAACTCCAAGTGAACACAAACATGTAAGGGTCAAAGTACAAAGTGGCATACGTACGTCCACACAAACAAATATCCCCAATTCTCTACTTGTTACCCCTGATAGTGTCTCACTTGCTCACCAACTACACATCTCAATAATTCAGATACTTACTGCATACAACTACTAAACTACTAAAAAAGTCCTTTACCCCTGAGTGCCACACTTGCAAATATGTGTCTAGTAACTGTCACCGTAGTGAAAGACACATTAAACACATCCATACACACTTCCTACCTTATCACTGACAATTCCTTATCTAAAATTCTATCACGTCATCACCAACCATGCTACAATAGCAATTACCATGGCAAAGTTATCACTTGTTCATAAGCCAAGAAACTGTCCCATGAGGAAACTTAGAGATAACTGTAGACTTATAAATTTAACACATTAGTCCCTAAAACCTTTCACTCTATATAATATTATATAGGAATTAATTAGGGGTCAGGAACAAATTAGCTATTGAAAGGTTTCCATCACTTAATTACGACATCAAGTTATTACCCTGAGTGAAAAATACAGCTGCATAGCCTAAAGTAATAAGGTAGACTTGGCTCTTTATGGAGATTCACTAAAGATGCTTTAATAATCAAACACTATAGCTTGATGCCACTTCCTCTGACCAGGCGCGAGGAAGTTACCATTTCATAGATATTTGAAATTGTTATAAGTTACACGTACACAAGTCATTAACTCTCAGCATGCACTCGAGTGAGGGTTACACGTACACAAGTCATTAACTCTCAGCATGCACTCGAGTGAGGGTTACACGTACACAAGTCATTAACTCTCAGCATGCACTCGAGTGAGGGTTACACGTACACAAGTCATTAACTCTCAGCATGCACTCGAGTGAGGGTTACACGTACACAAGTCATTAACTCTCAGCATGCACTCGAGTGAGGGTTACACGTACACCAGTCATTAACTCTCAGCATGCACTCGAGTGAGGGTTACACGTACACCAGTCATTAACTCTCAGCATGCACTCGAGTGAGGGTTACACATACACCAATCATTAACTCTCAGCATGCACTCGAGTGAGGGTTACACGTACACAAGTCATTAACTCTCAGCATGCACTCGAGTGAGGGTTACACGTACACCAGTCATTAACTCTCAGCATGCACTTGAGTGAGGGTTATAGTAGTCTCTTTGTCATTCATTCATTCAATCACTCATTCAAATTGATCTAAAGATGGTGGACTTTCATGCCTTGAGAGAAGAGGAACTCAGGCTAGAGGATGGTTTAAGTCCCTTTAATTTGTCACTTTGTCTATTTCGGCTTAGTTTTGGAGAAAACGAGAGAAGGTAGACACCATCACGGGTACTGCTATATAGCCACACCCATTTATTAGTCTACCTACAATTTAGAATCACATGTGCTCACGCGAGCGTAAACTTTTTACCGCCCCCGGTTCAAATTGTTCTGTGTGCTCTAGTTCCAGTCTCCATTGCTGGAAGTGTGATTCTTTCATCAACTGTACATGTACATACGTGTACGTATGCCTGAAAAAGTGTGTTTTAAGCGTTCTTGTAATTTGCATGTCAGAGAGTCCAAATGTTCCTGTGGTTATTGCTTTGCTTTCAAGCCAAGGTTAATACTAAAGCCAGAGAATGTCATA
>WLWD01002984.1_pt1 | contig 20383 bp, 14 predicted proteins | sample 6712731 | NCBI WGS metagenome assembly WLWD01 (sample SAMN12718690, study PRJNA576275) | sponge metagenome | isolation source: marine sponge | host: Mycale hentscheli | place: New Zealand: South Island, Marlborough, Capsize Point | collected 2014-11-01
TTCTTTTTGCTTAGGTTACTAAAAGTTTGATCTGAAACTTCTTGGGTTGTTCACATAATTTTTTTTGTTTCACTTTCATAAATTTAGGCTTATCAACCTTTTGAGAAATATCTTTGGATTGCCTTTCTCCAGGGTAATTTTGGGAAGTGTTTGAAATAGAGGTTTACAATTATTGCTAGATAAAACTAAAAGGATCGTAATAAAACATTGCTAAATCACAGAAGGCATGCCTACCTAAGCTAAACAGCTTCCTCAAGTCCAGCTTCATTAGTTCTTCTATAGATTTCAAAAGTGTGTATATGTGTTTTTTTATATTTTTTCTTCTTGAAATCTTGTGAGTTGTACACATAGCTCCTACTCTGATTTGACAGTCAAAACTTCAGGCTTATCAATCTTCTTGGCTGTTTAAGTCCTTGTTGACCTACTCCTCTTTATCATGCTGCATGTGTTGAATTATTGAAATAAAACTGGACTTGAATGCACCAAAGTCTGTCTTCTTGAATCATTTCATAATGATGTTTTTTTTGTGTTTTTTTTTGTTTTTTTTTGTGCAAAAAGTACATAGGTTTTGCTTTACAACCTTAGCCTAATTAATTTTATCGTCAATATAAATCTTTTCCTTACACCTTTCATAATGTTGCATGTAGCTAGGTGAACAACGCAATTGAAAGTATGAGATGATTTGGTTTTTTCTGTTTTTGAATTCCTTTGGTTTAGCTGACTACTGTTTTAGTGGTTTCACTGTCACCAATTCAGCCTCATTAATCTTCTTTACTTCATTGTCTTGCACCTTGTATAATGCCTCACAAATCAAACTGGACTCGGATGCATCGAAGTGTGCATTTTTTCGTGCATAGTTTCACTGAGAATTTAACATTTATTTTTTGTATTGCTTTGATCATGCATTTAACATTTTCATTGGTTTCTCTGTCGCAACTTCTCATCAATTTTCTCGATAATTTACTTCTTTGGCTTACTTCTTATGTTATTGCATGTGACTGATTATGGGAACTGCATAGAAATGGCCTTCAGAAGTTTGCCATTTCTTCTTGCTTTACTAGATAATTGTCTTTTGAATGTGTTTGATTGGTGTACATCCACTATGACACAATACAGGGGTTTTGTTTATGAGCTCTATCTTTGGAGATACTTCAATTTACTCGTGCATAGCCTCATTAATCTAATCATCAATTTAATTCTTTGGCTTACACTTTTTATAATTTTGCATGTAACTAGTTGAAAGATAACTCAAACTTGTATTTTGCATGTAGTAGAGAAAAGGCAAATCCTAAACAAAAAAGAAAGGTATGTAATCAATTTACATGTGAAATTGAACATTACAATAATTATGTTCATCACAATAAGGATTTTTCAGTTTGATATTTAGTGAAAGAAGTGGGCATAGAGTCAGGACTATACAAAGTATTGTCACGACTAATAAAAACTGAACATTGCATTACATGGATAAATTTACCCTGAGTATTTAATATATTATTTATATGATGTATGTATGCATTTATTTGTTTATATTATTATGTGTATGTATTCTGATTAGGATGATGAAATCGATTTCAAGAAATTCTTCACTAGAAAATCAAATTGCTGCATGCCTGAGGCCACAATCAATTCTGCTCAATGTTTCAATTGTTTATTCAAATTTGGTAGAAGAAACTTTATCTTTTACAGTTTAAAAAAATAACAAAAGATTTGTCATTACTATATTTTTTATTAATATTATAGTAATGACGTATTTCCTTTTAAATTATATTGAATAGCTAGTGATATGATAGAGTATTTATATTGGTGAGGAAGATATAGTAATTGTGATTGTGCTGAAGCTACAACACAATTATCTTTAAAAAAAATGTTGTTGTTTTTTAACTACATCTCCCTAACGTAACTTACAAAATATTCTATGCAAATCTTTTTTAATTAAGTAGTATAGGAATTTAACCTAAAGATTAAATTGATTTTGTGGGGAAGCATTTCAATAAGCCAGCATAACATATGTAGCTATTGTGGTAAAACCTGATACATGTACTCAAAATTACTTCTACAATGACTTTACATTAATTGTTAAACAAAAAAAAACCCTGCAGTGTTCAGGATGTTATTTTAAGTGTATGCATGTTAATGGACAGGACTCAATTTTGAAACAGTTCTCTCTGTGGAAAATAAGAATTAAACTCACCACAACTCCAATACTATGAGTTAAAGAAGAATATAAAGTGGTCATTATACAAAGCCTTTCTTTTATTCTATCACATGTATGTACTGATAATATTTTACATGCACACATTTAAATAATACTGTCTTAAGAAACTTCAAGGACAAACAATAGGGCAAGCACCAAGCCCTTCAAAGACAAAGGACACAGTCCAAAATTTAAGGACTGTGTCCTTCGAATTCAAGGACAGTTGGAGCCTACGTAAGTGGTAAAGATAGCCACTTTTTTACAGTTAGTTAGCTAGCTGTAAGTCACACCAGTCTGGTAAAATTTAGGAAGGTAAGAATCGTCCTACACACCAATAGCTACTATCTCAAGCGTCCGCATGCGTGTTCGGCCGTAGCTTTCTATAAAAGGACAAGCGTACCTGGAAACTTCACAGTACGATGACGCTTTAAGTTTCAGCTATTGTTAACACATTCTAAAGTAAAAAATCCGCACTGTAATTCTATACTGTACACTTATTTGAGGTAAGCCTTCTATACGTTCATTAGTTGTGAGTAGCTATATTTTAACATTATTCATAGCATAAAATTCTTGTGAAATAAAATTAGCTACTTGAACTTATTCTATATTTGTGTATATTGCATCTAGCGATATGTTATTTACATAAACACATTTAAAAATACACCCAGTGTCTTATTAAGTTTAGAACTATTACTAATAAAGGAATAAGAGGTTCAAATTAGCAGCAATTGTAATAAGCTAGTCTTTTTGTGCATTCCGTAATAAAATGTAAGTCGCGCGAGTTTGTGATAAAATTAAGAAAGTAAGAATCGTCCGACACAAATACTATTTCAGATCAGCGTCCAGCATGCACGTTGGGACAGTCGCTTTATATGAAAGGAGAAAGCTTACGCTGAAGCTTCGCAGTACGATGCCGCTTAAGTTTCAGCTATTGTTCACATATTCTATAGTAAAAACTCTGTAGACTTATTATTTAAGTTAAGCTTTCAATACAATAATTGGCGAACGAGCGAAGCGAGCGAGACAGTATTAGGGGTGGACTATGCAAAATCGGGTATATGTTCTATGTATAATTGGCGAGCTAGCTAAGCGAGCGAGACACTCTCAGGGGTAACACAATTGAAAATCAGGGATGTTTGTTTGTTAATATGTTTGGACGTATGTATGTCTTTTTGTACTTTGACCCTCTTGTATTTTCGAGTTAACTCAGCGTTCGAACCCGTCCCAAACTACTACTCAAGAAAATGAGGTAAGAAAGTAATTTTGTATTTGTTTGCTAAAATTAATTGTCTTTTGTTTAGTAGCTGAGAGCTTGTTGTCTAATTCAGATGCTCAAAATAGCATAAATTTGTAACTACAGAAGTTGCCAATACTCAGGAAATTGAGGCAAGTAGTAATTCCATATTTGTTGGCTAATAGCTATTACATAATAAACATTGATGTCGTGTGTGGCTGCTTCTGCTTTTGTTTGCCGGTAAGGTGGGACGAGATTTTCGCATGGGGGCGGGGCAGTCCTTCTCCCTGCCATCTGGGCAGGGCTAGTCTGCCTTTTTGCCCCTCCCCTTGCTAGTTGTGCAGGGCTGATCTGCCTCTCGGGGCGGCGCTGGTGGCTTCTTTTGCTTTGCCTTGGCCACCCTGGTGTCCTTCTGGTTCCTAGCCCCCCCTGTTTGGGTTCTACTTTGCCCTGCCTGAGGCAAATCTCCTCCACAACTCCCCCAAACATAGGGCTAGGAATTACCACCCTTACTTAGTCCTTGACCTGCTCTACCCGTTCCTCCTTCAGGCCCCCCCTTTCCTGCTCCCACTCCTACCACTTACGCCCATCCCTATGCCCTCCCTCCCATAGTCTCCTATCACTTCTCTAATCTTTTTATTTTTTAATTTTTTTAATTTTATACAACCACACACAACCGACTCCAATTGCATGTAGGGACCAATCAAGCTGCTATGATAGTTTCTAGTCTCACACCAGTCCAGCCACTCCACTCCTGGTAGCCTCCCGCCTCTTTTGTCTCGTCCCTCTCTTTGCTGCCAGCTGCCTTGGGACTCCTGCCAGCTCCTCTCGCTCTGGCTGCACATACCGTTTGTAGGCGTCACTCCTCCAGCGACCGAGTAACTGGATAGTCGCATCACCGACTCCGGCCTGGGAGGACTCCGGCCTGGGAGGCTGCTGTAGCTGCTCCGATTCTAACACTGTGACCAGAGAAACCCCCACTGTCTACCCCCATTCTTTCCAGGGCTTCCTTCATCTCTGCCACTAGTCCATCTCGCGTTAGATAACGGCCTGACTCAAACTGAAACAGTGGTCCCTGCTTCCTGCCTGATGCCCTTATGAAACCCAGTACCGCCCTCACTGGGCACAACTTGTCGTCTGTACAGCCTATCACCAACGTGCAGCCTTGCCTGAGCTGGTCAGTTTTGGAAGCTTTGATCCTGACCCTAATCAGCGTTGGATGCTTCTCGCAGTCTGTGGTCATGTCCTCCCACTGCAGGTGTACTGCCGGGTCAAACTCCCTTGCTGAGGGGGTTGTGAGCTCTCCTGACCTGGCAAAGCCAAAAAAGCAGAGGGTGGCCGCAGCCCATAACATCCTTGCATCTCCGCCTCCTGGTACCTTGCTCCAACTCCTCCTTAGTACTTCCAGTATGTCTAATGTCATAGGTTTCCTCAGCCGCCTGACTGATCCTTGCTTTGCTCTTAGCCTCTGGAGTCCCTTCAACGTCTGAGTCAGTCGGGGCATATCCCCCATCTTCGGATCCCCTAGGCCCGCCTCCACCTGCCAGTTTCTAACAGTTGACAGATATGACTTCACCGTGCCATGCAACAAACCTTCCCGCGTCAGGTGTGCCACAAACAAGCACATAGACCTCTCCCTTGCCGGCAGTGAACGCCTGTTGTAAGCCTCGCAGAACCTCCTGTACCTCCTCACCCCCGTCCCGTACAACCTTTTGGTTGCCGGGGCTATGCCATTCTGGAACAACTCCTCCATAGTCTCCTCCAGTCGGGGTTTTTCCCTGCCCTGCGTTCGTGAACCAGCACTTGTAGGATTTCTGCGTCCACCTCCTCTGGTTTGTCGGCGATCTGTAAATTCAATGCACACACTTGGTCTACTCTGTTCCTAGAGATGGCATCTGCCACCTGGTTGTCCACCCCTTTGATGTGTTCAGCCCACAGTTGTATGCCCCACTTTGCTTCTAGGAATGCCAGGCATCTCCTGAGGTGCATTGCCTCGGGCTCCTTGCTTGAACCCGAGTTGACAATGGCTACTACTGCCATGTTGTCGCAGCGTGCTACCACCGACTTCTCCTGCCACTGGCCACCCCAGCATGCCACCGCCACTACAATGGGTAGCAGCTCCTTGGCTGTAATCCCGTACTTGGATGACTCACCCAGCCCTTGCCATTGAAGCTGGAACCATCTGGACTCCCACCAAGCTCCGCACCCCCAGCTGCCTGATGCATCCGAGGTCAGTATTACCTCTGGCTTAGACCTGTCTGTGTACCACATCATTGCCGTGCCATTCCACTCCGTGCCGAACTGGAACCACCAGTCTATGTCCTCTCTGGCCTCCCGGTTTAACCGGATGAAGCGATCCATCTGCTGCACCCCTGCTGTCAGGTCGATCAACCTGCGCAAGAATGCCCTGCATGCCTTTACCGCTTTGCACACGTGGCTCAGAGACCCAATTACTGACAGTAAGCGTCTCTTTCTGCAGGCTTTCATGCCTCTCACCTCCTGCAGCAGCGGGTACCAACGAGTGCGAGACTAACCTGCAGCTACTTAAGCAAACTTGCGAGAAAGCTGGCATGCCAATGGAACCTGAGAAGGAGGAAGGACCAGCGACCATTTTAGTGTTTCTGGGCATGGAACTCGACTCTGTGGCGAAACAGATCAGGCTCCCGCAAGACAAATTACAGAACATGAATTCCATGCTCCCACTGTGACGAAATCGTCGATATAATGCCTGACCCATGTCGCTCCTCTCTGGGTTGCCACCCACTGCAGTATGTCGGCCAACACTGTGAACAGAAGAGGGGCAGACCGGAGCCCGAACGGTAGACAGGTGTCTACTAGTAGCTCTCCCTGCCAGTGCATTCCCAGCAGTTCTCTGTCATCTGGATGTACTGCTATGTTTCTGTATGCCTGCTTGATGTCTGCCTTGGCCATCAGGGCCCCGCGACCCAGCTCCAGCACTCTCCTCATGACATCATCAACTGAGATGTATGACAGGGACGACAGCTCCCCGTCTATTCCGTCAATAACACTGAGCCCAGCCGGTGACGACAAATCCACGATTAACCGCCGCTTTCCCGCCTTGCCCTTCTTGGGGATCACCCCGAATGGGCTGCAGTGGACCCCGAGCTCAGATGCCTGGTCAGCCTTACCCACAGCAACCATTCTTCCTAACCTCTTCTCTTCCCGCAAGTATTTCTCTACCACTTGTGGGTGCTGCCTGGCTGATGACAGGTTCTGCCCGGCTGCCCTCAACTCAGCTCTCCGGCCCTGGAAGCCCACCCAAAAGCCCTACCTGATCCCGCGTGATGCCCACTCCGCCAGGCTTCTGTCGGGGTGCCCGGCCAGCATGCTTTCCCACACATCGGGTTTCAGTGGTGTCTGCACCTCCATCGCCGCCCTTGGCAGTCTGCCACGCCCAGAGTTGGACCTTTGCTCCAACTCTTCCGCCACCTGGCCTCCAACCCGACCTGAGCAAGCCGCTCTTTCCATGTCACCTCCCACCTGTCCATGTATCTTTTTAAAAAAAAAAAGATATGACAACTGCACAAAATAGGCCTTGCCCCCCACATCATCAATTGTTCCTGTTGCAGTCTGTCCCTGTTCCTTGCTTCACTGCCCGGCAATCAGTTTGCTCCATGCGCTTCTGAGCACTGTGTTACTGGATGGGGTACCCTGCACCTGCTGCAGATGTGCTGGAATCGACATCTGGCACCGTATTTGCAGTCCCCCTTATATCGGTTATACTTCTGACAAACCGGAACGCCTGCATCTGCCCTCGCCTGCTCAGCCTCCACTCCCGAAGCCTCCCTGAACCTCTTCTTCGGTCCCCCGAGTGGGCCAACTGGCCCTCGCCTGCTCGCCTCCCTTTCAGCTGCTTCTCGAGCGTGAAGGCTGAGACGTACTCTGCAAACAGCCCAGGATCTGTGTCTGCCCATTCTCGCGTGTCGTCTCCTTCTACCCGCTCGCGGAAGCGACGATCATATTCTTTGCACGCTGCCCACTCATACTTCTGTGCCATTCTTGCTATGAGGTCGTGGTATGACCTGAGGTCTGACTGCCTCTCTGGGCGAGCCTGCAGCAGCAGTCCTTCGTATAACAGGAAGCATCGTGTCCATGTGGTCATGTCTGGTACTCTCCTCGTTGCCTTGCGATAGTCTGCTTCTCTCCATAACGCCTGGGGGTCATAGTGCTTCCTTGCCCTTCCTTCATCTGGCTTCGCTGGTGGGAGGTCCGCAAAGTCCCCCCTCTTGATTCGTACTGCCAGCCACCTAGGAACAGGGGTCATGCCTTTGTCTACTTTCACCCTGGCGGCCTTGCTACCTTCACCTACCTTCATGCTCTTCTTTTCTGCTAGCCTCTGCTCTAGAGCCTTAAGGACAGAGTCCCTGACCTCTTCTTGGTCCCGCTCCTCGCTACTGCCTCGCTCCTCAGCGCAGCTCCCATCCAGCGGAGCCCCTGCATTGACATGCATATATCTCCTATCACAGGTGGCTCTATACCCGCTACTACGCCTGTGTTTACTCCTCATAGAACTTATCTACATTTGCCCCTAACTCCAATTGTCCCTGTTACCCCCAACCTCACCCCCTACCCCCTTTTTCTGCTTGGCTCCAGCTGCCCCCCATTTGCTTGAACCAGCCCTAACAGCTGCCATTCAGTTCCACTCCAGCTGCCCCCTTTTGCTAGGAACCAGCCCTAACTGCACTGCGGTGGCTCCTCTGCTCCTTGCCTGCTCTGTACCCAGCCTTGCTTAGATTTGCTTGGGTATCAGCCATGCTAATTGAGCCAGCTGCTCCTTATTGCTCTGCTACTGACTGCTCTCCTGCTAGGCCTTACACTCTCTCCGCCCAATAGGTCACACTGTAGCGCAGCTACCAGTGGATGGAAGCTAGAGAGATTGCCCTTAATTACCCCTTATACCTAATTACTGCTCACCTAGTGGTGTCTCTTTCACGCTGAATTTCTTCTGCAGCTTTTCCGCTACCCCTGCCTCCAGCTTCTTTACTAAAGCATCAACCAATGCCTCCGACACACCTGCCTGCTCTTCATCGCTCTCCCTCCCATCACTTCCAGACTGCTGCTTTTCGGCCATCTCGTTGCCCGGCTGAAAGTTCACTCGTCTGCGGTTTCATCAATTCCACGTGTACCCTGCAGCGCGCGCTTTGATATTATATGGACTCCTCCCCCTGCTCTGCCCCGCCAGCCACTGCCCCGCGTCCTCACCTTACCACTCCGAATGTTTACTCACATTAACTCTATGTGTTAATCTTCATATAACACTGACCTATTTATTTTGTACCCAAGAGCTTGTTCAAGAGTTACTGGCAATTGAGGTAGTCAGAATTGCTCAAGTTTGATACTACAGAAGTTACCATTATTTAGGTAAGAGTGTAAGTTATTATTTGTGTTTGCTAAAATTAATGGTCAACTGCTATTATACTGTTTTTTGCATGAATTAAGCTAAAATATAAATTGTGTAGTAACAATAATGTAGTTTTAACTAGGCAGGCTCGCTCGCCATTTGTGCTCAAGCACATCACTAGTTTATATACTAGTGATGTGCTTGAGCACAAATGGCGAGCGAGCCTAAAGACTATTATATTAATAATTTTGACTTCCAACACTGAAGCTACTGAAAATAAGGTCCAGTTTTTTAATTAGGCATACACTGTAAAGGGATTTCAGTACCATAGTAACAACTCGCTGCAACTGTTTGAATTGAAGGAAAACAACAACAACAAAACAATACACGCTATTTAAACGTTTTCTTTGTGATATTCTTTAGCTAAATAGTGGCTGTAAAGCACAATGCTTTGACACAACTGGACACACCTATACAAGACTTACCTTCGGGGTTAGTCTAGTGGACAATGCATTTTCAAGTAAATACTGTTGCGTACGGCTTATAACCATGCCAAAGAGCGCATTGACTTACCACTGCCACTAACTCGAATAGAAATGGAAGTCCCGTAAGTTTTCACGTTTTAACTGCACCCGTAAAAGAATTCAAAACTCAATTTCTAGGGTGATACGGGTACTGATCGATAAACCAGAGGATTTTGTTTAGTGCAATTTGGGACGGGGTCGACCACATAACTAACACAAAAACGCGAGGGTCAAAGTACAAAATGACATACGTACGTCCAAACATATATACAAATAAATTTATAAACATCCCCGATTTTCGATTGTGTTACCCCTGTAAGTGTCTCGCTCGCTACGCTCGCTCGCCAATAAGTGGGGACGTACGTATGTCATTTGTACTTTGACCGTCGCGTATTTTTGTGTTAGTTGGGTGGTCGACCCCGTCCCAAACTTCACTAAACAGAATCCTCAGGTTTAGCAATCATTACCCGTATCACCCTGTTTTTATCGTTTTGAATTATTTTGCGGGTGCTGTTAAAACTTGAAAACATACCGGAGTTCTATTTCTATTTGAGTTTGTGGCGGCGGTGAGTCAATGCGCTCTTTGTCATAGTTATAGCTGTACGCAACAGTATTTACTTGAAATCTCATTGTCCACTAGAACCACGAAGGTAAGTCTTGTGTAGGTATGTCCAGTTGTGTACAAGTCTTGTGCGTTATAGCTACTACTTAGCTCAAGCATATCACAAAGATAACGTTTAAATAATGTGTATTATTTTTTTTGTTTTTGTTTTTTTCAATTCAAACAGTTGTGGCGAAGGGTTACTATGGCATTGAAATGCCTTTACGTATAAACGTAATTTAAAAACTCGACCTTATTTTTAGTAGCTTTGAGTGTTTGAAGTTAAAATCAATCATATAACAATAGTGTAGTTTTAGGCTCGCTCGCCATTTGTGCTCAAGCACATCACTAGTTATATTAACTAGTTGTGACTAGCTATAAACTAGTAATGTGCTATAGCAATGTCAAGCGAGCTGGTCTAATATGGAATATCAAATTTGAATGCTATCGGTTATACTACTTCTTTGTTAGCTTAATGTTTTGATTTAATTAATTGTGCTCTTCTTTAGCAACACACACTTGTATACACATATATACACTTGATCACTGAATATTCCAGCACAAGACTTTCATCGTATTGTCTTCGATACTTGACTATTGGGCAATTGATTTTCTAGGGGTAAGCAATCAAATTTCCGAGATGGGTAAGGATCGCTAAACAAAAGGATTCTGCTTATCAAGCCTTTTCCAAAGTACTACCACTTATGTTACTATATAAATAAACTATAAATAGTTCTCTATAATAGAGCCCTGCAGAGCAATAATTTTGTAACTAAATGCATCATTAGTATTGAAGTCACATAAACAAAAAGCTTAATGTATAAATTAGTCAAGTAAATTAATACCTATATAATAGCTACTATTGCAAAACATAACTCAATAAAGAGGCTTTGTCAAGTTTTGTCATATAAAAGTATGGTAGTTGTGTAATGAGTTATTCCTTATCTTATTTGACAAATAATTCTTTATAATTATATAATTATTATTTATATATAATTATAATCTTCCACAGATTTACTACAAGAAATATTTGCTTCTTTGACTCGCACAATGGCTCAATCTAAGATGATGGATTCAAGGTTTACTGAGGATGAAAAACCGCTTCTAAAGAAGTGGGGGGAAATGGTCACCTGCAGAATTTTCTCTGTCAATTCTTTCGTGAATGCTAATATGAAGAAGTCTCTCTTGCAAGTAGTGGAATCTATTCGATATTCTGAGAACCCTCAGGTGTGCATGCAACAACAAAGCATACCTGAGCTGCTGTGCTACTTACCCTATCTCTTAGGGTTCGCTTGTGATACTGGATATCTCTATCGGATCCAAGTCGACATTGCCAAACCCATTCTTGTAGTTTCTAATACCGTAGCTGATGCCTCACATCTTATGGAGACTATTTCTGGTCGCCAACCACTCACCACTGAGACACTCCTCAAATCAAAACAAATTTTGACCGATACTGAAATTGCTAATGGCGCCCATTACAGCTCCTACCTGATTACTGACAGCAATTTGGTTAGCATTTCTGATGTAGACACTACTTGTGATGTTGTAGTCTGTACTACTGACTGCCTTCCTCTTCTTTGTTGCAGTGACTATTCCTTAGTCATTGGACAGGAAAGTATGGACCCAGCACTGGCTGGGTTCAAAATTTACTGCTCGGTGGTCTTGCTAAAATCCTCGTCAAGTTCCAGCATCTCTCCACCAATTTTGACAGGATTTTCAGGACCTCCCTTGGTTCATTATGCAGACATGATAGCTAGTGGAGAATGTCCTATGCCGATACTTTTGGAGCCTCAAATACGAGGAATTGAAGAAATGATAGATCGTGTGACAGATTTCAAATGCAGTCACATTCCTATTGAACTCAATATCTGTGGAGATAAAGGACTGAAAGAGCTTGTGTATGCTCTACCTTGCTTGCTAGGCTGTGCTGTCATCAGTAACTCCAGCTGCTTGGACCTTCACAAACCTGTTCTGTTTTTGACTACCGATACTGAAGCCTATGAACTGGTCTCTAAAGCCATTCCAGTCAATCTACCAATGGAGTGCAAAGATACGAAAATACCAGATTCCAAGGGACAATACCAATGCTGCTTGCTGAAGTGTGAATTTGATGTCTGCACATTTTCCCAGCAAGTCAACTCTTCAGAAGTCGTGCTTACTTCCACTGAATTCTTCAAAGGCAAGAACAGAAAGGAGGTCATAGCAAATCATTTATACAAGAATTTTCCCAGCTACAATCTTTCTGCTGTTGTGATAGTGCAGACCAAGTACTTGCCCAGTAAGAAAGAACAAGAGATTGCCTACCATTTCAGAGGAGTCACTACCATCCTCATCAGGGCAAATGCTGAGACTGAGAAGGACAAACAAGAAGGCCATATCAGAGTTGTCCCTAAAATAGTGACTGTCCAGCAGTGCAGTGCTGAGCTCATTTACCCCACCCTTATGACACATGGAAGTGACGTCACTGAGAGATTCCTCCTCAGCCAGAAGTCCACCTTGACTCCATATCAGCAGGTTGGACTTGCCAACATGGTGGAGTGGCTTGGAAGTTCCTACAGCACCAGTGAAACTGCTTATGTGACTACTGCCATCGGGTTCAAGTACGCCGCCATGATGCTGTGGTGCCTGCCGTCCATGCTGGAGTGGGCAGACAACAACCAATTAATTCCTGACAAAGCCATTCATTTCACAAAGCCACTCTTGATCCTATGCACCAAGAAGGAATCTGTGCTAGATATTTGGAACATGGTGCATTCCAGAAGAGCCTTTCACCAATCCTCTCTGCTTCGTTCAGTCAACACATGCAGCGATGGCAAACTCCTGTCTTATCTTGCTGCAGATGCCCAGTCTGCAGCTAAAGCTGGGAGTAAAGCTGGACAGTGCAAGCTAATTTTATCAGACATTGGCTGTCTTGATGACTTGCCCAAAGACGCATTTTCACAGATCATTGTTTTTAAGGAAGGTGCCATGTCAACCAGTGAAGTGAATTCAGTATCTACAAAGTTTGCTCAAAAGTCTAAAATAATGTACTTCACTGCTCATCCAGTGGGTCCTATGATGAAGTTTGAGCTAGAGAACAAGATTGCCTCCAGTGTCAGGGATGACATTCATGCAGCTGAAAACATGACTTCTACTGATGATAAATTGGAGAAAATTGAGACCCAGAAGGCTGCATCATCTCACACAATTCCACCGAAAAAGCAGCTAAACTCGAGTCAAGTTATCCAGGAAGTTGAGTTTAAGAAAAAATTCGTAGCCAATTCTGATGTAGAATCCACACCTTCTGCTGCAAATCGATTGGAGAAAGCATTGACCCAGAATTGTACTTCTCAAAAAGTTCAAGTAAATAAGCCATTACTCTCTTGCCATGTGGAACAGTCACCTCACTCTGCCCATGTATTCCAAGAAGATGAGTTTGAGGAAGAATGTGCAGATATTGAGATAATAACATTACCACCAGATTCAACTCTGCATGAGGTGACAAATATTCATGATATGAAGGAAGATAACCTATGTAATGCTCATGTGCAGGAAAGTATTGTTAGTGTGCAAGAAACTGTTCATGTTGAAATGAATGCCAATCCTCAGGCTGATAAGAAAAGAAAAATGAAATGGAGGAGAGCACTGAAGAGGAAAGCAAATCTTCAGAACACTCACAAAGAGGATACATCTGATACTATATCTACAATAGTCAAGCATACAGAATGCACACAACCCTCAACTAGAGGTGACATGGATAGCTCTCTACTAAAGAAGGCAACAAAGTGGTCCAAGTGCAAGCAATTTTTCCGAAACTTCTCCTACAAAAACAGAAAGGGAAATAAGCGCAAGAATTTACCACCAAATGACTTCTCTACCAGTCAATCACTCAATGTTGCTGAAGATATTGGTAATGAGGATTGTAGCAGTGGATTGTTCATGTGCTGGAGAAGGAGACGCTCAAACAACAAGAGAAGTAGTACATTCAATTCAGAATCTTGTGAGAAATCAGACAATGCTAACAGAGACAGCGCTAGTCCAAAGACTTGGACAGATCCAGTCGTGTATCTTTCCAACAGTAGACCTAAAATAACAAAGGAAAGTCCAGAAGATGTGCCAGAAGAAACAGATACTTTGTCATTTGCATCAGTAACCTTGTCAGACCCGTCTTCCTTGGACATTATCAGCCTGTTAGAGAGGGACAACACAGTGAATCACAAAATTGCATCTGCAGATAATCCTCTAGACACCACAGGGAAAGTACAAATGATGAAGTCAGTGTCTGATGATGATCTCCAGGACATACAATGTGTCAAAGCACTATCTTGTGGGAGTAGAGTATCACATCCTAATGCCATTGAACATTGTGATGCCACCATCCTGACAGTGACTGAGGATTTCATGCATAGCGAGCCAAATACAACTGCAAAGAAGCAATCCTGATATCATATTTATCGCAATTCTACAATACATATGTTTTAATTAAGGGTAAGCCTTAAATATGGCATTGAAAGTTTTTCAATAGGATCACATAATATCATTGCATTTTTAAACATAAGCTAGGTTCATTTTTTCTTTCAGTTGATTAAAAATATTAGTATGTACTAACTTTTTCATAAAAAATAATTTATGTTGTGTTTCTTATTATATTTGGCATTAATGTATGCAATTGAAGATTCAGTCTTCTTTTTATTCACTTATTCTACATACTAAATATAATATCATCAATTATAATCTTATCATAATATCACCTCATTACTAATCTTGTTTGCAGGCTAATTTGCTCAAGAAACATTTTAAACTTATTAAGTTTATTACATACATGTATATCATTTATCCTATTCAAAAACATAAAATGGCATGTTCAATTCTTGTAAATGTGTTTTGGAAGATTATGAATTGAATTTGCCACCAAAATATGTTATGAAATACATAGCTAAGCTAGTGTGAAATTAATTGAAGTGCTAAAGAGTTAATTATGTCTAATAAACTGAAAGAAATGAGAGTCTCAATCTAAAAATATTATCACAAATAACTACCAAGTAATATTTTGTTAAAATATTTTTGCAATGATAAAAATGAAGTAAATAATTTGATGTGCCCATATTGTAGAAGGCAATTAGACTAATCTTTCATAATACTAGTACATAAGAATGTCCCTCTTTCTCTAAAAGATACTCATAGGATTGTTAAACTACTCTACACACAAGACTATCTCCAAGGAAGTAATTAAGGAATAAGATGACGACTAATATATTACATACACTCACATTAAAAAAATAACATAATAGCAAAGTAGTCATTGCACCAGTAAAACATAAAAGGTCATGACCCAGCTCATAACAGGAACACACAGATGGCAGAACTATCTTTAAGGTCGTTGGGAACAGCATAGCGTAATAAGATTTGTTCCTCTATGTGTGGATGTTTCCATGCATATTGTGTGTCATCATTGGATAATCACATTTTGCTTTCATTAAAAACATTTGCTATCCAAGGTCCCATTTCCAAACATGAAAACAGCGACCTTGGGAATGTTCATTTACTGCAACAATAATCAATGGTACTCTATGACATCATTTGTTGGCTTCTCACTAAACTTCGGTCACCATTTTACTTGCAGTGGGGCATGCAGATACCTAGCCATTTAGCTTCCATTGCATGGATTAGGTACATAGGCAGGGGCGGGGGGGATATAACTATTGTTTATTGATGGGGTAGCTGGGTGGGAAGAGGGAGAGGGATGGTAAGGCAAGACTCTGCACTACTACCCAGTAAGAAATGTGTGATTATGAAGACTGGAACACTTCCACGGACTAGGTAGATAGTTTGAGACCAGGTTAGAATATTAATTACCATTCAGACATGGGGAATGTAAGGCCATGCTGTTGCTGCACAGGATGCTGGGAGATGGGGATCAGGGAATGTCAGGCCATCCCATCACCACCACCACTCAAGATATTGATGAATGCCGCTGAGGGAGAAAGACAAGAGTGAACTTCTAACACCTGATTGACTAGCTTAAAACATGTACGTGACATAATTCCATGATAAGTTTGAAGTAGTTATTTGTCAAATTTATTTATAATTGCACCACTTTGATCTTTGAATCAATAACTACTAATACATATTTCATATTTTGCAAGGTGATTTTTGTTGAACATATGAAATTAATCACACCGTACGTCAATATCATGAAAGTAGGAAAAGAATGAAATATGTGACAATAATTAAAATAGTTATATAGGTTGAGGTCAAGTTCTAATGGAAGACGAACTGATCTTCTTAAAGGTGGCTTTTGCCTTTCTAGCTAGAGGCACAAGTGGCGGGGAAAAAATGCAGGCAATAAAAAGACAGATGGTAATGTTCTGTCCCATGAGGAGAGTGATGGAACTAAGATATGAGGAGCCGAGCGGTGAGAGTAGAAGTCTACTCCTCAATAGCAGTCCAACACCATAAATACTTCCCCATAACACAACTACAAGGAACATTAAGTACACCAGGACCACAAGTGATGAAGTAGCAAAACTGCGATTCTTGATATGTCTTGTTAGAACTGCCAGAGTTATCCCGACAAGTATAAGTACTACGATAGAGCCAAAAACTGCACTTAACCAAGTCGTCTCTTTGGCACATTTACATTCAAAATAAACTGCAATACCATTGTCACCATGATGACTAGAGTTGATTGTTAACTTGGTCACAAAGTATGGATCTATCAAAGTCCAAGCCATGGAGATGGACAAACTTGCCAGAGTTATTACTATAGTCCCAGCAACTAGCCAGGGAGTTGAAATGAAGGGCCCTGGGTCTAAGTAGTGTTCAAATATACGATAAATCCTCCATGTTTTCATCACTATGGGACCAAATGATATAGAGAATCCTAATGGAATTGTCCAAGCCCACACAAACTGGCAAAAATATTTCTGGTTGTGTATGAAGGGTGTGGCTAAAAACCATGCCCATAAGAGTGCTCCAGATATCAGTATATAAGTGCCAAAATAGGAGATGTTTAAAAGCTTTAAACTGGTTGCTTTCACTGAGAAAGTATTGCGCCTAACTATAGTCAAAATGTGCAGCATTATCACAAATACAAGCTCAACAGTCGAGATAAGGAGAAAAATGAAGCCTAAACCCCAGTGCTCACGTATTGCTATTTCATCAAAATAATCACGAATAAAATGGCCTTTTAAATTGCAGGCATCACTCCTGTTACAGCCATTTTCCCCATACAAATCTGTCTCAGAAAAGCCGTTACATCTTTTTTTGCCATTAGGACCCACAATTATAAGTGGATCTGATCCACAATCCAGAACTTGAGAAACCACTACTTCTCTTTGTATATATCCAGTGTTATTATCAAAGGAGACTTTACCGGAAATTCCATGAAACTCTAAATTATAGAACTGCTCCACAATTTGCTTTGCAATCTCCCTATTCCCATGTAAAACTTCAAAGCTGTCGTTATCTTTAGTCAATTTATCCAAAACTTTAGCCCATGCCCAAACAGCATCATACAAATTGGTGGCCCAGTTGGACTGGAAGGAGCTTCTGTTATTTGTCTTGGTGTAATTTTCTCTGTAAGTCTGATACCGATTATGATAATCCATAAAAACTGATTGATTTATTTTATTCGTGTCAGGAAGGAGGTTGTATATAAGAAGAAAGGATTCATTCAGAACTTTATTTTTCAAATTTTTAAATGTACACTTCAAAGGCTGCCTGTTGTATTCAAATACAATATCATCCCTAAAATCGCCAAGTCTAGATGAAGTGATTACGTACTGGTATCTTCTAGAGGTCATATTTAGTTCAAGTGCACGACACATAATTCTGCGTGTGAGAAAGATATTGGCCAGGACAAAGACCACTCTTACAAGCTTCAATTTGATGTCTTCCAAAGGTATGTGTGTTAAAGATACTGGTGAAATATACTCTACCTCCACATCGCAAAATTTCTTGGGTAGATGCTCTAGAAAGACTTCTTTAGTGCTGATATAGTACTGTCTGGTGTCATCAAACAAAATAGCAATTTTCTTCCATTTAGACTTTTCCAGCAAGTGGAAAAAGCCTTGGATGAAACTCTGAGTAGATCCAAGAACTCCTATTTGATATGGATATACAGCTCGGTCCTCAAGCCTTGGACTTCCAGCATCATGAACTGTAACTACACTTAACTCTGGCCTCCCCGTCAGGTTTGCGAGCGCCTTAGTGGAAGAGGAGCAGCCAGGACCGATTATACCCGCGAAGTGCATCTTATGCCCAATTGCTTGCGCAAAACTAGCGAGAGTAACGGGCGTGAATGTATCGTCACAGCCGTCGTAATGGTGGATAAGTTGGAGAGAGTAATTTGCCAGGGTGTCGTTGCACGCGTTGACATCATCAGCCGCCATATTTAACACCGGCTGAAGGTCATCTCCGGCATCCCAAGACGGTTTTAAGCCTATCTGCGGACGTGAATAAGGCAACAATGTTAGCAAATAAAATACTTTCCTGTCTGTGGTGGTTTCGTTTCTTCCTTTAGAATTGGTCCAGCAACATGCTGAAATTAAAAAGATGAACAACAACTTTAAATAACAATTCTTAAATATCATTTTGCGACCAGATTTGCAGTTGTACTTTCAAATTTGGCGTTTAAATAATGTACACAGCTTTCCGGTGGAAATTTCCTCAGATTAAACGGGGCACATGCGCACTGCGACTTTGCGTAAACGATTGCTTGCCACATGCACAAAATGTTTACTGAGACTGGTTGTCTGAACCACTACAGCTACTAGAATTTCCTAACATTTGCCATGCATGTTTTAGGCAACTCTACAAATTTTCACGAAATTGTTTGCCCTGGCAAATGCTTTGTTACATAAGCTGGAAAACAAATAATTGGAACTTGCTTGCAATTATTGTTGACAGCTACTGACACACTGCCTTAATAGAACAGAGAGTTTATAAATAGAAGTGTATTGCATCATGGTACATTCAAACTGTCCAATCTGATTGCTCAATTTGTGGTGAATATATTTCATACACACCTCCTAGGAAGTGAACAAGTAAACCGTCCAATCAAAATTAGTTTTTGTTTGTTTCCTATAGCCTAGAGCCATGGTACAAGTCGGTTGCACCACTTCAGTCAGTACGGGACTGGCGCTATACTCGGGCTTTTAGCCCTCGGTTGTGTAAATCCTGTATCAACCTCCACATTGTGATGTAACCTATACATTATATATATATATAACAATTCAAGCGGTCCTTTTTACACAATTATACCTTTTATCTCACCACAACCATCCCAAGTTGATTCAGTAAATATAGAACCTAATACCAAAAAAAAAATTGTTATAAATATTCTGGATTTTAACAAATCAGATAAGATTGACTAATTTATTATTCTATTGTGAAACATGATCTTGTGCAAGTCCACCTGCATTGTTCCAGCCTTAGAGAGCTGCAGGATGCTTCTCTCCCATATCGTAGCCTATGAGGCTTTTTCTGCCAATGATTTCTCCAATGAAAAACCAGCAGATCACTTCAGTTGTCACAAGAGCATTCTTGGTGGCTTGAGTAACTGTCAAGTCCATATATCTCCCTGTCATAGCAGAATTAAAGAGATTGCCAAACCCTTCCTTAATGACAGGCCATTGAGCAGGGCTTGGAGGCCCTAGTTCCACTCGTGCATGGCCCCAAAAAGTTTGCAAGTGAGGCTGGGAAGCTCTTGCCATTTCTTCAAAGGTAAAAAGATAATATCACAAAATCTTAATTAAAGCACATCCTATTATGCATGAAAAAAAAAAAGGTTAACTTGCTACTCACTTGTACTGGTGTTCAGCAGGCCAGTTCCTAGCCTAGTTCCCAAAGACACTAGCCTAGCAGCCATATAGCCTTCGGATGTAGCTTGTCACCAGGTAAACCAAAGGACTGGTAATTGGCTCCTCCTCGACCCGATCAAAACAAAGCAAAGGGGGGCGTGCGAAATCGTCACGTGATCAAAGTGAGTCGCGCAAAAATTCATACGTATATGGAGGAGGAAGCAGTCCCTGTTCAGTTTAAAAAGTCCAAAATCAAACGTAATAGAACCGAAAGAAGAAAAAGAGAGCGTCCATCCTCGGATGAAGGTCTATCTTATGCACAATGAGCGGTGGAATCACCAAAGCTAGTTGCTAATCAGTAATTTATTGGAACATCATACATGCACCTGTTAGCAATCTACTAGTCCACAATACTTGGCACATACATGTGATATGTCATCAGCTGACACATATTTCAGTAACTTTTCGTGTTCTTGTATTCTTTATTTTTTGTTAGACAGTGATGATGAAGAAAGTGCAGTAGTGCGTAATGAAGACAGAAGAGGGAGAGACCGCAGGGTCCTGCAGAAGACCAACACCAAAGCTATCAGCAGACCTCAAGGTTTGATGTGACGCTTCATTAAACTAGTAGGAATGATAAAATTTAAGTTCTATTTTTTTCCCTTTTTTGGGGGGGGGGGGGG
>WLWD01004399.1_pt1 | contig 20383 bp, 19 predicted proteins | sample 6712731 | NCBI WGS metagenome assembly WLWD01 (sample SAMN12718690, study PRJNA576275) | sponge metagenome | isolation source: marine sponge | host: Mycale hentscheli | place: New Zealand: South Island, Marlborough, Capsize Point | collected 2014-11-01
AATTCACAGGCATCCCATAGGAAAATGAAGAAAGGGCTGGAAGATATTTTGTAAACCTGCCACTCAGCAGGCATTGAAAAACAAAAGACACCAACCAGCTCGCACCAATCTCACGGTTCTGAGGCAGATCTGCAATCATATACCTCCACACTTAGTGCCCCAATTGGCACGTGATACAGGAGCAGGTGATAGAGCACGAAGTTTCCGTCCGTGGAGCCATGTTGTCGCCATGATCTACGCTCAGTTGACTCGTTGTCTCGGGTTAAACGACGTCTGTGACAGTCTGGGACTTCATTCGGGTTCACTCTCGGCTTTGCGGGGCGCGAAGGCTCCCAGTCGTAACGGGCTTTCTCATGCGAACAAAGTTCGTCCGGCAGCAATGGCTGAAAAGCTATTCTGGTCGGTGCTTGAGCATTTGCAAAAGACGCTACCGCAATACCAGCGGGGGAAACTCCCGAAGACCCTTCGCCGTTTTCGACGATCGATTCAAATCATCGATTCGACCACGATCGAACTGGTGGCCAATTCAATGGACTGGGCCAAACATCGGCGGCGTAAAGCAGCAGCCAAGACGCATATGCGATTGGATATGGAGAGTCTGCTCCCCCGCTTTGCCATCGTCGATACGGCCAAGCATAATGATGCCCGCTGCGCCTGGGAGCTCTGCGCCGGGATTAAAGACGGGGAAATCGTGATTTTTGACCGCGCTTACAACGATTGGAAACATCTGAGTGAGCTTTCTGATCGCGGTGTCTTCTGGGTGGGCCGGGAAAAGAAAGGAATGGTCTTCGATCTCTTGGACAAGCGAGAGGTCAGCGGAGAGGTAATCTGCGATGAGGAGATCATGCTCACCAACAATACTCATGCCAGGCGAGTCACAGCGTGGGTGGAGGTTGACGGGAAACGCCGGCAGATGACCTTTTTGACTAATCATCTCAAATGGAGCGCCGCAACGGTATGCGACCTCTATAAGGCCAGGTGGCAGATCGAGGTCTTCTTCAAACAGATCAAGCAAACGCTCAAGCTGGGAGACTTTCTTGGGCACTCTGCCAACGGCGTCCGTTGGCAGGTATGGACCGCCTTGCTGGTCTACGTCTTGTTGCGCTTTATCAGCCGACTCAGCCAATGGACTCATAGCTTCATTCGGCTATACGCGATCACTCGCACCTCACTTTGGAAGCGAATGGATTTGCTTGGATACTTGCAGCAACTCTGTGGGACAGCAGGTGGCCACTTTCGGCATCTTGCCAGACCCGAACAGGCCTATTTTGCCGGTTTTTAGAGAATCCTATGGGACAGCATATGAGAGCCAATCGATAATAAGGCACTACCCAAGGCGGCTCAGAGAAAAAGTCTAGATCTCCAAACTCAAGGACTCTGAAAATTCCTTGAGTTAACGAAGGTTTTTGCCCACTCAAGACTGCCTATGGGATGCTAGTGAAACCAGATTGCCTCAACCACATAGTATCCGGGGGGAAAATGCCCTATCGCAACCTTCGGATAGAATTCGCTAAGAGTCTGTTTGAAAAATCAGAAAACCCCAGCAATCAGGCCAATCTGTTGAGCTGAATTCGTATCATGGCGATATAAGTCCATGCCGCAGCGCTTGTATCGCTACCTTCGAAGTCTCTGACGAGTCGGCGATGCCGCATGAACCAACCAAATGTTCGCTCGACTACCCAGCGCCTCGGGAGCACTTCGAACCCTTTGGCATCATCCGAAGGCTTAACGACTTCTACTTTCAGTTTGGATTTGAGCTCGCGGCACCAATCTGCGAATGCACTCCCGCTATATCCGCCATCCACCCAGATCAAGCGCATCCAGTCCAACCAAGGAATGACTCGAGTAAGCAGTTTCTTGGCGCCATCCCTTTCGGGCATGTCAGCAGGGGTGATCTCTATTCCTAAGAGCAATCCTAGGGTGTCAACAAGCACATGGCGCTTTCGGCCCTTGATCCGTTTGCCTGCATCGTATCCCACCTCACCTCCGTGAGGATCGGATTTGACGCTCTGGCTATCGAGAATGCCTGCTGTTGGCCGACATCTCTTGTTCACACTCTTTCTTACTTTGGCTCGAAGAAGGCCATTGATCTTCTCCCATGTATTGTGTCTCTGCCATTTGCGGAAAACGTGATAGACCGTTTGCCAGGCCGGAAAATCATTTGGCAGCATGCGCCATTGGATACCACCCTTGACGATATAGAAGATGGCATTCAATACGAGGCGGCGACAGATGCGAGGACGCCCTCGCTTTTTCTTTTCTGGCAACATCGGCTTGATCAGTTCCCATTGAGCATCGGTCAGATTAGTAGGATATGTGGCGATTTTCATCGCCTCGATTTGGCTCCGCAAAGAATTGCAGAAATTCTCAAGCTTTATCCGTCAACAAAATTATCTAGCCGCGTCGCTCAGTTTGGTTGATTTCCTATATGGTTTGTTTTTTCAAACAGGCTCTTAGGAATAGAGATCACCCCTGCTGACATGCCCGAAAGGGATGGCGCCAAGAAACTGCTTACTCGAGTCATTCCTTGGTTGGACTGGATGCGCTTGATCTGGGTGGATGGCGGATATAGCGGGAGTGCATTCGCAGATTGGTGCCGCGAGCTCAAATCCAAACTGAAAGTAGAAGTCGTTAAGCCTTCGGATGATGCCAAAGGGTTCGAAGTGCTCCCGAGGCGCTGGGTAGTCGAGCGAACATTTGGTTGGTTCATGCGGCATCGCCGACTCGTCAGAGACTTCGAAGGTAGCGATACAAGCGCTGCGGCATGGACTTATATCGCCATGATACGAATTCAGCTCAACAGATTGGCCTGATTGCTGGGGTTTTCTGATTTTTCAAACAGACTCTAAGAGCCTGTTTGAAAAAACAAACCATATAGGAAATCAACCAAACTGAGCGACGCGGCTAGATAATTTTGTTGACGGATAAAGCTTGAGAATTTCTGCAATTCTTTGCGGAGCCAAATCGAGGCGATGAAAATCGCCACATATCCTACTAATCTGACCGATGCTCAATGGGAACTGATCAAGCCGATGTTGCCAGAAAAGAAAAAGCGAGGGCGTCCTCGCATCTGTCGCCGCCTCGTATTGAATGCCATCTTCTATATCGTCAAGGGTGGTATCCAATGGCGCATGCTGCCAAATGATTTTCCGGCCTGGCAAACGGTCTATCACGTTTTCCGCAAATGGCAGAGACACAATACATGGGAGAAGATCAATGGCCTTCTTCGAGCCAAAGTAAGAAAGAGTGTGAACAAGAGATGTCGGCCAACAGCAGGCATTCTCGATAGCCAGAGCGTCAAATCCGATCCTCACGGAGGTGAGGTGGGATACGATGCAGGCAAACGGATCAAGGGCCGAAAGCGCCATGTGCTTGTTGACACCCTAGGATTGCTCTTAGGAATAGAGATCACCCCTGCTGACATGCCCGAAAGGGATGGCGCCAAGAAACTGCTTACTCGAGTCATTCCTTGGTTGGACTGGATGCGCTTGATCTGGGTGGATGGCGGATATAGCGGGAGTGGATTCGCAGATTGGTGCCGCGAGCTCAAATCCAAACTGAAAGTAGAAGTCGTTAAGCGTTCGGATGATGCCAAAGGGTTCGAAGTGCTCCCGAGGCGCTGGGTAGTCGAGCGAACATTTGGTTGGTTCATGCGGCATCGCCGACTCGTCAGAGACTTCGAAGGTAGCGATACAAGCGCTGCGGCATGGACTTATATCGCCATGATACGAATTCAGCTCAACAGATAGGCCTGATTGCTGGGGTTTTCTGAATTGATTTTTCAAACAGACTCTAAGGAGGTTTTCTCAATCTCGGCGATGGCGCGTCGGCGTGCCTCAAATGCTTCATCGGGACCCGGTTTGCCTTTGACGGCTTCATTGATTCTATCTGTGACGTTCTCAATGCTCATAAGAACGTTAAGCTCGAGATCGACACAAGGGAGCTCTTGGTCGCGCGAGCTTGCGTAAAATCCGTCTGCAAGGATGTCGCGTTCCTCATTGCTCAGCTTTTGCAGGGCGTCCGCGGCCACATGGTGATTTGAGAGAACGAGTCCATCTCGAGAAACGAAGGATCCGGATCCGCCACTATTGAACCGGACTGAAGCCTTTTGGAGATGCTCCATCCAAGCCGCCGGCACTTCGAATTGGTATTTGGATTTAAGAAGAGCTTTGGGAGGCTGGTTAAAGAGCCACATCCCTTCCTCTCCCTTCACAAAAGGAACGAGGCAAAACGCTAGCAGGCCAGTGATTACGAACCGGGCGAGGGGCGGCGGCAATTTCATGACATCTAACTTCGGGTATCTTTCGCTGAGTGACAAATACAAAACCCAGGATCTGGATCTTTCGGGCGTGAAGAAATGCCAGGTGTCGAACCTGACGATAGGAAAACGCCTGGTAGCAATCTATAGGCCTTGGACTGTGGCCTCAGTCAAAGATCGCCTTTTCTCAGCAAGCGTAGCAACTACAGTCGTTGTTCGCCGAAAGATGGGGGCTCTCTCGAGAACGCATTCGGTAAGAAGGCTAATGGGTAGGGTGCCCCGGCTTTCTAAGCGTTCTCGAAAGCTTTCAGCCTGTGATCGATCACAAAGGGTCCGAATGGAAGGAGGGAAGCGATGAAGGCAATGACAGACCAATGGAAGGGGAGAGGTGTCTTGAGTTGAGCGTGGAGGAGAGCGAAGCAGAAAACGACAAAGAGGAATCCGTGGATGGATCCCACAATGGAGACAGCCATCGGCATGCCGGCCATGTATTTGAGCGGCATGGCTATTCCTAGCAGGAGGAGGTAGGAAATCCCTTCCGCTTTGCCAATGAAACGGAGGCGGTCGAGAATGCGTTTCGCGGTCATAGGTGAATCAAGGACGTGCCTTTACGGGCGCTCAAACCATTGTTGGGGAAAGGTGCCTTGCTTTCCTCGGTCGGAGTGCCGAAGCGGAAACGTTGGACCTCGATCTCGTTGCAACGGGATTGTGTGCCCTTTGCTTTCGTCCAGTAGATCAAACAATCGTGTGTTGAGGTTCGTAATTAGTTCCTGATGGGACTCACTATGAATGAGGTTCTTCCTCTCGTAAGGATCTGCTTGTAGATCGTAGAGTTCATTCAGATCCCAAAGTCCATGATAGCGAATGTATTTGTAGCGCTCTCCCCTTACGCTGTGAGTGGTGGGGGTATGGGGATAGTTGCGTTCCCAGTAGTATTCGTAGAGAAGATAATCTCGCCACGGAGTGGTTTTGCCCTGGCTGATGCGAAAGAAACTTTCGCCATCGAAATGAGGCGGCGCCTTCACGCCCCCTGCTTCCAATAAAGTAGGTGCGATATCGATATTCGCAACGACTTGATTATAGGTACTTCCAGCGGGAATGATTTCGGGGCAGTGAAACATCAAGGGGACTCGGATCGACGCCTCGTAAGCGACTCGTTTGTCGATCAAACCGTGGTCTCCAAACTGGAACCCATTGTCACCCATATAAACGACCAGGGTAGATTCGAGCTCGTTGTTGTCTTTGAGCCATTGGAAGACGCGTCCCAGATTCTCGTCCACAGCCAGCAGCGTTTCGCAATAGCGTCGGTAGTAATCTTCGAGGTCAAAGGATTCTAGATTGTATCCGTAGTCGACTCCGTGGCGGCTGTTTCGTTGGTTCTTCAACCACATCGGTTTGTTTTTATAATTCTCCTCCGTATCGGCAAAGGTTGGGGGTTTGGGCATTTTTTTGTCGCGGTAACGTCCTAAGTGACGATCCGCCGCGACAAAGTCAGCGTGAACCGCTTTGTGGGAAAGGTAGAGGAAGTAGGGCTTTTTGCGCTGACGCTCAGTGAGCCAGTCCAATGCATAGTCTGTGATTTCGTCGGTGATGTAGCCCTTCTGCGGAACGCGTTTTCCGTTCACGTTGAAACCATCTCGATGGGTCTGCGGAACGACGCGCGAGGTTCCTTTCCCATCTGCCCAGTAGGTGCCCTGTCCTTTGAAGGCTTACCCAGTGGTCAAAGCCTCTTTGAGGATCATCCACATCGCCTCCCATATGCCACTTACCCACAAACGCAGTCTCGTAACCAGCGGATTGGAGGTATTGAGGGAAATACATCAGATCGGATCGAACCGGATTGTAGTTATCGATCACCTGGTGGTTGTGGGCGTAGAGGCCCGTAATAATCGAGGCTCGACTGGGAGCACAGAGGGACGTCGTGACAAAGGCATTGGGGAAGTGTGCCCCGTTGGCTGCCATCCGATCCATTTGGGGTGTCTCGAGCCACGGCAGCCACGGATGCCCAACGAAACCCATGGCATCATATCGGTGATCATCCGTGAGCACGAAGATGATGTTTCGCGGTTCCTGTCCGGAGACTTTCTCAATACGTGGCGTGGCCGCTTGAAGCGTGGAAATGCCGGTAAAGAGGACAGTGAATAATGCGAGTGAAAACGTCATTTTCATAGCCAAGGATATCCGTATGCGCGAAGGAAGTGGGATCTCACAGATTATACGAGACCCGCTACCTTGCGTCCAACCCAGTAAACCACAAGGAGCATCAAAAGGAAACCTCCCCACCAGGGATTGGCCCAAAGTCGGAGGCGAATCTCTCGGGGCTTCGGTTCGGGCATCGATTGGAGTGCCCGAACAACTTCGTTGAGTCCTTCAGTGCCGGCTAGTTGGCCGCGGCTGACAGAGGCGATTTCTTGCAAGGCTTGTCGGTTGATAGGTTGTCCGACTTTTTCGATCAGAGGCCGTGTCACCTGCGTTCTGTTTCCAGCTTGCGACCGTATTCTTCTGCTCGCACGGTGATTTGATGAGCGCCATCTTCTTGTGGAACGAAGGCTGCCTCGAACACGCCCCATCCTCCGGGGGAAAGGGCAAAGTCGATCTTTTCCATTCGACCTGACGGACTTGTGACCGTGGCGAGGACATTGCCGCTTTGCGCCGGATAGCCGGAGTTATCAAGTACGCTGGCCTGCAGATTCATGGTATCACCCACCTCGGCTACTTCCGGGGTGTACGTCATTCGGATACCGTCGGTTCCCGAGAGGTGCCGTTGATGAGCCATCCAGCGTACCACTTGGCTCCAAAACCGGTAGTGATACTTATCCTCCACCCCCCGACGCCAACGCCAGGCGCTGTCTGTTCCCATGAACAAAACTTTCCCGGAACCATAGGGTCGAGTGACCAAGAGCGGAATCCGCCCCCAGGCATTACGAATGGTTGAATGAACGGCCAACACTTCCGAGCCAGGGCGGCTCTTTTCAACGGCAGCCGACCAATAGAAGCCGGGGAGCTGTCGCCAAAGCTCGTCGTTCTTTTTGCCGTCAGAGTCAAAGCGGGTGAGCCAGTGCCCGCGTCCCAGACTCGAGAGGCTAAGCTTCGATTCGTTCTGGAGACCAATGCCCTGAGGTCGTTCGTCATTGAGAATGACAGGAATCAAGTCGGCCAGCGGTCCTTCTGAAAGGGTTTGTTGATGTCCGCCTCGACCGGGCAAAAATACGAGTCCGCTTGACTGTTGTTCGACAAGGCCACGGATGAGTTCAAGGTCGCTTTCCTTGAGTTGGTTCGGCCGCGTTCCGACATCGCCCAAAAAGATAACGTCATAGTTGGAGATTTGTTCTTTCGTGCTGGGGAAGGCGGAGAGGTAGTGGCGGCCCCCACCATTGGATAGGCCTGGATGAAAGAGGAGGCAATTCATTTGCACGCCCGGATCACGGGCAAGTGCGTTTCGGAGGTAACGGTATTCCCATCGGGGCTTGGAATCGATGACCAACACTTTGAGTGTCTCTAGTCGAATGCCAATCTGGAAGGATGATTCGTTGTTGTCCTCCAAGAGTTCATCTGGTTCAGGGTCTATTTTGACTTTGAGATCGAGTGTGCCGGTTTCTTTTGGGTCCCATACGATGGCGTCTTGGAGTTCTGTCTCCGCGGGTAAAAGGACTTCTTTTCGAGCGAGGGTGGTGTCGCCATCCATTAGGTGGAGGACGGTGGTGACTTCCCGTGGGAAATCGTTACGGAGTCGAACGGGAATGGAAATCGTCTCACCCAGGAGTCCATAGGCTGGTGCATCGACATCATCGATCGCAACGTCAGGGAGGGGTGACTGGCGTCCAACGGCCACGGGGAAGACAGGCACATCGCGGTCTCTAAATTGGGTGGCGACTCCGATGGGCGGCAATCCCAAATTCCAGTCCCCGTCAGTGAGGACAATCACGCCCTTCAGATCGTCGAATTGTTGCAAGACACCTTCCATGGCCAAGCTGAGATCCGTGCCTTCAACCGGCCGAGCGGAATCAGTGCTTGGTTCATCAGGGATCTCGGAAAAAGCTCGCACTTCTACTTGCGAACCCTCCTCCAACGGAGCGTAGAATTGATTGGTTAGGACGCCTTGTACCCACTGTTCTCGGGCAACAACTTGATTGGACACGACGACGTCGCTTGTCGTCATTGAAGCTGAGGCATCGTGTAGTACGACAATGTTCGGTTTTTCGGTTCTCTGGATCTGTAGGACGCGTTCGGGCTTCAACAACGTGATGATGAGAAAGGTCACGATGAGGACCCTTAGTCCTTCAAGAAATCCAATGCCGCGGCGGAACTGCTGTCGTTTCCACAGTGTCCATGATAACCAGAGTGTCAGGATCCAAACTCCCAAACCGAGCAGAACAACAGGAAATGAAGCTGCGAAAGTCCAATTGCTCATAGCGCGGGCCTTGGGGTAACAGATTTCAAGGCGGTGGGGAGAATGAGAAAGCCCTCAGCGATGAGGAACGCGAGCATGCCAACTAGGAAGAGTCTCCATGCCTCGCCCTGCATTGTGTCGGACTCCTCTGCCTGCTCTTCCTGCATGGCGATGGGGAGGTTGCCGAACAGTGCTTTCGCTTGGGCGCTTTCTAGACGACCGAGAACATCCTCTTCAGGGGATCGATTGACGGCTAACCAGCGATCACCGTTTCGGTAAACGCCTGCGTTCCAACGAAAGTTGCTGTCTTCCGGGCCGCTAACAGGGGTCCATGCCTGTTCTTCAATGAGTGGGTCGATCTCGCCCGAAACAGCGAAGGTGATTTTCTCTTGGCGACGCGCACCATCTTGCAGAAGGCGTTGAATGAGAGGAACCAAGATGGTGCCTTCCGTGAGGGTCGACCATTTGGGGCTTGGCAAAAACGTTGTGAGAAATAGACAGCGCCTTGGCCGATCGATTTTCGGGCCAGGAGTGGACTGCCATCATTGTAAGAGGCGAGGACTGACTCGTAACCAGTCAGTGCGCGTCTCTGAAAGGTTTCCAAGCGATCAAGCGGCAAACTAAGACCCTCGTCGGTATCGGCCAATGGCCCTGAGATTTGATCCCAGCGTCCGATCTTGAAAGGGCTCTCGGGTGCGGCTTGCTCTGAATCGACCCATCTAATGCCGAGAAAATCGTTGTCGCTGTCTTCGGCAGGCGGGAGGAATACCACGACACCCCCTTCTCTCGCAAAGCGCTCTAGCGTTGCCAGTGTGTCCGAATCGGGAATGGCTTCCTGCCAGATGAGAAGGGTTTGATTGTCCCACGAATCAGGGTCCGCATTCCATCCGGATCGGAGGCTGGCAATCTTGGGTGGATCGGTTTGGAAATCGCCAGCGCAGAGCTGCAGAATCGGTCCTGCGATCGCATCGGTTGCGACCACCGTCGCTCCCAAATCACCGGGCTCTCCGTAGACAAAGTAAACGCTGTTGTTTCGAGGGTTCGCATCCGAAGGAACGGAGAACGAACCCCAGCCGGAAACATTCTGATCTCCGAGATCAATGCGATGGCGCCAGCGTTGCTTGGCTCCCGTCGATTCCAGAGGCAGCTCTGAGCTAACCCCGTCCAGAGCAAGCTCGATAGGAAAGGAATCTGTTGGATCTGCGCTTCGGTCAATATCGAGAGAAAAGATCATTTCCCGAGTGTTAGATTGAAAGCGACGAGTCTGCTCGTAGATGCCCAGCGACGTGTCCGATTGGGTTTCTGCCACATCCATGGCAATCAATCGAACGCGAACCGATTGAGGGAGCGCTTGAAACTTTTCAACCAATGAAGGCCATCGTTCGTCATCTGCCAGCCAGTTGCTGGGCTGAAGGTCGGAGCTGACCCAGATCTCTGCATTGCCCGCCTGGTTTTCGACGAGCCATGATAAGGCTGATTGCAGCATTGCCGGAATATCGGCTGCGGCATCGGTTGGCACTGTCAAGGGATGGTCGATTAAACTAGCAGCCGTATTCAAACGTTGGGGGGTCCGGGTCGATGAGTCGATCAAGATAAGGTGACTCGTCTCCTCGAAGCCTTCAGCCGCCAATGACATGGACTTCAGTGCTTCTTCTCGCTTGGAACCGACGCCAGAGCTTGATCGGTGCTCCATGCTGGCGGACCGATCAACAAGCAGGAAAATGACATCAGGTGCCGTTGAAACAGCCCAACCCAGATAGCCTCCTGTCAGAGGTCGAGCCAGGAACAGAAGCAGGGCTAGAACGGCCAAGGTACGGAAAAGTAAAATCAGGAACTGCTTGAGCTTGGCTTGGTTGACCGAGCTGCGAGAGGCGGCCAACAGAAACTGCATCGCTCCCCAAGGTTGCGGGCGGTGACGAAGCCGGTTCAGCAGGTGGATGATGATCGGGAGCAAGACCAACGGCAGACCAAAGAGAATAATGGGCTGAAGGAAAGTCATGCTTTATGCGCTGAACTCGCGGTTGTCCATCGGATCGGGTCTCTCACTAGGTTGGAGACCCCACACGGGATCGTTCAATCAGAAAGTCAGCCAAGACTTTCTCGTAGTCTTCGGTCGTTAACACTCGGCGGTAGTCGACGCTGAATTCTCGGCATCCCTTTTGAAGGGTATCCAGGAATTGCCGAAAATGTTTGAGATACTCGTCTCGAATCACAGAAGGCTCCGTGACCAAGCTGGTGGGTCCTTCAAGGTCGACAAATCGCAAAGGGCGATCAAATTTGAAGCTTAGTTCCTGTGGATCCAGAATGTGAAAAAGGACGACGTCATGATGGTTGAAGCACAGGTGCTGGAGGCTATCCAACAACTTTGCAACATCGCAGAAACAGTCTGAAAAAATGATGATCGCGGCGCGACGGCGAACCCGTTCGGCGAGTTCGTGAAGGCCTTCGACGAGTCCCGTTTGGCCGCCCGTCTTCAGAGGCGGAATGGAATCCAGGAGGAGCTGAAGATGAGATGGATTCCTTCGCGGCGGTAAATCGATGACGGTATCTGTACCGATGCCGAGCAAGCCGGCGGCATCACCTTGACGGATGATGAGGTAAGCGAGAGTAGCGAGCAGTTTTTGAGCGAATGCTTGCTTGGTAGTCTCCCCGCTGGTGAATTGCATGGAGCCACTGAGATCCAATGCGAGATAAGCGCGGAGGTTTGTTTCGGCCTCGAATTCTTTGAGATAGTAACGGTCTGTTCTGGCTAAGACTCGCCAATCAAGACGGCGAAGATCGTCGCCCGGTACATACTGACGGTACTCTGCGAATTCAACGCTCGATCCTCGGTGCGGGCTCTTGTGGAGACCCGATACGGACCCTTCCATCGCATGCCGGGCGTACAGGGGTTGCGCCATCAGGCGCGATACCACCCGGGAATCGATAAGAGACTTCTGACCGTCGGCTGCCACCCTAGGATTGTTGGCGCGTGCTTTCGATGAGCTTGTCGATGACGGTTCGACTGGTAACTCCTTCCGCTTGCGCGTGGAAGTTGGTCAGAATTCGATGGCTCAATACGGGTTCTGCAACCGCGATAAGGTCTTCGATGCGAACGAGATAACTCCCTTGGAGAACGGCGCGAGCTTTTGCTCCGCGGATGAGGTATTGAATCGCCCGGGGACCGGCTCCCCATGTGACCCATTCTTTAACGAAATCCGGAGCATCATCAGCCTTCGGTCTTGTCGCCCGGACCCATTGGACGGCGGTGTCGTAAATATGATCTGGAACGGGAACGCGCTGAACAACTTCTTGGAATTTTAACACCTGTTCGCCGGTAATGATGTGTTTTAATTTGGCAATGCCGCCGCCTGTTGTTTCTTTGGCGATCCGGAGTTCTTCCTCAGCTGTTGGGTAGTCCACATGGATAAAGAACATAAACCGATCTAACTGAGCTTCAGGCAGGGAATAGGTGCCTTCTTGCTCGATCGGGTTTTGGGTAGCGAGAACAAAGAACGGTTTCGGTAGATCGAACACTTTGCCCGAGGCCGTCACTCGATGCTCCTGCATGGCTTCGAGAAGGGCGGATTGCGTCTTGGGCGGGGTACGATTGATTTCATCCGCGAGGATAATGTTGCCAAAGATGGGGCCTTTGACGAAAACAAACTCGCGACGCCCGGGTTGATCCGATTCTTGGAGAATATCCGTTCCCGTAATGTCGGAGGGCATCAAATCCGGCGTGAATTGGATTCGACTAAAGTCCAGCGACATGATCTCTGAAAGGGAGTTGATGATCGTCGTTTTGGCCAATCCCGGAACCCCCATGAGCAGCGAGTGCCCACGTGCCAAGATACAAATGAGAAGCCGCTCAATGACTTCATGTTGGCCAATGATTGCCCGGCTCATCTCGACCCGCATCTCCTGATAGAGATCGCGTAGGTCCTTGATCGCCTGCAAATCGCCCTCACTGACCCCTTGAGAACCAGCCGTGCTGCTGGAACTTGGGTTTTCCTGTGTATTTGACTGGCTCATAGGATAATTCTTCGGCAGCTACTGAAGGGGAGGAACCTAGCTTGGTCAATCCCTGATTTGGGGAGTGGCATGCGCGTATTGAGGAATGCGGAGTTGAAAGCGCTCTTATCTGCAAGTGTGTTGACGGAGGTGGGAGGCGTTTTCCCTGAGTACGGTCGTTCCTGGGAGAGCTTCCAGAGGGTCTTTCCCGATTCCATACTCTGGATAGATCCTCGGGAGGCTAAGTTTGGGACCGTGGCAAAGTCGTCAAACGGGAGTGCAACGGGCATCGTTGGATCAAATGCTGGAATCTGTGGCATTTTAGCCGTTATTCTAGGTTCGTTGTCTCACCTAATGAGGGCTTTGTTTGCGGCGTCGAAGGCCTTGTGCCCAGTCGAGTTTCCTGGCAGCACTTCTTTCTCCCAAACAGGCAAAAATGCGGAATGCTCGGCGACGATGCCATGATTTTGGGGGGCTCCTGCAATATTGTGCCACTCGTGAGGGTCCGTTCGATGGTCGTAGAGTTCTCGCGAGCCGTCTCGATACTGGATAAACCTATAGTGGGTTGAACGTATCGCGTAGTTTCCGGGCCCAAAGCTCGTGATGGCAGGATGAGACCACTGACGTTCGGGATTCTCCATCAGGGGCACTAAACTGTGTCCCTCCTGCATCGAGTCGGGTGCCAAGCCAGCGAGCTCGAGTAGGGTTGGATAGATATCCAGGAGCTCGGCTGGTCGGTCGGTGCGTTGATTCGTCTGGAGTCCAGGTGCCGAAATGATGATGGGAACTCGGGTGCCATCCTCCCAAAGGGATCTTTTGGCCCAGCGTTGTTTCTCTCCCAAATGGAATCCATGGTCTGAAAAGAGAACAATGATCGTGTTGTCTCGATGAGGACTCGCATCGAGTGCGTCGAGAACAAGCCCGAGGCAGTGATCAGCAAAACTAACAGATGCGAGATAGGATTGTACCGCGTGCTCCCATTGGCCTGCTGATTGGACCCATTCATGGAGCGGGGAGACGTGCTCTTTGTTGGTAAGATCAATGGCGTATTGGCTAAGATCGGTTCGGTCGTCTTCTCGGACTCTGGGAAGCTGAATCTGATCTCGGGGGTGTTGATCAAACCACTGCTGGCTGGCATACATGGGAACATGGGGTCGATAGAAGCCAACGCCCAGGAGGAACGGACGAGAGTAGTCCTGCTTGAGCTTCTCGACTGCCCAGTGTGTGGCGATCATGTCCGGCATTTTCTCGTCGTCATTCGGGAAAACGCCCCAATCCCACAAGGGGTGTCCATGAGGTTGAGAGATCTTTTTCTTGGGCCGGGGCCCGAAACCTCCGTTGCTCCCCCCATATTCAGCGAAGAATTGCTTGTCCTTGCCGTGGAAGATTTTTCCGACGGCCATCGTGTGGTAGTCATTTTCCGCGAAGTGTTCTGGAAGGGTGAGGACGCCTTCCAAAGCTGGCGCTTCCGTGAGGGGAGGGCTGAGAAAATAGATCCCGGTTGAGTGCGGATAGCGTCCTGTCAGCATGCTCGCCCTCGATGGGTTGCAGACTGGGGATTGGCAATGGGCGTTGGTGAACAGGGTGCCGCGCTTGGCTAGGCGATCGATGTTGGGGGTTCGGGCCTGAGGATGCCCGCCAAGACACCCTACCCAGTCATTTAGATCGTCGATCGAGATCAGCAGGATATTCGGCCGTTCTGCCGCTGCGATCTGAAAGAAAACCAAGACGGAAGTGATGCTAACGACAAGACGAGTGAGATGAGACTGCTGCATAACAGAATAGGATTTCCAGGTGATGACGTTCTATTTATAGAACAACTTCCTCCTCTACTCGACCTCAAAAACAACCCTCCGAATTCGCTTATCCGTGGAATTCCAATCATCCGTGGTTAAAAAATCCCGCTAAATGTTCCTTCTGTGGTTTCTGGAAATCGATTGCCAATTGACTCGTTGACGGAACCTGCTGTTTGATGGCGGGACCTATGGCGAAAATAGCGCGAGCTCTCATATCAGTGTCCGATAAGTCCGGTCTGGTTCCCTTGGCACAGACTTTGGTCGAAGCAGGCGTTCAGATTATCTCAACGGGCGGGACAGCAAAGGCGCTTCAGGCGGCTGGACTCGAAGTGACAGAGCTGAGCGCTCACACCGGATTCCCTGAGATGTTGGATGGCCGTGTCAAGACCCTTCACCCCACGGTTCATGGTGGATTACTCTACGTTCGAGGCAATGAAACCCACGAAGCCGCGGTCGCCGAGCACGATATTGCCCCAATCGATCTTGTGATCGTGAATCTCTACCCTTTTGAAGCGACTGTAGCCAAGCCGGACGTGACTCTCGAAGAAGCGATTGAGAATATTGATATCGGCGGTCCTTCCATGCTGCGTTCAGCGGCAAAGAATCATCGCAGTGTGACAGTGATCGTGGATCCTAACGACTACGATGCAGTCGCTGAGCAGGTGAGTAAGAATGGGGAAACAACTCTCGATTTGAGACAGAAACTCGCAGCCAAGGTTTATGCTCGAACGGCGGCTTATGACAAAGCAATCACGACCTTCTTGAGTCAAGCCTTTGAGAAAGGGACCGAAACAGAGGCCGCCGACTCGGCCATGCCAGAAAGTTTGGAACTGAATGTGCCTCGAGTGCAGGTGCTTCGCTACGGCGAGAATCCTCATCAAGAAGCCGCCCTATACGGGGATTTCAATGACTATTTCTCTCAGCTTCACGGCAAGGCATTGTCCTACAACAACATCTTGGATCTGACAGCGGCGGCGAGTTTGATCGCCGAGTTTGATGGAGCGTCTCCAACCCTCGCGATTTTGAAACACACCAATCCGTGTGGGGTGGGACAAGCGGATTCACTACGGGACGCCTGGGACAAGGCTTTCGCCACCGATCGGCAGGCACCGTTTGGAGGGATCATCGTCACCAACACACCCATGGATGGCCCTTGCGCGGAGCAAATTCGCGAGATCTTTAGTGAGGTCATCATCGCGCCTGATTTCCAACCGGAAGCCTTGGAGATCTTGACCAAGAAAAAGAATCTTCGTCTTCTCAAGATGCATCAGCTTCCCAATCAGAAGTCCGATCTCCAGTTCCGAGCCGTGGGCGCAGGGTCCGTATTGGTCCAAGGTGCGGATACTTATTTGGCACCAGATTCAGAGCTCAAGGTGGTGACGAAGCGCGAACCCACGGAAGATGAATGGTCCGCTATGAAGTTTGGTTGGCGGATCGTGAAACACGTCAAGTCCAATGCGATTGTCTACACAGGCTCAGATCGAACCCTGGGTGTCGGGGCGGGCCAGATGAGTCGGGTGGACTCGAGCCGAATTGCGGTCTGGAAAGCCGGTGAGGTCGATCTGAGTTTGCAAGGCAGCGTCGTTTGCAGCGATGCTTTCTTTCCATTCGCCGACGGACTTATCGCAGCCGCCGAAGCGGGTGCGACAGCCGCCATTCAGCCTGGAGGTTCGATGCGAGATCAAGAGGTGATCGATGCCGCCAACGAACGGGGCGTCGCCATGGTATTCACCGGCAACCGCCACTTCCGGCACTGAGGTCACCCACGAGGGAATATAGAGAGCGATCTCCGGTGGGGCGAAAGCTGAACCGTCTGCTCTCACTCTAAAAAACCTTCGAACGGCAAAGCGTTTTGGAGTGCGAGGCGAAGCCTGTCGCTTTTCCATCGGGACGGGAACGGACTGTATTGCATTGACATCCCCCCCCTCAGGGACGAGGAACGCAGCTTTGGTCCAATCAGTACCCGCTCCCAGACCTGTATAGTGATCACGCGTGTCGGTTTCACCGTAAAAGCTGGACCGATAGCTGCATATCCATCCCTCCAAAGTCGCGCGAGAGGGTCAATGGCCGCTGCGGTTTGGCTTAGGGTCCGTCCTCTCGGACGCTTCAACTACACTGTTCCATCCAAGTGCATCTGTTCAATCCTGCCGAAGATGAAGGCCCCTGGGGGTAGCACACCCACTTCGACGACTTGGTGTCAGACGGCAGAGCATGGCGATCGGCGCGTCGACCAATCGAGGTAAGGACCATGAGGAATCTTGGGTGACTTCCAGCTGGTTTTCGATCACTTCTGAAGTTCCGAACGGGAGTGAGGCGGCGGTGGCACTCACTGCGGGAGCTTGGGTTGAGCGCGCGAGATGGACGACGAAGTGAGTCCGTTCCTCAATATTCTTCCAAGTGTCCTTCTTACTCCCATCACGCTTCTTCCCTACTGAGATCGAGAGAATAGGAGGCTTGCTCGAAACGCCATTGAAGTAGGAGAAGGGTGCCAAGTTACTTGATCCATCCCCATTGTCACTCAGAACCCAGGCGATGGGGCGTGGGACGATACATTGAATCATGGCCGAGTAGATCTCTTTGGGCGAAAGGGAGCTAAGTTCAAGGTTCATGCTGCGAGAGCATGGCACTAGATTTGAGGCGAAGCGAGATTCTCTCGTCGATGACTCCGCAATTGATCGATCGCCCAAGCGGTGGCTCCAATCGTGACCAGCAGACCGCAGACGGTCCTTGAGACCACGAGATCGAACGATCCGACTGTGATCCCTGTATTGAATCCCACGCCACCGAGAGCCATTAGGGAAGCGACAAAGAACCACGGGAGCCAGAGAATAATCGCTACGGAACTGATCCATGCCCGGGTCGTATTCAGCGTGCTCATGCCGAGCCGAAGCCCGAGCCAGGTCAGCGCATAACTATCGATCAGCAGTCCAACATTGGTTGTCACGATCCAGGCCAGCCACCAGGCTCCGGAAAAGAGTGCTGTGAGTCGCTCTCCAAGGAGGACGGCGATGATGAGATCGGCCCCGATGAGGGCGGCGAAGGGAATGAAGAAGACTTTCTTTAACCCGATGAGCCAGCCATCCAGGATCAAGCGCCAATCCAGTGGGCTCGTGAGGGTGAGCTCGAGCATGCCGGAGCGCCGCATTTCGGTCATGAGGTGTGTCGCGATCCATGCGACCCAAAGTTTGATCAAGACGTGCCAAGAGAGCAGAACGAGGAAGCAGGACTCCGGTCGATTGAAAGATCGGCGGAGGGAAAAAAGAGAACAGCGGAGACTAAGATTAGAATCGCCGTAGCAAGCAATCGATACCAGGCACTGCCGTACTTCCGGACCAAGAGCCAGAGAATGGGGTTGTCGTCCATTGTGTCTTTGTCGTCCTTGTCCTCCTGATCAAACAATTGTTGTTGGGAACGGAGGAAGGTGCCGATCTGCACCGAGAAGGGGGGCTTTTCCGAAGTCCACGTGCGCCGGAGTTGCCCACTCGCGAAGCCTAGCAGGCTCCAGCTGAGAAGGTGTTGAATGACGAGGCTGATCCAGAAGGGTGCATGAGCAAAGCCAGAGCGAAAGGGATCGGCTAGTTTGAAGGAGGAGAGCGGACTCACGAGCTCCCAGAAAGAGACCCTGGCAGGGCCTGGTCCCGCCGCCGGTTTCAGATGAATGAGAAGGGGAACTGTGCAGATGAGGAGGAGGAGAATGAGGCCACCGATCGCCGCCATGCGACCTTCTCGGATGAAACACGACGTCAGTAGTCCAACACTCAGTGCGAGAAAAACCGCGTTCATCGTGAGGGCCATGACCCGGCCGTATTCCCCTAAAGTGACACCGCCAGCGAGGATAGCGATGGCCAGCGTCAGGCTGAATGCCAGGATGCCTTGCATGGCTCCTAAACCCGTGGACACGACCTTCCCGAGGAGAAGCTCGAACGGGGACAAACGTGTGAGCCGAAGCAACTCCAGTGTTCGCGTTTGCCGTTCGGAGGGTAGGGCATCCCCAGCCAAGAACAGGGCCATTCCCATGCCGTACGCCAACATCAAGCCAGACATCCACCAGAAAACACCTCGGCTACTGCTGCCGATCAGGGCGATGTTATGAGCACCGGGGAGAATCAATGCCAGACCGACGAGTGCACCCAGAATCCCTGCTGCCAGACGAAGGCGGTAGGTCCTTGGATTCCGAGCAGCGGATCTTAATTCTCGGTCGATGAGCGATGGGAATCCCATGGGGCTGGAACAATTGGCTTCTGGCACCAGGTTGAGTGCGGGTACCTAGGATAAGAACGGGTAGGTCAAGAAAAGGAAGTGGAGCACGAGGCTGAGGCTCCCCAGAATGGTTGCTGCTATTGAATACGATCGTCCCGGATTCCAGACGCCTCTTCCCTCTCTCAAGGTTTGTGCCCCGATCCAAACACCGAGTGCCGCAAGCGGCAGGCCCAAGAGAGGGAAGAAGCCTAACAAGCCCATGATGAATCCTCGAAGGGATCGCTCCGCCAAGTGGACGCGTTGCAAGGGATCAATCGATGGCATCATGGAAGAGAGACATCGCTCGGTGCAGGATTTGTATATGTTTTTGTCGATCTGTTTTCGAGTCGCTGCTCTTGCCGGGTCTCAAGTAGCTTTAACTCCCCCTTGAGTGCGGCAAGGGTTCGAGCGTTGGCGAACAGGAGGAGAACGACTAATGTCACAAGTGCAAAGATCGCAACCGTCGCATAGGCCCTCTGGTTCCCTCTTGAGTCTATTGAACGCTTAGTCTTCATCACTCTGTTCGATGCTGCCCGGAACCGCGAGGAAGGAAAACTGAGGTTCAATCCGGACGGTCTTTTTCTTAGTCTTGAGTTTGAGGTCCCAAACCCAGGCATCCGTGTGGGTGCGCGAATCTTTAGAGAACTGACAGCTGGCGATGTGGGTCAGAAGCGGCTGTGGACTTTGCTCAGTCGATTGTTGGCGCCAGAGGGTGCCATCGCGAAAGGAGTACTGGATTGAGTCATTCTCAATCGGAATGGTGAGACGCAGGCTGTCCGCCTGTCCCTCGATCTGAAGATGAGCTGTGGCCGATCGAATATCGGCCCGCCAGATCTCTCCGGCTTTGGTGGTTCGGGTAATATCGTGACTATTGCGCTCGAGATCGCGATGAAAGCTCAGGAGTTTGAGATAGACATTTAGACCCATGCCCAGGATGACCATCACGAGGGCGATATACACCATGCACTCCACCAGAACGATGCCTCGGAGATTCGACCGTGATTCGTCGTGTTTGCTTTTTGAAAGCTTCATGGCGTGATAGGAATTGAAAAGTTGCGTTCGACTCGGCCTCCATGCCCGCGGCTGCGTGGTTTCCAGGACAGGTGGACACTTTGCTCAGTCCGATTGAGCACGAAACGCCCCTCGGGAAGATTGTTCGCGGCCTCTGCCCTCACTTCATAGTCGTGGATGCCCGGCTCATAATCTTGCCATTCACCTGCCTGAAGGATCTCAGCTTCGCCATCAACAATGCTCATCGCAACGGCCCGATAGTAAAGAGCTCGGCAAAGCTGCCTTTCTGCGCGAATGCTCGAGGCGAGAGGAAGGAGAGCGATAACAACGATGGAGAGAGCAATGACGAGATCGATCTGAAGGCTTCCCTGTCGGCGTCTCCTTGATTGACTGCGCGTTTTCATCATTTGTTTCGTTACCAGAGTGTGCCTTGGTCGATGATGCTGGTAATGAGATGGAACAGGCTGATCGACAGGCTGGCGGCCATGAGACCATGAACGAAGATCATCGTGATTGAGAACCATTGAGCCGTCGACTGCTCTTGGATCTGTGCTTTTGCATGGAGCCACTCGCACCAACCTTGGAGGGCCGCCTTAAAGCCATCGTGTCGTTTCGCCGCAAGACGAAGACGCCAGGAAAGCTCGGGTGTCGAGTCGAGCCATTGAATGGCTTGCTCCAGAGTTTCTCCGGATTCCAGTG
>WLWD01004516.1_pt1 | contig 20374 bp, 8 predicted proteins | sample 6712731 | NCBI WGS metagenome assembly WLWD01 (sample SAMN12718690, study PRJNA576275) | sponge metagenome | isolation source: marine sponge | host: Mycale hentscheli | place: New Zealand: South Island, Marlborough, Capsize Point | collected 2014-11-01
GTTGTTGTTGTTGTTGTTGTTTGGTTTTGTTTATTTACATGTGTGCATTCTCTACTATATTGTGGCCATGTTTTGATCATTCTTGTGTAATTGTGTTCAGAACCATCTCAAGCTGCGCGTGGTGGACCCCCTGGACTATGAGGGGCAACTCATTACCAGACGCAAGGACTTGGAGCACAAGAAGTACCTGAACCTGTTTCCACAGCAGGACGTCACGGTGGGTGTGGCCATGTGATTGATGAGTGATGGGGTCATGTGGTTGATCAATGGAGTCATGTGATATTGTGTGCTATGGCAGCAATGCTGTTAAAAGATTATCACTGAACACCATCTATTTGGAGGTGCAGTCTTTTTTTTTTTGTTTTTTTTTTTTTTTTTTTTTTTTTCACTAGCTTTTGAGTTTCTGGTAATTGTGTGGTTGTTCTTCTCCATCCTCCAGTGTCTCAAGTTCTACTGTGGTCGCTGGCACAAAGTGGACCACAGCTTCAACCAATTACACCCACCTGCTCCAGTAAGTTGCGACATGGAAAGTGGTGGGTGTGGTCTATGTAACAGTGGGTGTGGTCACTTGGTGGATTAGGTTAATTTGACTAGTAAAGGCATTGGTTTAACATATTATGAGGTAGATATAGAGTGTCTCAAGTAATTAGGTGGACTTCTATATATTCATGTGATGATTGTGAAGTTGGATAAATTACAACTCTCGAGTATAAGTGCATGTGTATGGTTGTGTGTGTGTGTGTGTGTGTGTGTGTATGGTTGTGTGTGTGTGTGTGTATGTGGTGGATTTAATTGGTGGTGGGAGTGTTCAAGTCAATGGTGTGTATTATTAAGAATACCGAGATTTGTTTTCACTGCTGTAGAAGTGGTGAGCTAATTATCTGAACCAGTACCACATGCAGACATGAAGAATGGCTTGACCACACCCCTTCATAGTGGTTTATAATACATTTTGTATGGTGTTCAGTTGTCTGGACATTTCAGTTGTCCCAACCTCTTGGTCCCACCATGTTTGGATGACACTGTAGTGAAAGATCCCAACACAGTTCATTGAGGAGATACGTACTACTACTATTACTATGATTTGCAGGTCCTGTCTTTCTTTTTCTTTTTTTTTGTCAACCCTTCCCCTCCAACTATAAACAACAACAAACCAATAGTATAGTGGAGATGACGTGAGGTCCATTGGAGAGGAGACATTTGAAGTGGACTGAGTGGATGAAGAGAGAGACACTTCACTGGCTGTGAGTGGGTGGAGTGTGTGAGGGTGGGTGAGTGGGTGGGAAGTGGGTGGAGCTTGTGTTAGGCGTGGCAGTAGAGATGGAATGTTGTGTGTAGCAGGCAGTGAGACGAAGGACGGGCCAGCTGAACAAGGAAAGGGGTTGCAAGACTGGAAATTAGGAATGGGTGGTGTGTGTGTGTGTGTGTGTGTGTGTGTGTGTGTGAGTGTGTGTGTGTGTGTGATAAAGTGCTAGGTCTTGGCTAGTTGCAGCCTCCAGCAGTGTGCTGGTGTGCTCTGTTGTGTTCATGTTGGGAGAATTAGTTGCACTAGTCAAAGTTTCTAACTAGGCAACTCACTGGAGATTATTTTGTGCACATGCAGAGAGGCAAGAGTAGAGGGACTCCATTGTCCAAGAGGCTGGCTCTACAAAGGACTCTTCCCTCAAGATGGCGGCTACTCTGTTAGCATGAAGGTAGGCGTGTTCATTATTGCTTCCTTGTATAACGATGGCTTTATTTGCTGCAGAATTACCGGAAGTTGGTTTGTGCGGACTAGAGGGTCTATGGAAGGAGGGTGCACACTGGCTTTTTCTAGGTAAAGGGTGAAATGGTGGATAGAAGAAAAGCGGACAAGCCCAATACTAAGCTTACGTCGTCTATACACACATACACACATACACACATACATACATACACACACATACACACACATACATACATACATATACATACACACATACATATGTGTGTATGTATGTGTGTATATGTATGTATGTATGTGTGTATGTATGTATATACACTAGTGGTGTGCTTGAGCACAAATGGCGAGCGAGCCTGCCTAGTTAGGTTACATAAAACTATTCACCACTGGTGTCACCTGGTTCTGCCTCCCTTGCTATGGAGAATGATCTGTAAGATTCTGTCAAACTTAAAAATTATTCATTGACAAGGTATAATTAGCTAATGGTATGATTCATTAGTATTTATCATACTTTCATCAATTTTACATCATTCATTTACTAATATGTCAAAAAATTATTAAGTACATTTAAACAATCATCAGTGTGAAGTATAGACTCCTATGTATCAAAGTAGTGTAGGTTCCTAAAAATGTGTGTGGCTAAGTACACTCGGAGCCCCACCCCCCCCCCTACCCGGACAAAAATCCTGTATGAAGCCGCATACAATACATAATAACGTTGCAATTATATAGGATCATGAATAATTTGTTGTTTGTATTACAAATATCTTTATTGTCTGTGTTTTTGTGTATATGAAATTGTTTTGTAGTGGAGCTCGACGTCCGATGGCATATGTTCCTTGTGGACACTCATAGATGACTCCTACATGATCACAATCAGCACCAAACACAACAAACAACATATTTTATTGTTGAACTAATAATATTGGTATAAAATACATCAAACAATATTATTTCTATTTTATATTGATGGGAAAAGTGAAATTTTTTGAAGAAAAACATTATTTTTTTTTTAAAGTATTAGTAGAGGGCCTAAATAATATTCAATTTTATAAATCAAAGAATGAGGGGAATCCCAAACTCTTGGTCTATTTCATGACACGGTTGATAAGGGGTTTTCCCAGCCAGCGTTGAGTTAATGAACTAATAATATTGTTATAAAATACATCAAACAATATTATTTCTATTTTATATTGATGGGAAAAGTGAAATTTTTTGAAGAAAAACTTTTTTTTTTTTTTTTAAGTATTAGTAGAGGGCCTAAATAATATTCAATTTTATAAATCAAAGAATGAGGGGAATCCCAAACTCTTGGTCTATTTCATGACACGGTTGCTAAGGGGTTTTCCCAGCCAGCGTTGAGTTAAAAACAAAACAAAAAAAAACGGGAATGTCAACGATTTGATTTTTCCTCGCGTAGAAACAATCCGGGAACGAAAGGGTTAAGAGATTATAAGAGACTGTAATGGAAAGAGAGTGAGGATATGTTACTGCTGTAGACTTATTCAAGAGACTGTGAGAAAAACATGAGACTACAGAGACTCCAATAAAGTCAAGTGACAGCATAATCCGCAAGAGAAAGAGACTATAGCTATCAAGTACCACAAAATACACTGTAAGAGCCTGCAAGAGACTAGTTAATAGCGAGTAAACTTAATTGATTATTTCTCGTTAACATATATAGAGCATGTCACTGCAATCATCAATCACGTGTTGCTGTAAACTACAAATTTAGTTACTATGTTAGAATCTGCTTTTGTTTATCATTAAAAAAACTGCTGATAAAGCATTTTATATTAACCACTAAAGTTGTTACGTTTGGATCTGCTCTTTTTATTTTCAATATTTAATCTGCTGATAAAAAATGTCGTTACATTAATGCAGTATATATGAATAACTGATAGCATGCTGACAGATACTATATTATATATACTGTAGAACTATAGCTACTGTTCAATCTGAAAGTGAAAAATTGACTTCAATCAAAATTCATTAAAGGGAGTTTAAATGTTTGCTAACTGGCTATAGGTGTTTTGAAGATGCACAAAATTCTCGTGATTCATTTAACATACAGCTCAAGATTTGCTGATGTAAATATTCTCATTACTAGTGTCCTGATCTGCACAGATCCTGATTTCCAGGTCATCAGTGGTGGGTGCAGGCAGAGTCCTGCAGAACCATGGGGGCTGGTTGAACTGGCAACATGTGTTGTCACCTGAGCATCCTACTCCATCCCATAGAGGATTGTCTACTAGTACACTAGCATCAGGCGTGTTTCAACTACCTGTAGCACAGAAGTAGTTCTCTCCTACAAACACTGGGACAGTGTATGGCCAGGTTGAAGAATTACTGAACATATACATGAACATTGCCACTCATTAAAACTAGCAGTTTCATAGTAAGCATTAACAAATGACCACACTTGTATCCTTGATCCTGGCTGACCGTGAGTTAAAGAAATCCCATCTATATACCAACTATCAAGGCTAGTATAGCCGTTGATGAAAGATTCAAACGCATTCGGTGTGCTATATTGATATCCTTTTATGCGTCCGCAGACTTGTGTGTATTTGGTGCCATGTGTAGAATAGAACACAGAGTCACAACTACCATTGTGTGATAGCTGACAGCCACATGCCCTGACATTAGAGGTTTCTACAACAGCCCAAGCACTGGGACAGGACTGGGAGGAGTTAGTCATATCTAAGTGACTCACTTGTGTCCAAGTATTGGGATGACTCCAACAATCACAAGTGCCTAAGCAGTCAGAGTACTTGTCCATAGCCTCTTTTATCCCAATATTATGTTTGATAAGAGAAGCACATTGCTCAGTGGAACTGACAGAAACTCTAATGGAGGGACACTGACAAGATATAACAATGAAGAGTGAAGAAAGTGATAACAAGAGCATCTTCTTGATAAAAATGTATAACAGAAAGCTATTCCACTTTTCAGCAGTCCCAGTCAAAACCTCTGACTTATATAGCTATAGTAGATTATTTCCAAGAAACAAGAGTGGACAGAAGCCTGAATTCACATGGCACTCACAGGAGGATGTTTATAATCAAGCAGTGCACACTCTCATATCTTACACATACTCAAGTCCTCTACAAGTTTTATAGCTAGATGGAGAAAGTCTTCGGAAAACGCATCACAATGCAGCTGACCTTTTACAATAGGTATAATCAGCTCATACATAAAAGTTTAGACCATCAGTAAAGACTGTGAGAAATGTTATACAGGAAAGCAAGGGCAGCTCTGAACAGGAAACTATAGACTCGTTTGTGGGAGAAGTAGCTCATGAAGTACCACACAAACATGTGAATATACTTTCTTATTGAATCTATTCTTTTGAATGAATAATTTACCTAATTCACTTTAATCAATTATCTTCTGTGTATAGCTAACAATGCCAGCATAAAACTAATATGAATGTGAAATGATGTGCTTGTGCATTATGACAATACTGTAGCAGGTAAAGGGTGATAAAGGGTCTGGCTAAGTGAGACTACTTGTTCATGTGGTGTATGTTGAACTTGAGAACGTAATCATTTAGCATGCTCATACATTATTCATGATTGTTTTGACACGTGTCACCCCTTTACCACATGTATGCATGTGTGTCTCGTGACCATGTTTTGTGTAGTCGATGATAACAACCTTTTAATAAAATCCTAAGTAAAGTGAACCTCTAATCGTGATAGCTGGCAGCCATTACAACTATACGAAACCCCAATACACAACAGTGCACACATGGGACTGATAGTTGAAAGACAAATAATATAAAATTGACTTTTAATAATGTTTGGGCTTCCCTCACACCTATTCACCAATTAACCACTAATCACCTGTACACTCTACCCACCACCTGTTTCATATCATTTCAAGCAATAACACCTTACCTAACTACTTATGTATATAGTTCATATAACATTTCCACACACAAACACAAGCACACCTGTAACATTATTGCAAGGCCATTCATTGGTGGGCCCTTGCATCTCTCATAATATATTCTGTATCCACAGATTAGTATATCTGATTCTGGACTGATCTACATAGTTTCTCGTACGGCTTAACTACCAATTACCTGAAATTAGTCTAGGACTATGCCCACCACTAATGTCCTTACAATGAGAATGTGTGTAGATCAGGACGAAAATAAAATGGAACATATCCACATTAGTGACATGCTTGAGATTTGAAGCAAGTGGAAGAGTTCTCTGGCATTCTGGAGGGCAAGTTGTTGAAGGACAGTTCTTTTTTTTTTTTTTTTTTTGAAGTGGAACACCCTATAGCTATGGAAATAGTTTTGTAGTGTCCCTTTTCTTCAGCCTTGCGATCTGGAAGGAACTTGATATATCAGATGGAAAACATGGAGGTTGAGAAATAATCGTGAGCTATAGCTAAGTAAAATGAGCCACTAGAAGTTGGGGCATTTCATTTGTTTGTTAGTGGAGCTCATTATGCTAATTTTGATTCATTCTCGCTAATTTTTTTGCTCTCACCCACAACTTATAATAAAATCTCTGACACAGGACATAAAATATAATTTTTTTTATGTATGTACTGTAACAACGAGTCAGCATTCATAACTGGGGGTGGATTCGCTACGCAGGGAGCACGTGTTTGCGAGCGCACGCTCACAGTTAAAAATAGGCAGTTTTCAGATTTGAGAACACGCTTCAGCCAGATTGCGAGCGGTTGCAGTTCGGAGTGGTGTTGTGGAGCCTAACTGATATTTTAAAAGTTACAGAAAGGTAATATGTTTATTTATTTTACTAGCTAGGGTTTTAGACTAGGCCTTCAACATGGAGGGACCAGCGCAGGACCAAATCTGCTGTGCAGCTATTTTAGGATAATTCATGCTAAAATGAGCAATTAGTACTCCTTGTAAGTTACTATTTCATGTCCATTTGACTTGAGAAATCGTACATTAGGGAAATAAAAGTTAGAAAACCAATATTCTAATATTCAATTCGTGGATTATGGATATACTACCATATTTGCACACAAGTGAGAGACATGATGAAATGGATTATTAGTGTGTGGTTTAGCCAAAAAGGTGACAACATTTTTATTAAGGAGCATGAATGGATGTAGTGAACTGTGCCTATTATAGTGCACTCTCATTATTTACCATATTTGTACTTGCCTTTCACTGCAGCTTATTAGTGGGTCTTCAGCAAAATAGGTGGCAACATTTTAATTTGCAGCTATAGGAGAAAAGAAAGCATGAATGACGTCCAACCATTGGTTAAATTCCAGTGGTGTAATAGTATTCATCTCAGCATTTGGCTCTAAGCTATTCAATCAATGTAGAATTCAGTCAACATATTGAAATACTATATTAGCTATACAAGGAGCAGGTTGTATCAGAGCATAAGAACTTTTACTAATTATAGATAACATTCCAAGTTTCTCTTCCCCTCTCCTTTATTTTGCACAGGAGATATTCAGGTCAAAAATGTAGAATGTTTTAATTTTGTTATTCAGTACGTACTTTTTTTCAAATACTTTTTTCTTATTTTCTTTTCTCTCCTCAATTATTTATTTAACTTCATTTTATTTTGCTCGAATTTTTTTTGCACAGACATACACACTCAATGCTATACCAACATGTAAGAATTGAAATTTAACACATACTTATCCTAGTACAGGGACGTCATTGATAGTCCGACCTGTCCGACTTGAGCCCGGTCCATTTTTTGTGCAGCTTTAATTGGTAAATTATGACCTGGGCATGAACAGTTATTTTAAGTGGGCATGCCTATCAGAAACTTGCTGAGATCATTCGTGTTGCCCATGGTCATCTCGCGGTAGAATTTTGGTTCATGGAATTTTGTCCAGCCACTACCAACCATATCAGATGAGCTCTGGCCTAGGATGATGTTGTTAAAATATACAATAATGACTTTACGAAGGTAAAAATCAACTTCTGACTCTTGCTCCACGATCCCTGCAGAAATAAACACAATGTCTTACCTAATCTTCCAGCATCACAAAAGGAAACATTTAATCAAGTGGCAATTTTGCATAAATTTATGCTTTTTCTGGAAGCACAAAAATTATTGATAACTTATTATTCTAATTCTTAGTAAATAGTATTATTTAATACACCCTGCTTTCCCACTTGATTATTGACACACCCACTTCCTGTGTTAGGACCACACCTACTTCTGGTTTTGGCCACACCCATGTCCTGGCCTAACCAATTTTTTAAAACCTAATCCACCCCGGTTATAGTCCACCATTTAAAAAACCTAGGTTTCATGTCTGTATCCTTCCTGTGTGTCATGTATATACATGTACAGATTGTGCATTTTTTGGCTGCTGAAAATTGTGAACAGAATGGGCAAGGTAAAGTGAAAGATGTACGAGACAAATGATGTCATAAGAGATTTAATGTGCATCATTTAGAAAAAAGAACTCAGGCAAGCAAATGAGAAAGTGGCCAGTCTGGAGCATGACCATTTGGTAAGGGTTATATTGTCTTCAGAGCATGAGATTCATATGAATTAGAATATTTCTTGTTTAGATACTGTAATTTGAGGTTTTTAATGATAGGGTTTACTCATTGGTATTGATATCAACTACTTTGTTTTATCATTCATTCAAGAAAACAGTTTATTTCCTAAATATCATCTTTTATATGCATACATTTATATGTTGTGACCCTCTCTCTCTCTCTATTTGCAGCTGTATAAATGCTCTACTCAAGCCAAGGTACACTGCATTTCATTTTGTCCTTGAATTTGTATATAATATGCACTTTAAACTATCAGATACAAAAACTGACAGAAAAACTTGCATTGAAGGACCATTTGTATGAAATGGTAGGTGGAATAAATGTAGCATTATTATAATACTATACACTATTGTATGCTGGCCATAATATTAAAAAAAAATTCCTTTAAGTGACATAAATATTTTTATAGGAGGTGAGGCGATCCATTGAGTTAGAGGAAGAGAACCAGCTGAAAGAGGACAAGAATCAATCCACAGTGAGATAATAGTGCTATAATTAGTAGGGACTCATTAAAAAATTCAAGTCATGTAGAGTTCCACTGATTTTTTTATATTTTGTAACTGAGTATATCAAGGCATCTCCGCCCATTTATATGGGCGTGTCCTACAGTCGTATTGCCCAATTATATACAGGAGCCGAAAGTATGCATTTTGATAAATCTAATTTAATTGTTTTTTTTAAAACTATCAGATTAAAGAACTGAAGGAAAAGCTAGCACTCAAGGACCACTTATATGAAATGGTAGGTAAAACAGCAAATGTTTATATTCTTTGTTGCTATGTATTTTTTGTTTATTTGGTCGTGTTTAATTAATTTATTAGTGCAGGATATGAGTTTATAGATGATATTAAGTTCCAAGAATGTGCTATATTTATATAAATAAGCAAAGATGTCTATATTATGAGGAAAAAAATTCAAAATAATTATATTTATTTTGCAGGAGGTCAATAGGTCCAGGGAGTTAGAGGAGAAGTTGGAAGAGAACAAGAAACAATCCTGCATACCAAGCCCTCTCCACCCATTCATATGGGTGTGTCCTATTGCTTTATTATATATAGGAGCCAATGTCATGTATTTGTGGTAAAAGTTGATTGGTGGAAGTTGTAGCCCATCTTCTTCTTTCCAATAATTTCATGTGGCTACAATGAGTATATAATGTAAGGGGTACTTCTAGCTGAATAAGCTTGAAAACATGACAGAGGAATTCTAGGATCTTAGAGTTGCATGGAGCAGTTGAGGATGTTCTCTAACTCCACCTTTTTTTTCATTTTGTGTTAGACTTTTAACCTGAAATGTTTGTGGTCATCTATTAATATGGTGTGTGTTGTGTGTGTGTGTGTGTTGTTTATTACTATCAGATTTCAGAACTGAAGGAAAAGCTAACACTCAAAGACCACTTATATGAAATGGTAGGTAAAACAGCAAATGTTTATATTCTTTGTTGTTGTGTATTTCTCGTTTATTTAATTGGCGAGCGAGACTCTTACAGGGGTAACACAATTGAAAATTGGGGATGTTTGTTTATATATATGTTTGGACATATGCTAAACAGAATACTTTGAGTTAGCAATACCCATATCATTCAAAGAATTTGAATTTTTACCGCTTTGAATTCTTTTGCGGGTGCAGTTAAAAGTTACACATTTACCAGAGTTCATTTTTTATTTGAATTAGTGGTGGTAGTCCGTTTATGTGCTATTGTCATAGTTATATGCCCTACGCAACAGTGTTGTTCCTTACCTAAATATCTATTCTCCAATAGTCTAAGCATGAAGGTAAGCCTTGTATTGGTATGTTCAGTAAACATGTATATGTGAAAGAGTTGTGCGTTACAGCTACTGCTAACATTTCAGTGATTAAAAACGGTCAAGTTTTTAAATAACATACATATGGTAAAGGGTTTCAATGCCACATAGTTACCACTCGCCGCAACTGTTTGACTTAAAAACAAAACAAAAAAAGCAGGCATTTCTTAGAAGTTACCGCACAGGTTTGAACCTAACCTATTAAGACATGCTTACTGCCGTAGTAGCCGAAAAAGCTGTGTAAAGGCAGCTAATATATTTATTTGCTACGAAAATGTTTAGTTGTGCTGTTCTTTAGCTAAGAAGTTAAGGGTGGAGACCCATCCGGCCCACGCATTTTCCTTAAAAATTGATGCTGAAAAAAAAAAAAAAACTTCAAGCAACGGTGGCAATTCTTTAACATGCTGAATTTATTTAGGGTGATAAGGTCTCTCTGCACACCAAAATTCAGACCATTTGCATCTTCGTAAGCCCAGTTAGTTTAATCACTGAAATGTTAGAAGTTCATAATAATCACAATACTGTAATCTTATGTAGCCTAACTAGGGAGGCTCGCTTGCCATTTGTGTTCAAACACACCACTAGTCTAGGTTAATTAATTAACTAGTGGAGTATGAGCTGATAGATGATATTAAGTTCCACGAGTGTGTGCTATATTATCACGTTCCAGAAAGTGTCAATCTATATTTATGTAAATAAGCAAAGATGTTTATAATATAGCTAATTATATTATAACAAGAACTTCAAAATATTATATATTTTGCAGGAGGTCAAAAAGTCGAGAGAGTTACAGGAAAAGTTGGAAGAGATCAAGAAACAATCCTGCATACCAAGCCCTCTCCACCCATTCATATGGGTGTGTCCTATTGCTTTATTATATATAGAAGCCAATGTCATGTATTTGTGGTAAAAGTTGATTGGTGGAAGTTGTAGCCCATCTTCTTCTTTCCAATAATTTCATGTGGCTACAATGAGTATATAATGCAAGGGGTACTTCTAGCTGAATAAGCTTAAAAAACATGACAGAGGAATTCTAGGATCTTAGAGTTGCATGGAACAGTTGAGGATGATCTCTAACTCCACCATTAACTTTTTTTTAGTGGTGTGTGTGTGTGTGTTGTTGTTTACTATCAGATTACGGAACTGAAGGAAACGCTAACACTCAAAGACCACTTAAATGAAACGGTATGCAAAACAGAAAATGTTTTAACCCTCCGCATGCATGCATAAGATGGTTATAGTAGTAGTCTTCTCTGTCTGACTGTCTGTCTAACATTGGAGATTACTGACAATTAACCATAGGCAGGGTAATGTCCCTTTCATCACGTGGTAATCACGTGAGCTAATTATTTCTTGCTGCATGCAATAGTGTTTTTTATGCTGAGAAGTTACCGAGTGCTGGAATTGAAGTTTCTCATTGAAACTATCGGCTAGCGTTTCTTTCACGTTTAACTTCTCTCATGATGACAACCTTGACATCTACCATTTTCAATGCACATCTATATTGCTTCATATTCTTTATCTTTGTTTATTTTTGTTTTGTTTTTAAATTGGTGAACAGGTGGAAGCTAGCGAGACACTTACACGGGTTACAATCGAAGGGTCTGTGGTGTTTATCTATTTATTTCTTTTTCTTTTTTTTCTTATTTGTATGGTACCTGCGACCCCTTTTTTTCGCCCAGGCCACTGATTACATAAGTTGGTAAAGCATTGATAAAACAACAAAGTAACAAGCCTGTTGACAATATGAGTTGCTGGCCTTGAGCTAGCTACATGGAGCAGACCTTAAGTGCCTGGACTTTTGTAAAAGCATAGCAGGCCCAACAGCACTATTTTCTTTTCGTCATCATTGAATTAGTAGCTAGGTCAAGTTAAAACATTTTAATTTCAACAATTATATAAATTATGCCAAGAGTCGTAACTCATACTTAATTATCACTTCAAAGTTAGGCTAGCTCACTTGCCATTTGTGCTGAAGCACACCACTAGTTTATTATAGTGAGATGAGCCAAGACAGGCTAGTTATTGTGAAATATTGTGTGTTATGCAGGAGGTGAAGAAGTTTAGAGAGTTACAGGACCAGTTGGATGAGTACAAGAAAGAAGCCTCAGTGAGTGAGAATTAGTGTGATAATTAATAGGGGTCAAACATCAAGTGAAAAATATTAAAAAATCTGTCAATCTTTATTGCATCTGGTTTTGTTTGTCAATTGTCTATGGGCATATCAAAGTGTCTCGTCCCACTTAATTAAATGGGCATATCTATTGTCAAATTGCTTTAACCTGTTGTAATTATTAACCCTCAGCGTGCATGTGCGAGATGGTTATAGTGGTGTGTTTGTCTGTCTGTCTGTCCGTTAACATTTGATTTCATGAATGGCTGAGAACTAACCTTTAAAACAAGTATGACCTGACCCAGTAGGAGAATTCAAGTTCCTTAAATTGACCACTTTTTCAAATTTTGAGCTAGTTTCCGAGTAAATACGGAGAAACTTCAGCTCCAAACAAGCGCCAGCTAGATGCAATGACCCTTACCGTTCATGTACACTGGTTTACATCATACAGCAGTCACGTGATCACTTATAGTTTGCGTATTTTCTCTTAACCGCGTGTGTCCTCAGTAGTTAGAGGTTGAAGTAATCTGAAGAAATCTTAGTTGGGTAATTCTCCCTTAACATAACATTGTTTTTTTATTTGCTTGTGTTCTCTGAATTGCAGGAGTTGGCTGGCAGAATGAGAGAGAAATTGAGACTAGTAGCAAAAGGAAAAGAAGAAGATCTCCAAAAGGTAAGGGAGGAGGGATATACAAATATTTATATTCCAGCATTTTCATAATGAAGTGCCAGGTAGTGTTCATTTGTATTGCAGCACCCAGCTTTACGCACTAGTAGTGCTATAGCACAAATAGTTTGCCCAACTATACTTCCATAGACTAATAAACTAGACAAAAGAGAGTTTTATGCTAAATCTTTTAGTTTAAATTTTTAGTTACCCACTTCTGGCTTATTAGCGAACTTGAGAGAGAAAGAAGCAATAATATAATCAAATTTCGTTCCATTGGGCAGTGATTCTGCTCATGCAGAACAGAGCTTCTACCTGCTGAAGCCATACCTCTGTGTCGGAAGGCCAAAATGGCGACAACTTCAGATTAACTGAAGAAACAGTATGATGAGTGGTAGTGTTGAAAGCAAGAAGTATTTAAGCAATGTCCTCACTTGATATAGTCTGGTTTGAATACTATCGAGGTCTCCAATGTCACTTTGTGTGGTGCAAATGTCTTACACAGCTCAGACGACAAGTTAATATCACCACGAGACAAAACTACATGAACATAATATGATGTGGTAAGGTGTGGAACAAAACAAAACCATTATATGAGTGAGTTAAGTTCGGGGATGAAACGTGTCTGCCACACATACTTGAAAAAGGCAAAAGACTGCCACAAAAGCAGAGCATGCGCAGGCATTAGTAAGTTCTAGTTATGGTGGATTCAATATTTGACTATCCTAGCCTATTGCCACGCCTGTTAATTGCTATATTCATGATGATTCTACATCTCTGTTTGCTAAACGATGTTTCTTGAGCAAACAAATAAAGTGAGAGCACGTGTGTCCAGTGGTTACACAAGCTCTAATGTTTGCATGTTTATGTCACTGCTTTTCTAATAGAGGTGTTACCCTTTGATCACATGATCAAGGAGTTTATTTGATTGTGTTGTTGAATAGTGGAGAATGGATTTTTATTATAATTTATGCAAACAAATGAAAAATATTGATTTTCTGGTGCATTTGTTCACATATAAAATTTTCAGATTGAAAAATTGAAGAAAGAACTAGCAGAAAAAGATGAGCTTTACCATGCGGTATGTTTGTACTATAGTTAAAGATAGTGATAGATATTGAATAGATTATTGCTATTGTAAATGTTGATGATGCAGGAGACCAACAAACTAAGGAAGTTTCGGGGCATGTTTAAGCAACACAAGAAGAGCGCCATAGTAAGATAGTTACAGTCTAACGTATGAATGTCAGTTTAGCTCCTCAATTTATCAAATAAAATAAAATACATGTTTCAGTCATTCTTGGCTGAAATAATTATAATAATAGCAAATTTTTCTCTTTTTAACAGCCAATATAGTTTATTATAACTTTACCTGATGTTTCGACTTCTTGTCGAGGGAAAAATTTGCTATTAATACATATGTTGTCCCTGCTGATCTCCAATTGCTGGTCATTCGTTTTGTGTTTAGGTTTTTACAATTTTAATACAGTTTTATATTTTTCTGTCTCAACTGTAGGAATTGTTAGATAGTATCAGACAGAAACACGCTGTTTTGGTGAAGGAAAAGCAAAAAAAGAGTCAGAAGGTAACATATTCTAGCATTTGAAAAATTTGGCACATTTTGTAGCACTGCCTTCTCACTTGTGGCATAATGCCTTGTTTTTGTTTTTTGTTTTTTGTTTTTATAAAAGTTAGGAAAACCTATAGTTAAAATAGTTCACCAACATTGAAATATAGTCCTCAGTTTTGAGCAATTGTGACATCACTGATAATACATCTGAATAGGTAGTAGAACTGGAGAAGAAACTGGCAGAGAAGGAAAAGGCTTGTATTCCAGTAAGTTGATCAATTAATGTAGTTACTCTCCCTCTTTATGTGCTGTTTGTATGTATGTATATAGCCCCACAAAATGAAGGAATTCAGAGTAAAATTAAAAGAACTCGAGAAAGAATTTTCTGTAAGATATAATTTTACAATTAAAGGAGTAGTAGAATAGCACCAGTCTTTGTTCAACCAAATTTGAATGCATTTATTTAATGATAGATAAAACTGGATTTTACTGAATAGCAATAGAACGTGTTGAACTGGATGAATGTGGAAAGAAATAATATTGTAAATATTAGAACTTTCTCTCTTATTTATAAAAATAGTCTGTGTGGACTGAATTTGGGTGTCATAGTCAGTCATTAGTCATAACTATAGTCAGGTACAACTCATGCATAATACCATGTGGTTTTGTAATTAATACCACCCTGCCCACCACGCTTATTTATCCTCCCCCCCCACCCCCCCCCTCAGTATATTGATTTTCCTCCGCCACATTAATATTAATACTATAGCTGAGTCATTTTTGAATTCAAAAAAGTGTGGTCTTATTTTGAAGTACCACAGCAGTGGAAAACTGTAAAAATGATTTGATTGGTAGTGGTGATCATTCAAGATCTTGCCTAACTTCAGCCTCTAGGGAATATCAAAACAATACTCTGGGCAATGAAACAGAAAGAGTGAATGATGGCAGAGTGAGGGTGGGGTAATTTCTTTGACAAAAATATATTGCAACTTACACAAGGTTAGATTTTTTAGCTGCAAAAATAAATAATACATTTTGGCTTTAATTTTATTTTGTGATAGAAAGGTAAAACTGGTTTTATTTGGATAAATGGCATTTGTACGGCATGAAATTTCACTCAGCATCACCTTGTGAATGTTTACTTACAACATTCATGCTAGTTTCCCATGCTATTAACTGGTAATAGCATCAATAACACAACTGAAATAGCACGAGGCAAAGCATAGTGCTATTTTAATTGCTTTATGAGTGTTATAAATTCCAAATAGAACAGGTTACACATGTTATTACATTATATACTGTTCCCCTCCCATGATTTCCACTGTAGCTACAATATACTGTGTACTCACTATCTCTGGATTTCAGGATTAGCTTCCCCTAGAACTTTATTCTCAATGTATGGCTGATATTCCAAATGGGTTGGGGTAATACGGACAAAATTTTGCACTAAAGAATGGCATGGATCCAATTAGAAACTACTTGAACTGTACACTTCAGAGGCTAGTGCTGCATGCATGTGCAAGTATTTCCTAAGAACCGTGCTATTTCACTTTTACTGCACTAGTTCACTTTCCCCTTGCTATTTCAATTGAGTAATAATTTCCCCCGTACATTTTGGATGGGCAAGTTATGCACCATACTGTAATTATATAAATATGTATTTTTGTGCAGAATTTCACAAGTTTTGCCAGACAAAGGTGTGAAAGATTGATGGAGGAGAAAAGAATACTTATCTGGGAGGTAATCTTAAAGTCACAGATTTTAATTTATCACAAACTTGGTGGTTATGTCAATACTGTACTTTTACTGTTAAATGAAAAATAAAAGGAAAGAAGGAAATGACTTTATTTTGAGTGGGCTACGTATTTAGGTGGAGGAGTTTAAAAAGCAAGTGAAGGAACTGCAACAAATGGAGACCGGGAAGGACCACAAGTGGCAAGATCCTAAGTTGAATCTTGAAGAAGATGTAGTGCACAAAGAGGTAAGGTTGAGTAACGCTACAGGAGTCTGTAACTCAAGGTGTATGGGTAATCATGCAATAAGACTGCTTATAGTGTTCTATTTTCTTCTGACTGTGAGAGAGTCCACAATTATAATGTCAGCTGAGTCTAGTTGGTCAGTCGACTAACAAATATTCTTTCCCCTTCAATTTTCTCCATTTGAAAAAAAATATATTTCTAGGCTCAGCAAAAAGTCAAAGATGAACAGTTCCAGCAGGCAGTAATAGATACTTTATCCAGGTGAGAAAAACATTGTTATTATTAATTTAGTTATTAGTATTAATAAATACTTAGTAAGTATCAGATAAGACACCCGTCTCAATGACCTGGTCTACTGGGCCGTCTCATTGACCTGGTCTACTGGGCCGTCTCAATGACCTGGTCTACTGGGCCGTCTCAATGAACTGGTCTACTGGGCCGTCTCAATGACCTGGTCTACTGGGCCGTCTCAATAACCTGGTCTACTGGGCTGTCTCAATGACCTGGTCTACTGGGCCGTCTCAATGACCTGGTCTACTGGGGAGTTAGACTAGCAATACAATTTAAGAAAATGTTGAGTTCAGAGAGTTTAATCATATGTGACTATATATTTGCGTATCGATTAAGTTATCCTACAATTCATTCAGTAGTGTCAACTAGTTAAATCTTTATAAAGAGAGTGCGGCCAGCTAGTGTTGTTAGAACATATACTCAGTGATATTCATAGATGAGAGATTTGTGTGTGTAAGCAGTAAACAATGGCAGCTAATTTACTTTCAATTTCTGTGTATGCTAGTTTTGCAGTTCACACCACTTCACGGCAAGAAGAGAACTAACTTCCATTTCCAATCATCATTGCAACACTCAAGTTATATGACCACACCCCTCAATCTGTTATACCTATCAATACTTTCAGCTTTTCAAGTTTCACTTTCATTTTCTGTGCAATGTATTTATTGAATTCCATTGAAATGATATTTTAATCAATGCAATTGCATTACCCCTGATAGTGTCTCGCTTGCCAATTAGTTACATCTGTATATTATGTGAAACTAACCACCCCATTGCAGCTGCATTATTTATTGAAAGTCTTAAATTGAACTCTTCTATTAAGATCAAGTAGCTGTGCAGTGAAAGTGGAGTTGACATTTGCTGAATTACTATCATTCATTTCAGAGTGGAGTTACTGGTAACCCCTAAAAAAACCCCAACCTACAGGTCTTGTAACTGATCAAACATATTAGAATGCAGACCTTGTCCTTCTCTCCCATTTTTTTTTTTCTCTCCAGTTCTACTATCTAGTTATTCAGAGACTAATTCATGGATTGTTAGATATACAGAATAAAGCAGTGAAAGGGAACATCAACACCAGTCTAAAGAGACATGCCAGCAATAGTGGAATCACATGCCCTTGGAGCTCCACCAATACTGAAACATCTTACACTACTGTACATCATTTGAAAAGTTTAATGAGTTATTCAATTCTACAGTGGTTGTATATTCAGTGGTGAATGTTTTTGATGTAAACGTTTCTATTCACTTTCGTCTCTTGAGAATAATCTTCTATAGCTATATATACAACTGTCAGATGCTATGACTAAGACTGCTGAAAAAAATTAGTTTATTGCCGTTATAATTTTTATATAAACATTAATGACCAAGATGTTCTACTTGTCACTTTCTTCACTCTTCATTGTTATATCTTGTCAGTGTCCCTCCATTAGAGTTTCTGTCAGTTCCACTGAGCAATGTGCTACTCCTATCAAACATAATGTTGTGTTAAAAGAGGCTATGGACAAGTACTCTGACTGCTTAGACACTTGTGATTGTAGGAGTCATCCCAATACTTGGACACAAGTGAGTCACTTAGATATGACTAACTCCTCCCAGTCCTGCCCCAGTGCTTGGGTTGTTGTAGAAACCTTTAATGTCAGGGCATGTGGCCGTCAGCTATCACGTACTGGTAGTTGTGACTCTGTGTTCTATTCTACACATGGCACCAAATACACACAAGTCAGTGGACGCATAAAAGGATATCAATATAACTCACCAAATGCTTTTGAATCTTTCATCAACGGCTATACTAGCCTTGATAGTTGGTATATAGATGGGATTTCTTTAACTCATGGCCGGCCAGGATCAAGGATACATGTGTGGTCATTTGTTAATGCTTACTATGAAACTACTAGTTTTAATGAGTGGAAATGTCCATGTATGCTCAGCAGTTCTTCAACCTGGCCTTACACCATCCCAGTGTTTGTAGGAGAGAACTACTTCTGTGCTACTGGTAGTCGAAACACGCCTGGTGCTAGTGTACTAGTAGACAATCCTCTATGGGATGGAGTAGGATGTTCAGGTGACAACACATGTTGCCAGTTCAACCAGCCCCCATGGTTCTGTAGGACTCTGCCTGCACCCACCACTGATGACCTGGAAGTCAGGATCTGTGCAGATCAGGACACTAGTAATGAGAATATTTACATCAGCAATCTTGAGCTGTATGTCAAATGAACCACGAGAATTTTGTGCATCTTCAAAACACTTATAGCCAGTTAGCAAACATTTTAACTCCTCTGGTTAGGTTTGATTGAATGTGTTTCTTCTTCAGTGTCAGATTGAGTAGTAGCTATAGTTCTGCAGTATATATAGTATCTGTCAACATGCTATCAATTATTCATAATACACTGCATTTATATGACATTTTTTATCAGCAGATTTTAAAAATAGATATTGAAAATAAACAAAGCAGATTCTAACATAACTTCTGTTGTTATTTAAAATGCTTTATTAGCAGTTTTTAATAGTAAACAAAAGCAGATTCTAACATAAGAACTAAATATGCAGTTCACAGCAACACGTGATTGAGATTGCAGTGACATACTTTATGTTAACCAGAAATAATCAATTAATTATATTTGCTATTAACTAGTCTCTTGCAGGCTCTTACAGTGTATTTGTTTTTGTTTTTTACAGATGTCTTTAGCTAGCTTGATGGTTATAGTTCCTTACTCTTGTAGATTATGCTGTCACTTGACTTCATTGGAGTCTCTGTAGCCATGTTTTTCTCACAGTCTCTGGAGTAAGTTTACAGCAGTCTCAGTACTCATTCAACACATAGTTTAGCTTTTTGTATAGTCTGTCTTGTCACTTTCAACCGCTCAAATTCTTTAAGAATCTCATGTAGCATTATGGATCCTCATATAAGCTTCACACAAAGTTTAAGTCTTTCATTCATTCTAGTTTTATGGTCTCTCCATCTCTTCAAGTAATTGTTAGATAGTATCAGACAGAAACACACTGTTTTGGTGAAGGAAAAGCAAAAAGAGAGTCAGAAGGTAACATATTCTAGCATTTGAAAAAATTGGCACATTTTGTAGCACTGACTTCTCACTTGTGGCATAATGCTTTGTTTTTGTTTTTTGTTGTTTTAAAAAAAATAAAAGTCAGGAAAACCTATAGTTAAAATAGTTCACCAACATTGAAATATAGTCCTCAGTTTTGAGCAATTGTGACATCACTGATAATACATCTGAATAGGTAGTAGAACTGGAGAAGAAACTGGTAGAAAAGGAAAAGGCTTGTATTCCAGTAAGTTGATCAATTAATGTAGTTACTACTCCCTCTTTATGTGCTATTTGTATGTATGTATATAGCCCCAAAAAATGAAGGAATTCAGAGTAAAATTAAAAGAACTCGAGAAAGAATTTTCTGTAAGATATAATTTTACAATTAAATGAGTAGTAGAATAGCACCAGTCTTTGTTCAACCAAATTTGAATGCATTTATTTAATGATAGATAAAACTGGATTATACTGAATAGCAATAGAACGTGTTGAACTGGATGAATGTGGAAAGAAATATTATTGTAAATATTAGAACTTCCCCTTATTTATAAAAAATGTCTGTGTGGACTGAATTTGGGTGTCATAGTCAGTCATTAGTCATAACTATAGTCAGGTACACATGCATAATACCATGTGGTTTTGTAATTAATACCACCCTGCCCCCC
>WLWD01001584.1_pt1 | contig 20367 bp, 17 predicted proteins | sample 6712731 | NCBI WGS metagenome assembly WLWD01 (sample SAMN12718690, study PRJNA576275) | sponge metagenome | isolation source: marine sponge | host: Mycale hentscheli | place: New Zealand: South Island, Marlborough, Capsize Point | collected 2014-11-01
CATATTCGTTTACAGCAACTCTCCATACGTCGTCTGAGCTCGCGCAGCAAGTTGCACCAGGCTGCCTCTCCACCAGAAGCCGTTCTCCGGACTATGCGCACCTGAACTCAAGTGGATGGATCCACCAGGCTCGATTTCTGCAGAGCGAAGACTTCCCAAGCTGGCAAATGTAATACCTTCACCTTTGGCTATCTCCAATAAACTGCTCTCTTCAGACTCTCTCTTGTTATTGTTGTATTGATGTTTGTTTACTCTTGATATAGGCGGGCTCTTTTTAGAAACAATACAAACTAATTGAAAAAAAAATTGCTCGCGTACTCATAGTACGAGATATGGGGGTGGGGCTATTTCTTAAGAATTGCGAGTGGAATTAAAGTTCCAAATTTTGGGTCAGTTTTTCTTGGAATCTAATAATGAGAACTACACAAAAATTTTATACACGGGTAAACCAAAAAAAAATGAACTGCACTACAGCGAGAATTTTTCAATATCTTATAAATAGAAAAAATTGCGAATATATCATAAAGTAATATTGAAATGGATAAGAACTCTCTGTCTTGCAGTAGAGTATCGGCTCGGCTAGTAGTGCACCAAATTGCGGAGCTCCAACTTACCGCACCGCTCCAAAAAAGTGCCCCAAAGTTTTATAACCAGGCCCCGATATTTCTTCCAGATTCGCTCTAAAATTAGTGAGCGGCTCCTTCGGCAGGTACTTTGTCCTTGTGTTGTAGTGGAGAAGCCCCTGTAAGTATACAAATAGTAGTAATCGTGCATAGCAACCATCAACAAAAAATTGCGTAGGCGGTGTGCGGGCACCCTTAATAGAATTTTTTACATAGTTCATTGTTTTAGTAATAGTATATACCTTGTGAAAAAGACCAGTAGCTTTTTCTTTCATAGTTTTGTAGCCATGTTTGATTTCCTCTGATTCAGTTGCCTTTTTGGTCAAAACCAGATTCTTTTCTTTCAGCTCCTCTACATTGCTCTTCATTGAACCAATCATCATTTCCTTGTCCACCAGAGTCTGTTCTAGCTCAGATCAGCAACTCTTAGCCAGCATAACCTAGAAGTATTGATACGAATTATTTATGAGATATACTTATAATGTACACATAAACTATATATCGGATATTATGTAAATATGTGTAATATTTTACAATATAGTAAGTTACTACATACGTACTTCCTTTTCCAAATTCTTATTTTTCAAGTTAGAGAGTAGCAAGGCCTTGTTTTGTTTGCATAAGTCAGCCTTAAGTTTCAGAACTTCGTCCTAGAACAATACAATAGGTAAATACAATGGGTTTACTATAAAATGATTCAACTAATTGTTGTCATTCCTTAACTGCTAGCTACAATAGGCAAGTGGTGACCCCTATACTTTATGATGAAATCCTCAGTTGAATATAACTTATACTTACTTTCTTAGATTGGCGTTCCTTTTGAAAATTAAATTCTACCTTCTTGAAATCCTTAACCATTTCGTCATGCATTTCTTTCCATTCCACCACGTGTTCCAAGACACGGCGCACTTTAGCCTGCGAGTAATCATTTTATTATCAATAAAACTCTAGCTAATTAAAGTTTGGACTTTAATTTAGTATACCTTAATGGCGGATACTTCATCGGGAGTAGTCGACCGGTTGTTGCCAATCGGTTTCGGACATTGGCTACAGAAGAGATTAATTTTGATAAATGGTAGCATAATATTGTATAGATTACCTCATCTGCTGAAGCGCTACAAATTCACTTCTTATCTCGGCTTCCATAAGTCCAGCCATCGTACAGAGATCACTGGACCAATCTTACTCCACAAGATCGCTTGGTGCTCACTTGAGTGTACAAGTGTAACCAACTAAAGTCCCTAAAAACCTTTCAAAATCGCCAAAACCACCAACACTGATAATTCACAAACTGAATTACAAAGCGTATAGCGTTTAGAAACTCTCCTTATTATTGTGAGAGAGATAGCGTTTCAGACATGCGCTATCGAGACGCTAATCACAAAGCATGCGCAAGGAAGAAGAAAACCGAATTCAATAAGGCCGAGAGGCGGGCTGGCGCTTGAATTCTAGGAATACTATAATTTTGGCAAGTTATAGTGTAATAACTACTCACAATATCGGTCAATCATCTGGAAGCATGCTTCTAGTTCTTTAGTCTAGCAAGCCACAGAAACAATCAGAGCCACAGATACAAGCTGAGCCACAGAAACAATCGTTGAATGATCTATCCATTCTCTAAAAACTACCCCTACTCATTATATTGGGGATCGCAACCATACTGTTATGTTGGAATGGCAGATTCTTCAATACTGTTATGTTAGAATGGCAGATTCTTCACTTATTGCGATGCACAAGAACCTAAACCTGGAGTTTTCAGTGATAATATTATGGCAATTTTAGTGTAAGAACTCACATCTAATCTATGCAGATCATCTAAGTAAATCAAATATGATAGTCAAGATTGGCCCTTATATAGCAAGCAAATAGAGTGCAGTAGTGTAGTTAATAGTTTATCCACATGTAGTAATAGTTCACAGAATGATACATCAATCGTATAGTAAATGTTTATTTATAGATATTGACAAGAACTTGGCTATCTATAAAACAGTACTCTCCCACAAAGACGACCGGTGTGTATTCCTGAATAGGTATTGCGGGAGCTGATCAGAATTGGTAAAACATCGACATTACTTGAATGAGGGGCAAACATTAGACATGGGGGAAAATGGTAGAAAAAAACTACATCTCTGTTTGAACCTGCGACTGCGCAACCAAGGACCTAACCGCTTAGAGTTTTTTAAAGTGCCTTATCAAGATAATAATAATTAATATTTTTTTCAATTCGAACAGTTGCGGGGAGCGGTTACTGTGGCATTTACGCTGTATGCGTTATTTATAAACTGGCCTTTTTTTGAGCTTCTAATTGCCGCTTGTTGGTTATCAAGAGCTACTGGCAGTCAGAATTGCTTCTAATGAAGCTACCACTACAGGAGGAAAGCTGAGATAAGTATATAATTCCATATTTGTTAACTGAAGTTACAAAAAGAACTCTGGACTTTTCTTTTGTAGCTGACAGCTTGTTCAAGAGTTACTAGTAATAGAAGTACTCAAAATGGCTTAAACTTGATACTGCATGTTATCACTACTCAGGAAATTGATCATAAGAGAGTAGTTCCGCTTTATTTACTATAATTAATGGTCAATTTTAATACATATTATATGTATATTTATTGCAGCTTTGATATTTTTACTTGAATATTTCCGCATCACGCGAGCGTTCTGTATTCTCCCATATTGTACGGTTTATATTGTACGCTCCTTGTAGCGCGCGCGTAGCGAGTAAAATCAATGAAAATTGTATTGTAACCGGTTGAGAAAAATTTCAAAGAAGCAATAAATCACTTATCACACTGGTCGTACAATATGGGAATGATATTTTACTCTCACGCCACATTTTCACTCGCCTTTGGCTCGTGAAAATATTTTGCGTGCTCGTAAAATATTTTCCCATATTGTACTCTGACTCGTGCTATAAGTATTATATATTTATTTATACTTATATTTATATTTTTTTGTTGCTGTCTATGCAAAAGATCAAGCAATTACAACAGTACTAAATAGCTAATTAAATACATAAATAATAACATCAATAATTTTCTCACATTTGGTCATATTTTCCTTGATTTATAACTCTCCAACAAGTCATTCTGTGCCAATGTATGCGCTTTTACCACCATTAGTGAATCTTCCTATCAAGTAAGTATTTTGAATAGCCTTTACAGGGCTACTGTGGCTTGCGTATGAAAATTTTTCTTTATATATATCAACGTAGAGCAAAATACTCGCCTATACTTTTAATGGTCAAACGCAGTTCCCAGCATGCTAGCTCCATTTAATGAAGCCAACAGTAGCAACAGTATTTTATTGTTCAATATACCAAATAATTATGAGTGTTCTCAATAAAACTGCATGTTGTATACACCATTAAAGATGACCCTCACTATCCACTATAACACAATAACAAGCAGTTGTGAAGTGTCTTTGTGGAGAGTTTTCTTATAAATAGCTACTTCTGAGAATATTTTGTGAGTTGTAACACTCATGTGAACATAATAGTATGTTATAAGTCATGAGTCAGTCTTCCCAGATCCAGGAAAACTGCAAGACCAATCTTGTGCCTGAAAAATATGTCTGTAAAATTTTTTCTGCAAATCAATAGCATCTAAGTGAAGAATTGCAAATGATTCTCATTTGCTTTCTCACAGATCACTTTTTAAAAATATATTTACATACTTACCAAATAGCTATTTGCCGCTGTAGGAGGGTTTGGTGAAAGTCATGTTTTGTGTGCATGAACACTTCACCACAGAGTGACTCTTCCAGAAAAGGCTGATGCTAGAATATGACTACGAGTGAATTCCATTGGTATTAAGAAACCATCTTAGCCCAGATATTGATATATAGCACATAAGTTTACCTATTATAGTAGCATCACATCGACCATTAAATGGAACACTGAAGTTTGGATATACAAACTCAAAGCAATGATGACTCTGATCATGTAAATATTCTTTCAACTTTCTTATCACTAGAGATGCAAACACTCTTTGTATGCACTGGGTGTGACTTTTCAATAATAACTAGCAAGGACCCACCACACAGTGGCGCATGATTATTTAAATTTTTTAGTTAGTTATTATATTTCTTTCTTTTTTGTCACCAATTTCATAATTTCTGTGATGATTTTAACACAGACCAGCCACATAGTATGGCACACAAAGTATTTAAACATGTATGTTGGTTTATCAATGTATTTATTTCGTTTCAATTTCAGAATTTGTGATTATTCTAAACATGAGGCTTAGTAAAAAAAAATCAACAATATAATATTGCGCACAAAGTTAAGTGGACACAAAATGTGATTGTGAATTAATCATATATGTTTAGTTTGATGTGTGAGTGAGGACAAATTGTAGGTAGTACTCTCAGCAACCTGGCGTTCATCAGGTTCTCAGCCAACACCATCATGAGAAGGTTGTACTGCTTTGTTGGCCTCTCTCCCTCCACCCCTAACACATGCCTCTCCGCACCTCCATGGCTAGCTTCAAAAGCTAAGGATTTAAAGAATTGACAGAAAAACAAAAAGTTTCGTATGTATGAAAATAAAACTTACTTTAAAACGGATTAGAGCATTGATTTAACAACAAATAAAAAATATGCATCTATGGAACTTGTCACTATAAATGTTTTAATTGGTAGCATACACAAAACCATGACATATTAATTGATTCGAAAGCATGACCTTTTCCTATGTTTTCCTGCAGGACTTCTTCTATTCACCTCAGGAATTTTCACCTTGAAGATTTGCTCTTGACCACAGGACTTACTCTTTACCTCAGGACTTACTTTTGGCTTCAAGACTTGCTCCACTTCAGGACTTTTACTCTTGGCCTGAGGACTTACTCTTGGCTTCAAGACTTGCTCTTCACCTCAGGACTTACTCTTGGCCTGAGGACTTACTCTTGGCCTCAGGACTTACTATTGGCCTGAGGACTTATTCTTGGCCTCAGGACTTACTCTTCACCTCTGGATTTATACTGTTCACCTCAGGACTTATTCTTGGCCTGAAGACTTGATCTTGGCCTGAGGACTTACTCTTGGCTTGAGGACTTACTTTTGGCCTGAGGACTTGCTCTTGGCTTCAGGACTTACTCTTGGCCTCAGGACTAACTCTTGACCTGAGGACTTACTCTTAGCCTGATGACTTACTCTTAGCCTGAGGACTTACTCTTGGCCTGAGGACTTACTCTTGGCCTGAGGACTTACTCTTGGCCTGTGGACATTCTCTTGGCCTCAGGACTTACTCTTGGCCTGAGGACTTACTCTTGGCCTGAGGACTTACTATTGACCTGAGGACATTCTCTTGGCCTCAGGACTTACTCTTGGCCTAAGGACTTACTCTTAGCCTGAGGACTTACTATTGACCTGAGGACTTGCACTTCATCTGAGGCCCAGAAAGATTTGTGCTGTACAAAGCTATGATGTGATAAACACGTGAGTAAAAAAAACAAACAAGTATCGCTAGCTACTTCAAGCTACTTCAACTTATCTTTGAGTAAGAATTAGAAGATACTGAAGTAAAGTGCTGTGAAACTGGACTGCTGCTGTATAGTTTTGTTTTTCCATGAAAAATTTGTGCTGTGCAAAGCTATGATGCAATAAAATAAGTGAGGATAAACATAGAATAATAAACCTTGCTATTTTAACTTACCTTTGAGCAGTGAGAATTAGAAGTACTGGAGTAAAGTGCTGTGACACTGAAATGCTGCTGTATAAAGTTCAATAGAAGCTGGTATGGTTTTGCATGAAATGCAAATGAAGCTGGTGTGCTGTTGCATAAAATGCTGTGAAGCTGGTGTGCTGTTACATAAAGTGTTGTGAAGCTAGTGTGCTGTTACATAAAGTGTTGTGAAGCTGGTGTGCTCTTGCATAAAGTGTTGTGAAGCTGGTGTGCTCTTGCATAAAGTGTTGTGAAGCTGGTGTGCTGTTACATAAAGTGCTTTTAAGCTGGTGTGCTGTTGCATAAAGTGTTGTGAAGCCGGTGTGCTGTTATATAAAGTGTTGTGAAGCTGGTGTGCTGTTATATAAAGTGTTGTGAAGCTGGTGTGCTGTTGCATAAAGTGTTTTGAAGCTGGTGTGCTCTTGCATAAAGTGTTGTGAAGCTGGTGTGCTGTTATATATAGTGTTGTGAAGCTGGTGTGCTGTTACATAAAGTGTTGTGAAGTTGGTGTGCTCTTGCATAAAGTGTTGTGAAGCTGGTGTGCTGTTGCATAAAGTGCTTTTAAGCTGGTGTGCCGTTACATAAAGTGTTGTGAAGTTGGTGTGCTGTTGCATAAAGTGTGGTGAAGCTGGAGTGCTGTTGCATATAGTGTTGTAAAGCTAATGTGCTGTTGCATTAGGTGTTGTGAAGCTAGTTTGGTAGCATAAAGCATTGTGAAGCTGATGTAATGTTGCGTGAAGTGCCATGAGACTGGTGTGATGTTGCATTAAGTACTGTGAAGCTGGAGTGCAGTTTCTAGAAGTGCTGTGAAGCTGCGGTGCTTTTGCTAGAAGTGCTTCTGTAAAGCTGGAGTGCTGTTGCTAGAAGTGCTGTGAAGCTGGAGTGCTGTTGCTAGAGGTCTGTGCTGCCATTGCTAGCTCCAGTCAAAAATTTGGTCTGGATACAGTTGTTGTGTAGATGAGTGATCCTAAGCCGTGTGCCATTACACATCCCTTGCCGCAGTGATAAATTCCTCAGAAGCATCACGACTGCATTGGCCTTGAGGTTGAGCCTATGTAGTGGCATGCCTGAGGATGTCAAGGAATTGATGAACTCAGTTGGGTAGTTCTGTCTTTCTTCTTCATTATCACACTTGACTGAATCAGCACTGATGTATGTCCTCACTTCACCTGGAAGTGTATCCAGAACTCTCATTTAATTGTAAGCAATGCTCATTATTGGGTGAGAGAATGACCCTAGCCTGTAAGTTTGTGTGGTTAGATGTAGATTAGATTTCCTCAATAAGATCACCATCACAAATTCATTGTGCAGGAATCTCAATGGTTTCTGGCTGCATCGAGGTGTTGTTTAGTTCTCCATTGCCAAGTTGGAGCAACCATGCTGCAAATTCACCTTCATCAGGGAGTGTGCGCAGGTTACGGGTGAGTCTATGCTGCTCAAACTGGGGACACAAGGATGAGCGCTTAAGACAGGTGTCAATGATGACTGCTGGAGGAACACGTGGCACAACTGGAAGAACTTGTCGAAAATCACCTCCCAGCATAATTGTCTTCCCTCCAAAAGGTCAATCATCTTGCATGATGTCACGCAGACATCTATCAATGGCATGTAGAGCATGGGTTGGGATCATGAAGGCTTCATCTATGATGATGAGATCAATACCTCGCAGATGCATGTCATGCTCTGACCTTGATGGGACATGACAGGTACTGTTTTCCAAAACTGGAACTGGCAGTTTGAAAAGACCGTGCACTGTTCGTCCTTCAGTCATGAAAGTAATTGCTATGCCAGTCCATGCAGCACATGCTACTGTCATACCATGATGTTTGAGATATAAAGACAGCTTGTTGAAGACATATGTCTTCCCAGATCCTCCTGAGCATCGACACAGTGAAGATTAGCCACTGACTCCTCTTGTACTATACCAGGAGAGACAGATTGTAGCAGTCTTTCAGCTAATAGCAGCTGTTTATCTCTGAGTTCATTAAATGAGGTTGCCAACTCAAACGGTAAGGGTTGCTCATCATTAAAGTCACCTTGTGGCAATGGTAAGCCAATAACCAAACAGCTGGAGCTGTTTTCATGGAGAACTCTATCAATGTCATGTAGAGTTTGGTTGACTACTACTCTAAGGTCATTATTCCTGGCAAAGTCTTCAATCAGAGCTTCGTGGTGGGTGATCCAAAGCTGCAGTGGATTGGAAGGTTAGCAATAAATGCAGATGGTAGCAAATATGTGTGTTATTGGCTATAAATTCACATATAGTCCAACCATTGTTTCAGTTAGTGTTTTGTTGCATCCTACCCTGCACCTCACTGTATATCATTGACTAATCCCCTTTCGTTCCTGAATTGTTTGAACGCGCGCGGAAAAATCTAATTTTCTACCGCGGAATAGAGCATTGCCGTTTTATTTTTTTAACTCGATGCTGGCTGGGAAAACCCCATAGATACCATATATCACTAAATAGACCAAGAGTTTGGGATTCCCCTCATTTTTTGATTGAGAAAATTGAATAATATTTAAGCCATCTACTAATATTTCAAAAAAATTAATTTTTTTCAACCAAAAAATCCACTTTTCCCATCAATAAAAAAATAAAATAAAATAGAAATAATATTGTTTGATGCATTATATACCAATATTATAGTAGTTCAACAATAAAATATGTTGTTTGTTGTGTGTGGTGCTGATTGTGATCATGTAGGAGACATCTATGAGTGTCCACAAGGAACGTATGCCATCGGACGTCGAGCTCCACTACAAAACAATTTCATATACACAAAAACACAAACAACAAAGATATTTGTAATACAAACAACAAATTATTCATGATCCTATATAATTGTAACTTTATGATGTATTGTATGCGGTTTCATACAGGATTTTTGTTTGGGGTGGGGCTCCGAGTGTACTTCGCCACACCCATTTTTTGGAACCTACACTACTTTGATGCACATCTTTGCATACGAGTCTATACTTCACACTGATGATCATTGTTCGGTCCTATGCACTAAATGGCTCAGTTATGATAGGAACATAATGGGATACAATATCAGACTAAAAATAAATGCTTCCTAAATGTTCATTTCTATTCAACTCCCAAAATTCTAGGGGGGAACCCAGCGCTAGCCTCCCACTGTATGAACCCCTGGTATGTATACTCCACACTGTACATGAGAGAAACAATCGTTGTATTGAGAAAGTGTAATTTGAAAATGAAAAGCAGTACAAGCACACACGTGGAATTCAACTTACCCGGCATGGATGGTGGCACAGACTGAACGATCCCTCCCATAGGATCCGGAACCTCCATACAATAACAAAAAAACACAAGACAACAATGATATTTGTAACATAACAGCTGGCCTCGCTGAATTGCCCCCCCCCTCCCCCGTCATTACTTTTCACTGACATTCTTGTACCATAACCCCCCCTCCCCAGTCATTAATTTTCACTGACATTCTTGTACCATAACCCTCCCAGCCCTAGCTGGACACCCAAATATCAGTAAGTTGAAATGAAATTCAACTTACCCGGCGTGGATGATGTCACAGACCGAAAAAGACCACCGAGTTCGTTCTCTCTCAGGTTGGATCCGGAAGTGCCACATACTGTTTGTTCACGGTTGCTCTCTCTCTCTTTCCACAAATGCACGCACACACATACACACACACACACAAGAAAAAAGAAGCTACAGGTGAATACAGATCATAAAAATAAATGTATAATTTATTATACATAAATTGACTGGTGTACACACACACACACATGAAATTCAACTTACATGGGCATAGTAGCCCCGATCCAAAAAGATCCAGAGTTCCCTCCCAGGTTGTATACGGAAGCGCCACATACTGTTTGTCCACGGTTGCTCTCTCTCATTCCACAAATGCACACACACACATGCACACACACACTAGAAAAAAGAAGATACAGGTGAATACAGATCATAAAAATAAATATATAATATAAATTGACTGGTGTACACACACACACATACATGAAATTCAACTTACATGGGCATAGTAGCCCCCCGATTGGAAAAGACCCCCCCCCCCCCGAGTTCGTTCCCTCCCCGGTTAGATCTGGAAGCACCAGAATAACATTTCAACTCCACGCACACACATATACATCGAGTGTGAAGCTCCACTACAACACCACAAAAACACAGACAACGACAACGACAATAACAATACATATTACAACTTTTGGGATGTTCAGGGAGGGGGAGGGGGAGGGGGGGGGAGCAGCCACAAATATCAAAGTCTGTGGTCCTTCACACAAAAGATTATGGAATATCAATGGGTGTGTTGTCATCTTTCTTCCACTCTCCCCCTACCTCATCCACCCGACTCTTGTTCTTCGATTCCCGCCTTCTCCGACCGCGAGGACTTCCAGAACTCGGAGCAGGAGGAGCCACTTCCTCTTCTTCATCACTGGAACCTGCTGCCTATTCGTGTTTCATCATTGGAAGACTCAGGTCCGGTATCCTCTCCTTCATCACTGGAAGACTCTGCTCCTGTCCCCTCATCTGCGTAATCTGGGTCGGTGACTGCATTCACATCTGGTCCTAGTAGTATATGTGGTAAAAACTTTTTTTAATTTTTTTGAAAATTTGAATTTGTTCAAAAAACCACAAGCCACTTTCAAATCTCAAAACTCAATGAAATATATATAATATTATAGCTAAACAGCTTACTCTATCTCAATATAAATAAGTCCTTTCCACAGCAGAAGCTTGCTATTTTTCAAGAGAAAGACAAGAGAAAGACAAGCTTACCTCGATCATCTTCTTGACTCCCATTTTCAGTATCAGAGTTGATGGGGTCTGGTCCACCAACCCTGATACAGGGCCTCCTATAGCCCTAGATGTCGTCTCCCTTCTCTCCGCTTGATCCTGAGTCGCTAGAGTCAGCATCAAGCAAGTCTAAAACTTGCACCGCATTGTAATTTCTAGACGCCATCTTCCAAAAAATGACTTTGAAAAAATTTTTTTTTTTTGCATAGTTACCGGGGTCACACGACACGCTCACTTTTTTCCTATGATGTAATAAGCATTACCTAAGACTGTACGTAATAGGGAGGTCCCCAGTTGAACTGGCGATTTTATAAAAAATGGAGAAGACAGTAAGTCAAACCGCAAAGTTTTGGCCAGCAAAGAAGCGGTTGTTTCAATGTGTTATGGAAGGCTACTGAGCCTCAAGCCATTTTTTGCTGCTTCTACAAAGCTCTGGAGATGACTGGATCCATAAATAAAGCTGCTGTGAAGAAGGTAACTTTTTTAAAAATTCGACGGAGAACCTATGTTGTTGTTTTTTTGCCGAGGAAGAAATAAACGCAACTGCTGTGAGGTACTGTCGAAGCAGTCCTGGCTGAAAGCTATTTTAGATGCTTCTCCAATGCATTGGGCACCTGTGTATGCAATGTGAAGGTTCTAGCTATAAAGTAACTATTTTTAAAAATTCGGAGAAGTCAATCGGTCTTCACCCGCTTCAAAGCGGGGTCCAGGTACAAACTACAGTAGTGAAGATATCTAGGGTAAAATAAACTACTTATTGCACTTGTCAGAGTGATATGGCAAGATAAATGAAATAAATTAGCCTGCTCATTAAAATTTTGCCATATCATACTTTGACTCATGTAATATATATTGTATATACACAGTGTGGGATCACAATATAACAAAGAAGTTAGCTATGAGTGCCATTGTCACTGAAATTATTAATGATCCGGAAAATGATTATTCCGAAGAAGTGGTTAACTGTAAGTACATTATCAATTGAAAATATATATCTTATATATATATATATATATATATATATATATATATATGTGAACAGGTCTGGGAAAAGGGACCTTAAGGCGCAAAACATAAAATTGAGTTAAGTACTTTCCCGATATCTCCATGATTTAGCTTTCTTTTGAATCATTGCTTAAAACTTAGTAAGCTTTTGGCACAAAAATATAACCGTTTGTATAACCGCTTTCATTGTTTACAAACAATAAAATTTTCGAGGAAATCGCATTTAAGACTACGTGATCCCTAAATCAATTTAATTTCCGTATAACTCCGTTTCAGGAATGGGCGCAGTTTTAGTGTAGCTGTAAGAGATAAACGCAGTTGTGAGGAGCTATTAGAGATGCTACGATATTGGAAAGCTTAAACTGCAGCTTGTTAAAATAACTATTCCAGGGTTACTGGCTTGAAAAGAAAAGTGATGAAACATTTTAATTCCCAAAATTCTTTTAAAATGCAGAGCAAAAAAAGAGGTCCAGTCAAAAGTGGGAACAATAATTGTTCCGTCAACATTACCTGTCAGTTGGGAATAGTTACATTCTGCTGAGTCTTCAACAACAGCAGCCAAACAAAACACCAATTTTGTGTGCCCTACCACCAAAAACGATAATGTAATTTTCGTGTGTCTTCCAGTTAGCACCCTCCAACACAGGTATTGGATCATTGCATTGTTTTATTCTGACAGCAACAGTTGTCGGTGTGAAGAAAAACCTCAGATTCTCCCAAGCTGTGTATGGAACGCCGTTATGGACAAAAATCTGGTTCGACCTTGAAGTTGAGCCTTCGATTTTGACTCCTATCTTAGATTTCAACCTTCGATTTCAACATTCGATTTTCTATTCGAACCATAGATTTGGACCTCCGATCTTCGATTTGAACCATCGATTGGGACCTCCGATCTTCGATTTGAACCATCGATTGGGACCTCCGATCTTCGATTTGAACCAATGATTTGGACCTCCGATCTTTGATTTGAATCATCCGATTGTGACCTCTGATCTTCTATTTGAACTATTGATTGAGACCTCGGATCTTCAATATTTGAGCCATGATTGGGAACTCCGATCTTTGATTTGAACCTTCGATTAGACCTCGCCGATCATTGATGGTGTATCGATCTTCATTGAACTTTCGTTTTCAGGTACGGTAGTGGTCGACAAATACACGCTCTAGATTCTCGGTGTTTGTCTGAAAAACATGGATTCTTCTGTATTGTCAGATGAAGACCGTAGAAAAGTGCAGGAAGCGATCAGCATTTTGGTTGATTTAAAAGGAAGTGGTACAACTGGAGAGGAGAACCACAGAGATGCTGCTGGAGGTAAGCATTGAACTTTAATAATTAAAGGTAGCATTCAGTTGTAGAATCTTCCACTGCAGGGAGAAAGGATACTGTGGGAGTAATCACTGATACTGACAAGATGGAGGAGAGGAGTACTCGGGACTGTTTGCTGCAAATAACAAGATCAAGGCAAAGGAGAGAGACTGCAGGGTCTACTAGTTCGGCTGATGGCAAGTTAATATTGGAATAATATTACAGTGTTTTATTTACTCAAAAAAATCTATTTAGGAAAGTTGGATAAATTTCAAAGCGCATATGAGGATGCCATTGCTTCAGTTCGTGGCATTAAAAACCAACGAAATGTTGCCATTGCTGAAGAGCAAAGAAAAAACTTCAAACGAAAAAACAGTATGCCTTTCCAGCAGCGTCCCAAAAGGCCGAAGCCTTCTACCTGGACACAGAAGTTTTATTGCTTGTCGTGTACAGAATCTGACAAGGTTCCCACAAAACCGTCATGTCGAGAACTACTTACTTTAGTTGGGCTTGGAGAGAAGAAAGTTCAAATTCCTGATGTAGATTGCTCCACTGAAGAATTTCATGCAGTTATACTGCAATCATTTCCGAAATTAAAAGATTGTGGGGGATTTGAATTACTACGTTGTGTACCATCCACTCGTGATCTTGAAGTTATTCAGTCTCCTATGTGTCATTCTCCCCATTTGCTCAGAAGCAGATTTGGAAATGGAAGAATTTATATTCGTCCTATCCAAATCAATATTGATACGGAATTGGATAGTGATAGCATTAATGAAGTAAGTGAATTTATTTAGGCCAGTGTTAATAGCATATCAGGGTTTCCCTTTATAAGCTAGTGGATGAGTGGTATCATGAACTATTAGGCCATTATAGGAAATACAATATTTAAAAACTATTAACAAAAAAGCAAAACCACTTACCACAAATGGCAAATTTATGACATTCTCTTAGACAGGCAAACATGAGCTAACAGATATTATGTAGTTCATAGTGCTAACCAGCAAGAAGCTGCAACCAAAAAAACTGCTTACACAGTGAATGCCACTTTTAATTTCATAATGTGGCATAATAATGGCAATAATGTAACTTTGCTCATGGGGCACTACTCACTATGCAGGCAATTGATCTGAAATATGAATACCATCATTGAGAAATTATATTTTATTTACTATCTGAGATTGTGTGTCACTGCAGGTGACTGAAGTCTGTTTAAAATGTAAGGGACGCATTGCTTACAATGAATTGAGGTCTCATATCGAATCATGTGACGGAAGGTTTGTAATGTCACCTGGAATTGTATATTATTGAAATATTCATTACTTACTTTTCTGTTAGCAGTAATGACAATTCACCACCATTATCTCCAAATTCCGTAACACTCAATTCCCCTATTATTTCGCCTGTCCATTCTCCAATTTCTCCTGCCATACATGAATATTCTCAGATCTCTCCAATTGTTATTGATTCATCACCATGTCATCAGGTATGCTAAGCTATAATGTGGCATGATGAGCAAATATAGTTCACTAGCCATGCTGCACTAAGAAGCACGCTCTTGTGTTTTAGTTTTTATGATAACATTTTCCTACTAGAGTGACGGTGACTATGTAGAGAATGAAGTACTGGAGTATGTAAAAGAATTAAGTAAGTGTGATGACAGAACTTCAGAAAGTTCCAATGAAGTAGAACCAAAGTAAGTTATGATTCAGTTGCATGTGTTTTTGTAATTGCTAGCAATGAGAAGTCTTTAATTTCCAATTATAGGTCTCTTAATGATTTGATCCTTCAGCTGAAAAAGGAGTTAGTAAACGATGAGGCATTTGTTTTTTATGTTAAGCGAGAATGTGTTTTGAAGGACGCCTTAAGAAGAATGCTCAAACCCACATTTAACTCTTACAAGACCATTGAGGTATATTGTATTTGTGTATATATTCTGTGTGGAACTCCACGGTTCTAATTTGTTGTACTTATTATAATATGCAGAAGCTAGATATTGCCATCATCTTGCAATCAACTGAAATATAACTGTAACCTTCCTAGGTTTGTTTTCTTGGAGAGCCTGGAAGTGATGGAGGTGGACTGACTAGAGAATTCTTTACCATCTTGGCAAAAAATATTGGAAGCCAGTATTTAGAAACCACGGGTGTTTTTATACACAATGCTCTCGCTCTTCAGGTATTGCACTGAATGTAGTCTTGAAATTTATATTTAAGTGAACGACTTCATTTTGATAGTCTTAATTTTAGAATTGTTTGAATATTTCCTGAAGTCAATGTGTTTTCAGGTTAATTATATCAATTAGTATAGATCTATATAATATACCATGACATTAAATATGCATCTCTTATTGCAATACAAGATTGTACAATCCAAATAATTTTTTGGTGGATTTTAGGACAACATTTTCTATCGGCTCGGGCAGATAGTAGGCATTGGATTTCTTCAAGGTTGTGCAGGTCTCCATCTCCTGTCGGCATCTGTGTTCAATTACTTGGCTGGATTGAAAGTTTCAGAAATAATTGTTGACATTGATGAAGTTGCCAACCCAGAAGTACAAGTAATTCTGTCTGAGGTATTATAGTACATTTTTTTGCACATATTAATTTCTTTGAGTGGTTAATTTTTTTTGTTTTCCTTTAGATAATGAAGAGCAGTACCAATCTTGAGTTACAAGCCCTAATGTCTGAATACTTTGCCATTTTACTAGATTGTGGTTTCACAAAACCATCTACATCTGTAGTATTGGCAGATAAAATGGAAATAGTTCAAACTATTTCCCTGCATCAGGTTATATTACGATCAAAAGCTGAACTAGACCAGTTTGCTGAAGGACTTGACTCTTGTGGTGTATTGAAGGCCATAACAAATTTCCCAGGTTTAACAAAGACTTTCTTTACTATTGGAGGTCGCCCACAGCTGACATCAGGTAGCTATAGTTTTGAGTGTAATTTGCTTTCATGTGTAAAAATGTCTTGTACGATGGTATGTGTAGAGGAAATTTTGAAGCTTTTAAAAAATGTAAACTATTCAGAGGCTGGATCTAATAATAAAAAAAGAGAAGAAGACACATTTTCACTTTTTATTGATTATTTGGACGAGTGTGAAAAGTGTAAGTGTACTTCTGTAGCGAAATATTCTTGCCTTCATAGTTTTTGTAAATTGTAGGTTCATTCTCTAATGAGGCAGGTGGCCAGATTCTAAATTGTGATGATAGTGAGAAACGTACGTTTGTTAAGGTATTTATAGTACATCGCCCCTATACCGTGCAGATAAATAATAAGTGCCAAACCATACAGATTTAGAAAAAAAGTGCCTAAAAGAGAAAAGAGATTCAAATAATATTATCGCTTAATACAGCATTTACATCCATGATTTCCTTCAGTGCCCATGATTACAATTTAGATTCCTTTTGATTGCACCAGCTACTTGTTATGTATCTTGGTATTTCTTAGACTGAACCATTTAATTGTAAATATAGATTGTGCCAAACAAGTGATTCATTAATTTGCCTTTTTTTTTCTTTGTGTTATCTATTTTGTAGGATCTATAACTCTGGAAATGGTACTAAGTTTTTTTACTGGTGCTGAACAAGTGCCACCATTAGGTTATGGATTGTATACATCACCAACTTTGAGATTTAACCACTCCCAACCTCTACCTACAGCCTCAACGTGTGCAATTGAACTTACTTTGCCAACTGTTTACTTTGATAAACCTTTTTCTGCATTCAAAGATGCAATGGACACGGCTTTACTCTGCCATGGAGGGTTTGGGTTAGTGTAGTGTGGCAGATGTGTACTGAAGTCATCCCAGTTGTTTTTCTGAGTACTTTGAATTAACTTTCCTAATTTTTTTTTTTCATTTGCTTTGTGTCTAGCTAGCTACTTTGGTAGCTCTCTATCATTTATCAGTCAACAATGTAATTTCAATTTTCTCATGATGCTGTTGATTTCACTTTAATGGAGATGCCCTTTGTAAACAAGGAGTTTTAGTACGATTTCATAACTAATTATAACAAAAACCCGTAGCAAAGTAATTGGTTAGCTGATGAAACCAATACTAGTAGCTACATGATACAAAAAGAAACTACTGAAAGGCATTATTATGCTATAGCTGCATTTTAGGTATATATAGTGGAGCATTGAGAATAATGCTTGCATTATAGAAGCATTTTGGGTGCTGAAATTATGGTTTTTAAATAATGTAATATTAAGTATCATAACTAATGGCCTGAAAATGACCTTGACTTTATACAAAATTTACATTTTCTGTATATCATAACTTAGTTTATAGATCTTCTTTCATTTCTTCCCTTCTCCTTCTCTTTCCCTGTCCATTTCTTCTTCTTCCATTGATTTCCTACTCTTCCTCAACGTTTTCCTTTCCCTGTCCCTCTAAAAATAGTTTATAATAGGAGACTTTGCTGCATAAATTAGATAACCAAAACTATAAGTCCAAAATTTTGAAACTAATATACAAGACTACATGCTTGTTATTGTTAATTCAAAATTACATGGTGAGATAACTATGAGGATGGTTATTTTGATATCTGACTTTACGCTTCTGTTATCCGACTACATACAGCTATTTGCATTTAACTAGAATTATTCATGGAAATAACTTCTTGAACGAATTGTTTAGTGGCAGCATAGAGATGGACTCCAAAGTCCTCGCACTCTGACATGGGGTCAATAAACGCTTGTAGAACATCTACTTCATGGGGCTGTAGTGGGGAGAATGTTGATGGAACTTCCACTGTTGTAAGATCTTCCTCAAGTACAGCACTGCCGCTCCAGTCAATTCCAAACTCTTCCGCTTCTTCCTAATATAATAATAAAGTAGTTATAATCACAATCAGAATAAAATACACAAATCCAGCCAGCATAATAGGCAATCTTTTTTTTGTAAAGCACATGAGCCACACCAGAATTTACACTATCGTCACTTAGCTATATGCTACACTTTCAATTAGCATTAAAATCTTTCTTCTCGAAAAAACTATCATTCTTCATTTAGTCCCATACAACAATCTTACTTTGACTAGCTATGCACATGTATCGTATTCACAATTTTTTACCTATAATTTAAGATAGCGAAATATAATAATTCATATTCTATGTTGTTTGGGGGTGATCACACTCAGCATTAGTTCAATATTACCTCAGTTATCGTTTCATACACACCAGATGCAGCTTCTTGGTCACTTGTACCACGTAGCATTCCTCTCATCCAAAATTGTAGAGGGGATAAGTGCTCAGTACGCAATATGTGTCGATTGTATGCTTGACGAAATATATCCAATTGAGCATTAATTCGTGGCAGGAAGACATAATGCAAACAGTACAGGTCAACATTGTCATCTGGTGAGAGAAGCTGATGGTCTTCGAGACTACAAAAAAGATGATAGAAGAGTGATAGACATGTAGAGAACACATCTCTCCAAAGGCGCTCAATTCTCTGGTTGTGGACACTTCTTCCAGAAATAAAACTTCCACGCCCAGGTCCACGACTAGGATGCCTCAACATGTACTGAGATACAAGTGCATTCTCACCTCCATAGTCAGCCCTTACTCTTGATGGCAATCCATAAGTTCCAACTGCTCCCATAAAAGCTTTAAGAACAGATTCGGACTTGTTGTTATCACAAGCATGTAAGTATACAGGGATACGTGAGTAGCCATCAATCCCACCATGTACTATTATCCGCCATCTAATAAGTTTATGGCACCCATCTATATGCCACAAGCTGTTGGGACCAGCCACCCGATATTGGCGTCGATGTAAAACACGGCGGCATCTTTGTTCAACTCCATATGGATCAACACGAAGTAAGCTTTCCCGAATTCGTCTACGCTGGATTCTAAAGCCTTGTGCTCTTAAATGCCCTGCTAACGTTTTTTGGCCTGCTGACGGAAATGATTTCACAAAGTTGCCAACTACATCGTCTAAATCGCTGTCACTCATGTCATCAAAATTGAGCGTACTTTCAAGTTCAAAGTGTAATATACGCCTTCGGATAGTGCGGGCTGAGCAGCCATATAGCTTTGCTATCTCTGTCTGAGTAAAATTCAATTCCAAAAGTGTGGAAATTTCTTCAGCTGTTATGCAAAAACCTGGTCTTCCTCTTCCTCTTAATAATAGCTGTTTCTCTTCCTCAATAGCTTCCAACTCCTTTATCATCTTTCTCACACTAACTACTGCAATCGTGTACTCCTCCAAGTCAAAAAGTAGTGGATAGAGGTGATACAATCTCTGAAGAATGTTCTCGATAGACAAAATAGCTCCATCCAGATCCTGGTTTGGAGTGATAGAGAGTGCTATGTTTGTAATTGCAGTTTCAACAGCTTCTAGGATGTCCTCCATTACTGAATAGACTTACTGCCTCCTTTGAGTAGGGACGTGTTGTAGAAACTTGGCCAATTGAATGATGATATATGAGAGTCTTAGTCTACCCTTTACCATTTATTGTACTGGCACGGGATAACACAAAATAAAAGGCAACTGAATCGAATTCCAGTATCGAAGAAGGTTCAAATCGGAGATAGGAAAATCGAAATTAAAGGTTCAAATCGAAAGATTCAAACCAATCAAACCAAGATCGGAGGTTCAAATCGAAGATTCTAACCAAAGATCGGAGGTCCAAATCGAAGGTTCGCATCTGAGATCGGAGGTCCAAATCGAAGGTTCGTATCTGAGATCGGAGGTCCAAGTCTAAGGCTCACACCAAAGATCGAAGGTCGAAATCAAAGGTTCAAATCGGAGATCGAAGGTCCAAATCAAAGGTTCAAACCTAGGATCGACGTCCAAATCGAGGATCAGATGTCGAAAGGATGATTTTGACAACAAAAGATCAAGTATGATTTTTGTCCATAACGGCGTTCCATAGCTGTGGTTGTTGAAAAAATGGTTGAGCTGACAGATGACTACATTGGCACCCTTCCCACAATCAATGGCTTCATCTGTGAGA